>Ga0180438_10008349_pt1 | contig 13197 bp, 11 predicted proteins | sample SS_ome_12_FD_132455 | JGI IMG/M metagenome (GOLD analysis project Ga0180438, IMG submission 132455) | Hypersaline lake sediment archaeal communities from the Salton Sea, California, USA - SS_3_D_2 metaG | ecosystem: Environmental > Aquatic > Non-marine Saline and Alkaline > Hypersaline >... | reverse complement strand
TGAAGAAGTGCGGTGTTTGCTCGATCCCTCATGCTTCGCGGTATTATGATCATGATATCCTCATGCGATCAGGATGGGGATTCAACAAATAAGGAGGAGAGACATGGAATGGTTGTTGGAAGCACGCTGGTCGCCTTATATAGCGGGTTTCGGGATCGGGGTGCTGAGCTGGCTTACTTTTCTCTTGTCCGATAAGCCTATCGGGTGCTCTACGGCATTTGCCAGGACAAGCGGTATGGTCGAAAAAATATTTCGGGGGCAGAAAGTGGATTTAAAACCCTACTACCAACAATTCAAACCGGTTGTGGATTGGGAATGGATGTTAGTGCTCGGAATTATTCCCGGGGCGTTCGTTTCGGCCGTCATATCAGGCGACTTTCAATGGCAATGGGTACCAGGAGCTTGGGCAGCGGTCTTTGGCACGACACTCTGGATACGGTTGCTGACGGCTCTTCTAGGGGGCATTTTTCTCGGCTTCGGAGCTCGTTGGGCGGGAGGATGCACCAGCGGTCATGGCATCAGCGGGACACTGCAGCTCACCCTAGGAAGCTGGCTCGCCGCAATCTGTTTTTTTATCGGGGGCATAGGGGCCGCCTTCCTGATCTTTCATTTGATCGGAAGATAGGAGAAAACCGATGCTGACTCAATTGCATGCTAAAACTAAGCTTCAACTGTTATTCGGATTCATCGCCGGACTAGGCTTCGGTTTTTTTCTCCATAAGGGGGGAGTTGCCAAGTACGATGTGATTATCGGGCAGCTGCTCCTGAGAGACTTTACCGTGGTCAAGGTCATGATATCTGCCGTTATAACCGGAATGATCGGTATTTATGCTATGAAGGCTTTAGGTTGGATCAAACTGCATCCCAAACCCGGATCGGCGGGTATGTCGATCGTTGGAGGATTGCTGTTCGGAGTGGGATTTGCAACCTTGGGCTACTGTCCGGGGACTATAGCGGGGGCTTTGGGCAACGGATATCTGGACGCCCTGGCTGGAATGGGAGGCATACTCATTGGGGCAGGCTTATTTGCCGCTCTATTTCCCAGGCTTCGACAATCGATCCTGTCCAAGGGGGATTTTGGTGATATCACCATTCCTCGTCTGCTCAAAGTCAATGAGTGGTTTGTGATCATTCCTTTTGGGATCCTTCTTTTTCTCTTATTAAAATGGATCGAATCCCAAGGATTGTAAACGGACAACGGAGCCAAATAAGATGATGATAAAAATCCTTCATGCAATTTCCGCCGGAATTGGCGCAGTTGCTGTTGCCATCATTATTTGGGGTGTCATTCTCATGCTATTCAGGTTTATTGTTCTGGAAGTATCCCGCATCAAGAAGCGAAGCATTTACTACGAGAGAGAAAGCCTCAGGCATCAGCTTGGTTCTTACCTGCTTTTAGGCATCGAGTTTCTGATTGCTGCGGATATAATACGTACGATAACCCATCCTACATTGATAGACATGGCAGTACTGGCCAGTATCGTTGTTATCCGCACTTTGATAAGTTTTTTTTTGGACCACGAGATTGCAGCCTTCAAAAAGTCGGATGAAAAGCCGCACTCTGATTCCTAATAAAGCTTTATAATAGTCCAGGTTTTCATGGCATGCCATACATGCCCGAAACATCTTGGTTTCGTATCCTTTTCGTGTCGCCTGCCAGGGTTGTGCTTCTGATTTCTGCTGAGATCACGCCAAAGGTTTATGCAAAAAATTTTACATGCCCAGACCAATTGTAGAGGCGGTTAAGGAGGAAAATTTATTCGATATATGTTCGAGCGATGAGGCCGACTCCTTGGGTAATTCCGTATCTTCTTCATTTAAAGTGCATTAGAGGGCTGAGGTGATAGTAGACGCAAGGGACTTAAAATCCCTCGGAGGTTATCCTACGTGCCGGTTCGAGTCCGGCCCTGGGCACTCTCTGAAATCTTTAATTTCTCCTGATGAATTGTTCACATTGTCTCATATCCCTTTTCGTCATCTGTATCCATAGATAAACGAGTATACTCAAAATCTGACACTCCACAGACACACGAGCGGGCAAATTTAGGAATTTTATGTGGCAACTCAGGAATATATGCTGAGGTTTACATTCAAGTTGGCATCAAGATTATTATCTACAAAATTTATAGGATAAATATTATATGTAGTGCTAAAGTCCAATTGACTCAATTTAAAATTGCAATAAAATTGGTGGGAAGCTGAACGAGGAAGAGGAAGTTCCTTTTTAATGTTAAGGGATTGTACTTGCAAATATGTAATATCGATTGGAAAAGACATGAGCTTAAAGCTGAGGAAAGATGAAAGATGCTGATGAAGCTGTTTAGATCGATTTTCTCAATATTTTGTTTAAAGTTGTGTAGATGTGACCTTCCCATGGAAAGCGCGGGCGATATTTTGAAATTCTAGACTTTTCTATGTGATTCCTCTGGAGTGAATATAATGGGCTTAAAACCCAATAAAGATAGATTGGTAAACAAATCTTACAAAAAAAAGGAGAAAAAAATGAAAAGAACAAAATGGATCACCATCCCTATTTTTATGGTGACGCTTCTAGCCTTTGTTTTAAGTCCGGCTGTTTTTGCGCAAGGACCGCCAGCAGATAAACCGCCAACAGATAGAGGAAAAGGGCAGCCAGGCCCTACTATTGTTGAGGTGGTTATTGCAGTAAATAGTGAAGGACCTTTTGCTGGGTCTTTTGATACGCTGATTGCGGCGATTTTAGCGGCAGATCAATCGGTCATTATGGCTCTCACTGGCAACGGTCAGTACACCGTTTTCGGCCCTACAGACGATGCCTTTGCAGCACTTGGTCTTGATGAAACGAACATAGGATCAGCTTTTTCTCAAGATGTCCTTACTGAGATACTTCTTTATCATGTGAGGCGGGGACGTCTTTATGCCGAGGATGTTTTGATGAAGACCCGTCTGAGGATGCTTTACCCCGGATTTTTGTTCCAGGATGGGGGAGTCCTGACTGACAATCTAGGACGAGAAGCTAATATTATCGTCACAGATGTAGAGGCAGGGAACGGTATCATTCACGTTATCGATGCGGTTGTCTTGCCCTATGCACTATAGACTGGCATTCCGCTAACGATAGTTTTGCCTTAGCGACTCAGGTTTGATTTCCCCGACGTAAGCTGCCATGGGGGATTATGACCTGAAGTCAAGATTATCAATGAATGAGGGGGAACACCCAGTGTTCCCCCTTTTTTTTGTTAGCCTCCGACGCGGATATTGCTGAGGAGGATGAAGCTGGGGAAGGTGGTGGTCCATTTCTTTCTCGCCTCCTTTAAAGCCAGCTAGACCAGTTTGAATAGAGTCTACTCATTCGGAGAGAACGGCAAAACCTCCCATTTCCTGAAAGAATACAAGAACACGAGCAAAAATTCCGTAAGGCTGGTATTATTGTTAGAAGCTTCTGTTTCAATTGCGATCTCTACAAGAAAGGAATGTTTATCATGCTTAAAGTCAATCTCCTTCGACTATTTCATTTTGTCATGATGGGAGTTTTTCTGTTAACGTCATCGGTTTACACCCAATCGATTCCCGATAACGTGGTCAAACGTATTCATTTCCGCAGCGTCGGACCGACCAAACAGACCGGACGCTTCATGCAGGTCGGTGTTCCCGATCTTGAAAAACAGCCTTTCACATTCTATGCGGCCTCATCCACAGGGGGGCTTTGGAAAACTATGGACAACGGTATTACCTATAAGCCTGTTTTCGATGATGAAGAAACGCTCACCCTCTGTGATGTGGAAGTCGCATTCTCCGACCCCGATATCGTCTATGTCGCTACAGGAAATCTCTCCTATTGGGGAAGCGGCATGTACAAATCGACAGACGGAGGTGAATCGTGGACTCATATCGGCTTAAAGGATTCCTGTTTCATAAGCAAAATTGTCATTCACCCCGAAGATCCGGACATCGTTTATGTGGCTGTCCCAGGAAATCTGTTTGTCAATACGCCGCAACGAGGCATTTTTAAGACTGTAGACGGAGGCCAAACCTGGGAAAAGATCCTCGGATTGATCGATGATGGACAACACGTAAGCGGTGCCGACATTCATATGCATCCGACCGATTTCAACATTCTGTATGCCAGCATGTGGGATCCCGATGGCGACGAAGCGAGCGGTATATACAAAACCGTAAACGCCGGATCTTCATGGGATAAACTGGACGGAGGTCTGCCCACAGGTAAACTCCAGAGAATAGGCCTGGATGTATACCGGTCGAATCCGGATATCGTTGTCGCCACGATTCTTATCGAGAATTCTGAAAACGAACGGCGCCCTCTCGAAAACACCATTTGGCGCTCCGAAGATGCGGGGAAAAACTGGCAAAGGATCAGTCCGGAACAGGACGAATTTCTCATGCGCGGCAGCAACCGTTATGCCCAGATACGGATCGATCCCACCGACGAAGACAGTATTTATGTCCTAAACAGCGGGATTCAGGGGACACACGATGGGGGAAAGACCTGGAAGGATGCCATCATCCCGTTCGGCAACGATCACCAGGACCTGTGGTTCAATCCCCGTAACAGCGATCATTTGATCGGCTCGAGCGACTCCGGAATAAGAATATCCTTCAACGGTTCCGAAACCTGGTACCATCCCGACAACCTGCCCTGCGGACAATTTTTCACCGTCTCAGTAGATATGGATTACCCCTATAACGTATACGGTGGGCTGCAGGATTTCGGCACATGGAAAGGACCCAGCACCAAACGCGGCCGGTTTCCCATCCGTTTCGAGGATTGGGAGCACGTCAGGGGCGCTGACGGCGGGGATGTCCAGGTCGATCCTTCGGATAGCCGCTGGCTTTATGTCGAGTTTCAGTATGGGGATATCACCAGAAACGATCAGAAAACCAGCGTGCGTAAAGATATAACCTATAGTAAAGAAGAGATTCGTTTCAATTATATCGCTCCGATCCTGATCTCTCCGCACAACAGTAATGTGATTTACCATGGTGCGAATAGGCTGCTCCGTTCCGACTTCAGAGGGGAGTGCTGGCAGGAGATCAGCCCGGATCTGACGAACCAGGGAACTTGCAGCGATCGCGGAAAGGTATGGGGGACGATAACGTCTGTGGATGAATCACCCGTCAAGCAGGGAGTTATTTGGGTGGGGACCGACGACGGAAATGTGCAGCTCTCGCAGGACGGGGGCAAGAGCTGGACCAAACTGAATGACCGCATTCCCTATCATCCGGAGGGATGTCCGGTCACCAGGGTGACAGCTTCTCGCCATTATCCGGGGATAGCTTATGTGAGTTTCCTGGGGGCCAGGAGCAACTTCGATGCCAGCGGCCATGCCTATTTCTGTACTCCGGATAAACGAACCCGTTTCGACCTGAAGCCCTACTGTTACAAAACCAAAGATTTCGGTAAAACCTGGACTGCGATCACAGAAAACCTGCCCCAGGACGAGCCCATCAATGTCATCAAGGAGGATCATAAGAATCCGAGCCTGCTCTTTGTGGGGACATCCAAGGGCATCTATGTTTCCATGGACGGAGGTGCAAACTGGACGTCTATGAAGAATAACATGCCGTGTGTCCCCATTCACGATTTGTGCATCCATCCTCGCGAAAATGACCTTGTAGTCGGGTCATTCGGCCGCAGCATCTGGATCGCCGATATTTCACCCCTTCAAGAGCTGAATGCGGACGTTCTCGCAAAAGACGTTCATCTTTTCGATGTCGAACCGCAGGTTCTCTGGATCTTGAGCGGACAAAAACAGGTGGCGGCGAACCACCAGAATTATGCCGGCGAAAATGCCCCTAAGGGCATCGTCGTGAATTATTATTTGAAAGACAAGGTTCGGGACGGCGTGACCGTTCAGGTCTACCGGGGAGCGCATCTCATCAACGAATTCAAGGGCTTGGGCAATCCGGGTTTGAACAGTGTGGAATGGTACCTGACCGAACGGATACCCCGTACAGAGGAGGAGAAAAAGAGGGCCGCCCGGTGGATCGAGAGGACAAAGAATGAACAGCTGTTCTTCGATTATTACGACGGGCATGATCATTTCGGCGAACCGGATGATGAGGTGTCCGTGACCGGCCGACCTCTGGGGATCTGGGCCCAAGCGCAACCCGAATGGCGGGAAGTGGATTATAAACACGTCCGAGCCAAACCGGGTGAGTACCTGATCAAACTCCTGGTCGATGGCAAGGAATATACGAAAAATGCCCTCGTTCTTAAAGATCACTGGTATGACAAGGGCTATTGATCCATTTCTCGCTCATCGGGATTTGAAATGGAAAAAAGAGGACGCTTGAGAACGGACATGGGCTACAAGTGGAGTCATTCGACCTAGCGAAAAAAGCTTCCCATCTAACGATCGAAATTTTTTGTTTCTTCCATGAAAATTGACAATTCCTACAAGAGGCTCTATTCTTTATTTGTTAGGTCATTAGGGAAAAAAGCTTAAACGGTCAAGATGATCCACCTTTCGCATTTGATATTCATGAAAAAAAGGAGCTTGAAATGATAGCTCAACAAAAAATGGAGTCAAATTTTTGTCCTCATTGTTGGGGAAAAAAGATATGTGACTGTTCATCGTGTGGACTCAAAGTCAGATACCTGAGCTTTAGCGGGAAATGGTTTAAGTATTATGAGTCGGGAAGATGCAAAGTGTGCGGTGGACAGGGAATCATACCGAGCTCGCCTGATTGAGCCCAACTTGTTTCAACTCTTATCCGTATATAGATTCAGAGGGAAAACGTTTGTAGCGTTGATTTTTCATGAAGGATTTTTAAGGTGATATATTTCGCCAATTATCAATTCACCGAGCCAGAAAACTTTCTCAATTGGACGACCACGGAAAAAGAGGGGATGTTCGCAATCTTGATTAAAAATCCCGCTTCGAAATCAAGACCGTATGAGGTGATCTTCTTCGGAGAATCGGGCGATCTGGGCGAGCACGGTTTCTTCAGGTCTTTCCACAGGTATGACTGTTGGATTCGTGAGGCGGGCAGCGAGGCGGAGGTTTACATCTCCATATTCCCCATGCCGAAATCCACGCGAGAGATCAGACAGAGCATCGAGTCCTTCTTGATCAAGTACTATAAGCCGGTCTGCAATTTCTGAGGGGGGTCTCAGAAAAAATTGCAGTTTTGGTTTTAGAAGATAAGAGTTTGAGGATTCAGACTGTTACTGTGTAGGGTGGGGAATTCCCGCATCTTTTTCTCGATGGTCGCTCATCATAGTTTTAATGGAGTCGGGAATTTCATGCATGTATTCGATCCCCATTTCGTAAAGGTCCGAGGCGTGAAAGTTGTGCACCCACATGACCTTTGCAACAACATTGACGATCTTTTTTGTGCGCGATGAAGACAACGTGATTTTCAGCAATGTCCCCACTGAGAAGTATCTGTCGGTCAGGAGTCTTACACCTCCCTCGGACACATCTCTGGTGAGGGCATAGGTCACGTTATTCGGCCGGAGCTGCTTGTCTCCGGGATAAAAGTCGATAACCACCTTTTTTTCTTCCTTGAAACGTTGGTCTTTTCTTTTTTCTGCCATATGGAAACCCCAGCTTTTTAAAGATTTTCCAAAATTTGGCGCTTCCATCTTATCGCATATCCCGATCCCGTCAATCGCCTTTAGAGGGGATATCTGGGGTGATATTATTTGATTATGTGTGATTATGGGGTCTGATTATGGGGTCGGTGATTATGGGGTCGGACCACACTAAGTTTTACATTTTAATCAGGTTAGCCTAAAATATTGCCGCGGAAACTGTCTTAAATCACCCATTTAGGGGCCCAAAATGGGCTTCTAAGCAAAAGGACCCGGAGCATGAAAGAAACTGAACAAGTAACAAAGCAGGAAGCGTTGAGCCAAATCCATGCAGCTCTGCGCAGAGCCGCCTTGCTCTATCACTCCTTTACAAAGACTCTCATCGATGAGTTTGGCGAGGAAACGGGCAAAGATATCATACGGAAATCGATCGATATTTATGGAGCTCGCATCGGAGAGGAGGCGAGGGAAAAGGCTCAGAAAAAAGGACTCTCTCCTACTCCTGAGAATTTTGCAAGCGATCTGCCCGACATGGCATGGGAGGTGGAGAGCGTTCTTATCGATGGCGAAGAGAGGGCCAGAGTGCATCATTGTCCGTTGGCCGCAGAATGGCTCGAATGGAGCGATCCTGAAATGGCCCGCCTCTATTGTTATGTCGATCAAGCAAAAATGAAATCATACAATCCGGACTATGAATATGTCCATATCAAGAATATTCTCGACGGGGATCCCTATTGTGAGCTCGCAATTAGAAAAATTGAAGATATAAAATCAACAAAAAATATATCCCCCCCCAAAGACACCAAAAACAAAGCTGTCGACGACTCTGATATTGGGGATAATGCAGAATCTGAAACAGTCGATACGGTCCGTTGGCTCTATGGTCGCTACACAAGAGACGACCTCATGGCCATGGATCCGGTCTGTCTGCGTGCGCTTTTCCGCGAGCGCATCCACCACACTATCGAAGTCGATCTCTATCCATTTATCCTCGGCAAAAAACCGCTGAGACCCAATATGGTCCGTGAGCCCGAGCTCATCCTCGATATCTGGAGAAAAAGAGGCCTCCCAGAGGACGAGCCTGATCTTATCTGGGGAAAGACATACATCGAGCTGGCAAAAAAGCTGCGCAAAGGCCAAAGTATTGCAGTCTCTAAACCCGGATCCTCCATTTTTTCGGCCAAGGAGGTGGATATATTCAAAAAACTGATCTGGGATAGAAGATCTGTCCGCGACTGGATCCCTCACAAAAACATACCGGACGAATTGATCGAACAGATTCTCGATGCAGGACGAGCCGCCCCCACCGGATGTAATCTAGAGATTACACGATTTGTCGTCATTAGAGACCCCAAGGAAGCAAAAATGGTCTGGAGCGACATCCCTACTCCGATGGACAGTTGTGTTCTGATCGTGGTTTGCTACGACACGCGGATTTATAAAACCCTAGGGCACGACCGGCTCATTCCTCAAAACCAGCTTTACGATTGCGCAGCCGCCGCCGATCACATGTGTCTCATGGCCCACATCCTGGGTTTGGGAGCCGTCTGGCTTACCCGCACCGAAAAGACCGCGCGCAACTTCAAAGAAAAATTCGGCCTTCCCGATCATCTTGAACCGACCCTCCACATCGCCGTCGGTTGGCCTGCCATCGACACCATAAAAAGCCAGAGAATGCCCCTCAAGGAGATGATCGTAAAAAAGGAGACCGGTAGCTAAAGAGAAACTTAGATACTGCGGATCAGCCGAGCTTCTTTGAGTTCGCCCTTTTTTTCTTATTTTCTTATTCGTACGTCAATCGTAGTACTCTAAACCCAGATGTGTGATGAGCTCCTCTCCCTTGAGATGACGCAGAGTGTTCTTCAGCTTCATGAGCTGAATAAACAGGTCGTGTTCAGGATAAAGCTCCGGCGCACACATCGGGCTCTTGAAGTAGAACGACAGCCATTCCTGGATTCCTTTCATTCCGCAGCGCTGGGCCAGATCCAGAAAAAGCGCCAAATCGAGAACGATCGGAGCTGCCAGGATGCTGTCGCGGCACAGAAAATCGATCTTGATCTGCATGGGATAACCTAACCAGCCGAAAATATCGATATTATCCCATCCCTCTTTGTTATCACCGCGCGGGGGATAGTAATTGATCCGTACCTTATGGTAAAGGCCTTTGTAAAGTTCCGGGTAGACATGTGGTTGTAGGATATAATCGAGTACTCCGAGCTTGCTTTCTTCTTTTGTCTTGAAAGACTCTGGGTCATCGAGAACTTCCCCGTCGCGATTGCCCAAAATGTTCGTCGAAAACCAACCGTTCAACCCAAGAAGTCTTGCCTTAAATCCCGGGGCGAGAATGGTTTTCATCAAGGTCTGCCCGGTCTTGAAGTCCTTACCGGCGATCGGCACACCCTTTGCCCCGGCCAGTTCATGCATTGCCGGAATGTCGACCGTCAGATTGGGCGCCCCGTTAGCGAAGGGCACGCCGGACGCGATCGACGCATACGCATAGATCATACTCGGCGCGATCGCGGGGTGAATGTCCTTCATAGCCTTCTCGAATGACTCCACCGTCTTATGCACAGGATCTTGCCTCATGAAGATTTCCGTGCTCGCACACCAGACCATAACCATTCGGCTCAGACCATTTTGTTCTTTGAAGCCCTGAATATCCTCCATGAGCATCTGGGCAAGGTCGTATTTCGTAGCGGCCTTTTTTACGTGCTCTCCATGCAGCTTTTTTACATAATTCTGGTCGAAGACGGCCTTCCAGGGTTCGATCCTTTCGATGTCGTCTCGGATTTGATCCAACAATTCCTTGCGAAGAACCCCCGCATTGAGTGCCGACTGATAGACATTATCTGTAAAGATATCCCAACCACCGAACACGAGATCGCCAAGCCCTGTCAATTCGACAAAATCTTTGATCTTAGGAACCCTATTTTCTGTCCTTTTGCCGAGTCTGATCGTGCCCATCTGAGTCAAAGAACCATACGGTTGGGATAAACCATGTTTGACCGCTTGTATGCCCGCAATAAATGTTGTGGCCACTGCACCCAGCCCGGGCATCATTACACCTAGTTTGCCTTCCGCTTTTTCAATCGGGGTGTTTTCGCTCACTTTGATTCCTCCATGCTGGTTTCAAAAAATCGCACAAACGCATCGTGAATGCGACCTAAGATTCTATATGAATTTGATTTTTTTTTCCATCGGAATTCACATTTATCACCTACTGTCTTGAAAGGGAATTTTTTGCTTGGTATATTGTACGTAAAATTGCCGAAATACCATCCGTGTCGGGAATGCTCTGATGGAAGCGCATCAAAAAGGAAAACCATGAAAAAAACGATCATAATTCTTGGATTCATATTGGGTGTCTTCTCCTATGTCTTCGGCATCCAGGAACAACCGGATATATTTATGGATGGCACAAAATGGAAATCCCTATCGATGGAGGCAAAACTGGGATATCTGATGGGATTCCAGGAAGGTTTGAAGATATCTCGAACAGCTGTTCTATTGGAAAAACACAGTATCGGTCCCGAAGATCCCTTCATCGGAACTCTGGACCAGATCGAAAACTGGATACGAGCATACGAGGTAGGGGATACGCGCCTGGGGCTCATCATTTTGACGATGGACTCTGTTTACAGCGAGGATTCCAACGCCGAGCTTATAACCGCTGCACTGGTGCCCCTCGTAACAAAAAGGATCCGAGGGGAGATCGACGGTGATGATTTCAAAGAGCGGATCGAGAAATTAAAAGACGTCCTGAAATAACGATCATTCTGCCCTTTCGATAAAGGATTTATTGACATCCTCTTTTCATTGTAGTAAATTTATAGGAAATATAGAATAAAGGAGAAGGAAAATGAAATTTTCCGATTTTCTTAAGACTGCTGAAGTTGAGGGTAAAGAGAAACACGTTCCCGAAATCGAAGTGGAAGGGGACAACAGCGTGAGAATTATTGTCGGCAAGGAAGTCCCTCATCCGAACACGGTCGAGCATCATATCGAATGGATCGAACTCTACGGCATTAAAGAAAACGATCAGGTGATCTCCCTAGGAAGGACGACATTCGAGCCTGTTTACGCAGACCCCAACGTCGTGTACAAAGTGAAAGTGGATGAGTTCAAAGCCTTTTGTGCTCTCGAGTTTTGCAATATCCATGGTGTGTGGCAGAATTGTCTGGAGCTCTGATCGTCATCTGAGATCGGACTCGAAATATTCATAGATTTATTTAGATTCGAACGCCCCGTTTCGATCGTATCAAGATAGAGGGGGGAATTCCATACCTTATCTGTGCCTTCCCGCAAGTTTTTTTGCGATTTTCCAGAGAGTTATGTTTTTTCTGTAAAATCGCTTTTTTTTATAAAAAAACTTGACTTTTTTATCTATATATCGTACCTTTTATAAAAAAATACCTATATATTGTGTGTGAAATAGGCAGCATGGAGGACTGTAAAACATAAAATTCCCCAGGTCTATTTCTATATTGAAGGGTTTTATTTAGAAGGAATTACGAGGAGGGCCGGAGAGAGGAATCCCCGTTCTTCCTGCTCCCTTTCAAGATTAGCTATGCCTTGGATGGGCCCTCCTCTTCTTTTCGATCCGATATTTCCGAAGCCATAGTGACACATCCCCTTTTAGGGGTCAATAGCCTTTTAGGGTGGCTGAGGGGATGATTTTCAAATTGTCGGGTTCACCTCTATCGACTACTCCTTAAAACAAAAATTAGCACTCTCAATTCAATATCACTGCAAAAAATCCTGTTAGAATTCTAAAATCATAAAGGGATTTTATTTTTCTGCTTTTGTGTTTGGATTTTGACAAGGAGATGGTGTATCATGGTGAAAATTTTGACAGGGAGATCGAGATGGATGTAAAGAAGTTTGTCAAAGAAAAGACAGAAGAGATCAAATCCACAGTCGGATCGGAGAAGGCAATTTCCGCCCTTTCGGGCGGAGTGGATAGCTCAGCGTGTACGGTATTGGCTCACCGTGCCATCGGCGATAATCTCAGCGTGATATTCATCGATGACGGCTTGATGAGGGAGGATGAGCCTCAGGAGGTTGCGCGGATCTTCGGTGACCTCGGGATCGAAGTCGATATCGTGGATGCGGCGGGTGAATTTTTTAGCGCGCTCGAAGGATTGACCCACCCTGAAGATGTTCGAAAAGCCTTCCGGAATACATTCTACTCCGTCTTCGGAAGAGAGGTCCGGAACAGTGGCGCCAGATTTTTGGTTCAGGGGACGATCGCTGCGGATATTATCGAAACAAAAGGAGGGGTGAAGACGCAGCACAATATCCTCGAGCAGATAGGGATCGACCCGGATGAAGGCTACGGTTTCAAGGTGGTAGAACCTGTAAAAGAACTCTTCAAGCCAGGAGTGCGAGAGGTGGCAAAGGAACTGGGCCTTCCCGAATCGATTCATCAACGGATGCCCTTTCCAGGCCCCGGTTTGGCAACCCGCATCGTGGGTGAAGTTACGAGAGAGAGAGTGGCGAAAGTGAGAAAGGCGACGACGATCGTGGAAGAGGAGATCGCGGCGCTCAAGCCCTTCCAAGCTTTTGCCGTGTTGCTGAGCGATAAGGGAACCGGCGTAGAGGAAGGGCAGCGGCGGTTTGGAGACATCGTCATCGTGCGGTCTGTGGAAAGCCGTGACGCG
>Ga0180438_10008348_pt1 | contig 13197 bp, 15 predicted proteins | sample SS_ome_12_FD_132455 | JGI IMG/M metagenome (GOLD analysis project Ga0180438, IMG submission 132455) | Hypersaline lake sediment archaeal communities from the Salton Sea, California, USA - SS_3_D_2 metaG | ecosystem: Environmental > Aquatic > Non-marine Saline and Alkaline > Hypersaline >... | reverse complement strand
TTCATTTTCATCATTACCATAATTCATCCAAGCTATTCCAGAAGTGTCAGTGCCGGTTTTGAAATACTTAATCACTTCATCGTAAGTTATACCTATATCAGCAACATATGTAGTGCCGCTACCATCATCATAATTAGCGTCAGATAAACCTGTTAATGATAAATCAATCTCCGCAGTTCCGGTACTACTTCTTATATAGACCGAATATCTGTAGGGAGTATTTGATGTAAGTGTTATTGGTTGACGTAATCCTTCCCAATTCTCTATATTATCATCCACCACAACCCCGTGCCCACTTCCGTTGCGGGGGGCTGTCGTGCCGTAGGAGCTTTCAGTCATGCCATACTTAGTCCAGTCATCCACATCGTCTGTGCCGTTGGACGTGTGCGCCTCGAAATCGCCGTTTACCAGTAAATTATTTCCAAGATAATTATCCGGTCCAGATACACCTTCCCAGTTCTCGAAACCCGGATTGAAGTCAGCCGCCATGTTGGTCTCGTTCTGAAGGCGGTCGCCCTTCTGCACCCAGGCCGAGGCGCTGGATAATGTCAGGTCGAGGTTACTGTCCGCATAGTCATGAATCGTGGTGGGGTTCGCCGCATCGTACTCGAAACGGTACATGGCGGTGGGCAGGGGGAGATTCTCGATTTCCTTGATCCATGCGGTTGAGTAAAAAGGGCTGAGGAGATTAGGATTAACAAATCCTAACAGTTTGAGTTTTTCAAGCGCGGCGGTGGAAAGAAGCGGCCTTGCCGATGAACCGGTGCTAACAATAAACGCAGAAACTGTCAGGGCCAGAAACCCCGCACAAAAAAGAAATAGCCATTTCCGGGGCAGAGTTTTCATCGCTTCTCCACAAATTACTTCGATGCCTCAAGTTGAACCGAAACCGAGTCGCCCGCTGCGTCTCCCGCGGATACTAGGCCCACAGCAAGATATGAACATCTCTCACTGATAGTAATCGGTTCGGGATCGGTCGTGGTAGCAGAATATGGCTTTGAATAAAGAAGGGCCCAAAGAGAGTTGACTTTGCCATAAATTTTCACCGTGATCGAGGTGCTGTTAAGCGTCGCGATGTGCACTGCGATGGTTCTCCAGCTCTCCTTGTCTACATCAACCCGCGTGGCCTCTCTGTCAGTATCTCCGATGGAATTGAACCGTTCTGTAGTATCGGGATCATAAGCAGAGAAGAAAACATGTTTGAGCGTCTCCTCTGCCGCCTGAACCGTGCTTTGAACAGTCGTAAAGACGATCAACAAACTGATCAGAGCCGCGATAAGAACATTTCTCTTCATAATGTTCTCCTCAATCCTGTGCAGGGCAGGTGCACCGACCCACCCTGCGATAAAATTTGTAATTAGAAATGTGTTACTACGGTGTCTCTATCATCTCGGCACTTCCTCCCACATGAACCAGAAGATAAATGCCGCTGTGTTGGCTGCCGTGCTGTAAGAAGCAACATACGCATTGGGCGGGAGAATCAGGGAGCCGTCCAGATCGATCATGTGGGTCGGCCCTATGGTTCCCGCCGTGGTTGCCTCTGTCCACGCAGTGGTAAAAACCTGCTCAAGCACAGGTGTGCCAGTGAGTGTGCATCCATTGTCTACAATGGCGATGGATGCTGGTCCGCCCACAAGCCTATTCCGGGGCGTAATTGCAGCTGCTGCATCCCCTGCGTTGACGCCGGTCATGATACCGAGAGCTGTTGCTGTCGGCACGGCCACCGTTGAAGCATAACCAAACCCTAGCATCACAAGGTTCTTGTTTGACATCGCCGGGTTGAAGACGACAAGCCCGGTGAATGTTGTCGCCATGGCTGCAGTAACGGCCACTGCCGCCTGGTTGCAGGCCACAAAGACACGGCCCTCTCTCACAGCCTCGGTATACTTTCCACCCGCCTGCTGCGCCACGACTGCGCCATCAATGTTGCTTCGCAACCCATGGGTCGCACCGTAAGCAACTCTGATAAGACCATTTATGGCTTCTGCTATCATTTTTTTCACTCCTATTCTGCGGTTTTCTTTACCGTCTCTATTAGAGTCAGCATTCTGTTGTTAATCTCCATCGCCTCGACCAGCAACAGCTCCAGTAGCCTCCTGGTGATATCATCGTCCGCTTTTCTCGAAGCGATATCTTCTTTCCAGCTCTGACCATCCCATATCCAACTGCGCCCGGTATCAGGCTCATAGAATGTCGAGCCGACCGGGGCGGATACGGGCTTTGCATCCGTTGAGACGCCGATCCATCGCTGGATTGTGGTGACCAGCTTTACCGCCATGGTTCACCTCCCCTTACAGTGCGGCCTCTGCATATGCCCCCGGACACATCGGCACATAGAAAAGATGCGCCGTCGCCGCGATAGTGGCGGCCTGAGTTGCGCCACTTATCAGCATGCCGATTGTGCCGACCGTCAGGACTCCGGCGGATGACACGCCGCCAAGAATATGCATCTTGCCCGCAGTCTCGACATCTGTCAAGCCTGCACTGTCAGTGATGATTGCAGCCGTCGCGACCGCGCCGCCAACATGGACAATACGTCCATAGGCACCCAAGCTAGCGATACTGGCGCATGCACCTCCCATTGCGTTGACGCCAATTGCTGGAGTGGTGAAAGTACAGTTGAATTGAACCTGCGTTAGATTCGCATCAGCGGCCGCGGTCAGCTCAATGAAAAGCTGCTTGACTGCGATACGGCCCACGATGTTGAAAATCTCTGTCTGGACCGTGTTAGTGAAATGCGCGGCAACAAGAACGCCAGCCGTTGTCTTCACATGCAGGCCGAGAATAAGATCGGCAATTCTTTGCCTAGTTGACTCATTGTAGTTCATCGTTTTATCTCCTTATGGAGAGGCGGCCATGTCTTAGGCCGCCTTTTCTATGTCATTTTACGCAACTGCCGTTGGCGGAGCGGCCTGCTGATACCGGAAACCGTCTAGAATAAACAAAACATTGGCGATATTTCCGGCATTGCCATCCGCGAAGAGTGGATGCAGCCAATCACGCCCGTTTGTCAGCTTGGCAGCCGGGAAATAGAACATCCACAAGCAGTTATTTCCGGCTGTCTCGCCGTCCAAAGTAAAAGTTGCGGCCGCGGTTAATGCCGTTATTGCATCGCTTGTCTGGCAGGTAATATTTTTATACCCGCCCCAGGTGGCCGTCACGGCATATGTCCCGGCCACCGCCTCGGCGCTCGTCGCTCCCTCGTCAAGTGTCATCACAAGCTGAGTAGCATCAACGGCATAATCCTCATGCACAATTATCCAGACGCCGACTGCATTGCCTAGATAAACGGCATCGCAAGTAGCAAGAATGGCATTGCTTGCGGCAGGCTCATGCGCCTCGATTATCGGGTTTGTTTCTGGGGAAAACCTCATGACTTTATCCTCCTATTTCACCGGAATAATATTATCCCGATTAATATTGTTAGCTTCTTGTCGCAAGCGCGATGAAATGTGACTGTGTGAAATTTGCACCGCCCTTATATGGCGTTAGGGTACTGGCTCTCACGGGTTGTCCGTCCACTCTGAGGACGAAACGGAAAACGCTTTCATCGTATATGAATTGAACGTGAATAGACATATCCGTCTGGATTCCGCCCTTCTCTGCCAGAACATAGCCATTGCCGAAATCACCGAAAATAATGTCCCCGACAGTGCCCAGGCTTGCGCACTGCTCGATCGGGGTCACTGGACGGCCCAATAATGCCCCGTATGGGGCGACCGAAAGACCTCCGGGAGGCAAAAATACAGGGATTCCGCCGGTACCGATGGCATGGGACATCTGGAAAAGCTGCGGATAGCAGTTCTGGTTGATAAACCACTCGGCCCTCGGCAGACTCTGTGCGAACATGCGGGACCACATCTTTTCCACATTCTCCGCGAGGATAGTTGCCGCGTTCTGCCCGGTTTCTTTTGCGACGCTCACGAGGCAGCCGGCATTAAGGATGCCCAAAGGCATGCCTGCGCCGGTGCCGTTGATAATCGCGTCATCGACCTGGAAGCCGAACTCCGCGATGAAGGCTTGCCGGATATATCCCTCCAGGGCCGTTGCATCCCGCAAAAGCTCGTCTGTCGCGTAGCAGAGGCCGATCAATTTCTTCAAATTCAGCTCGATCATGCGGAATTTCGGCTTGCTCGCGATTTTTGTCGCCGCCTCGTCCTTCCAGTATGCCACAATCCCCCCGCTCCTTGTGGAGGCGCGGCTCGTCTCGTCCACGCCCGGGATTTTTATCCCGTTGGAGTCGGAGCTGATCCCGATGCGTCTGCATCGGGATGAAAGGATCCCCGTGTTGAATACCTCTTGTAGAAGCTCGGTTGAAAAGTCTTGTTGCACCAGAAACCCACCGTCCGAACTGATCGATTCGCTAAGTCCTGTGGCAGCCTGGATTCGTAACCTCGGGTCGACAATCCCGCCGGGAGATCCTGCGTGCATGACAGCGGCCAACTGCTCCCCAAAAGAGCCGAAACGGTCTTTTGGGCTGCGATCGATATCCACAATGCCGCCCTTCACGGCCGTCCTAGCTGCTTGGGCACCCTTGGGTGCCTGGTCGAAACCTTCGGGCATTTCTAACCGCGCCTGGAGTTTTTCCTGTCTATCCATGGCTATGATTTGTCTTTCCAGTTCTTCAATTTGGTTCATAAGTTCATGTTTGTACTGCAACTCAGGCTCCGTGAAATCTCTGTTTTCGGCGGTTGTCTGAGTGTCCATTTTTTTGAGTTTTTCATTGAGATTTTTTATTTCCTCCCTCAATGTTGTAATAGTCGCTCTTGGCATTTCAATATCCTCCTATGTCGATCATGATTAAAAAAATCCCATTTTTTCGCCTTTATTCAGGAGTTCTTTGGTTCTAGTTAGCCCCGATTCCTTGATTATTGCAGGCTGCTCAACATCCCGCTGAGTAGCAGGGTCAACGTCCCGCCGATCCTGCGCCTCAACCGACTGATCTTCACCCTCTGTATCTACGTCCCGCAGATTTTCGGGGAAGCCAGTCGCAAGAATAATCTTGGCCATCTTCTTGGAGCATCCTGCGTCCCGCAGGATTTGCTCCAGCTCCCTTTCAGTAGGCGGTGTTTTGCCCGTTGCGAGTCCATCGGGCACATTTGCGAAGACGGAAAGGTCGAAAGTGGCCACTTTCGCCTTCTTGTCCTCTTCAATTTCCTCTATTGAATCGACAAAACCGTTTTCAAGGGCCTCCATACCCGTAAACCAGGTTTCGGCGCCCATCATATCCATTATTTCATCATGGGCCTTGCCACTTTTATCTCCGTAGATTTTGATTATAGTGCTACCGACTTTGTCTAACAGATCGGCCTCCTGTCGCATCATCTCCGCATCCCCTATCACAATCGACCACGGCCTGTGAATCATCATAAAGGCGCTCTCGGCAGCCCTGATTTCATCTGCTCCCATCACGATAACCGAGGCAATTGAGGCTGCAAGGCCATCAATATGGGCGATAATGCGGCTTTTGTGTTGTTTTATGGCGTTGTATATGGCGATCCCGTCAAATACCGAACCGCCAGGCGAGTTGACGCGCAGGTGAATGGTTTTCGCGGTTAAGGCGTTCAAATCTTTGACAAAAGTCTCAGCATCAATTCCGAAAAAACTTATCTCATCATAAAGATAGACGATTGCCTCTTCTTTCTCTGTCGCAGCATCAACCTTATATGTTCCCATAGCCCTGGGCTTGAAAATGCTTCTTTTTGGTCTTTTCCCCATGATTTTAGTGTCCTTTTTGTCTTCCGCCGCCTTTTCAAACGTCCCGTCATGGTCTTCGCAGTGCATTTTTGCTTCCCCGACGGCCCAGACCGTCTCATCGTAATGATATGAATGCTCGGCCGTGGTCGTCTCGTCTTTCAATTTTCCGATGAGCACGGAGTACTCCTTGCCCTCGTGCTTGCGCTTTATGGTCCTTATGCTATCTTTCTCGAAATCGCTCAAAGGACGAATTTCGCATGCATGATAACCCGGCAAAGGCATGTTTTTGCCCTCCTATAGCCTCAAAATAGCCAAATATCAATTCTTCCGCTTCCCTCCAAGCAATAATTTGATCAGTTTCGTCTCATCACTGTCTCGTTCTTCCAGCAGGTTACGGTGCGATAATTTGATCAGCCTCGCTTCAACGTCTGCTGACATGTGGCTCAACGGAATCATGTTCAGCGGGATGAAATATTCATCCCCGCCCTCGATCGGATCCATGTCTTCTTTTTCGCGCACCTCGTTGATAGAAATGGCTCCGATATTCCACAAGGTGCGATAAAACTCGCCCCGATCCTTGGCATTGCCCCTCAAAAGCCCCTCAACCGAATGTTTAAAATACAATTTCTCGGTTTTTCGCTGTATATCCGTCAAAAGCTGCATATTGTAGTTCTGCTCAAGCCGGATAAGCCAGGGAAGTATGGAATCGGTTACGAATGATATCTGCTCGGATTCGATATTCGAATTATGAACAACTATACCGTTCGCAATAAAAGATTGGGTCTCGTTCACGGCAAGATCATAAACGGGTTGATGGATAATGTCTTTTTCAATACTGACGACCCTTGCAAGCGAACATCCTTCAGGAACAAATCCATTGCCACCGAACTCCGGATAGTTTCTATCTTTTTTACAAAATGGTTTTCCGTTCTCCAATCTATGCATATATTCGGGAGTATGCGAACCTATCCGTATGTTTTGACCTGGATCGGAACACGTCATATAATATTGGCTGAATTTCTTGAGTTTACCGTTCGGAAGGGATGTCGTACCTTCTCTCAATCTCACGTTTGTTACCGGAATACCCAGCGACATGCATAAATGGCGGATTTGTGATAAAAGCCGTTTATTACAAGAACTGAAACTGATCCTTCCTTTCTTATCCACGCTACCGTCGGAATCAAGAAAACCTCGTAAAAATGCCAATTTTAGATCATCACTCAAGGCGAACATCCAGGCGGGAATCTGTTTTGTCCTAGCCTTTCCACCGAAACCCAGATCAAGCAATTCGCGGGCGGCTATGTGGGAATTAAATTTTGTCCTGTTGTATGAATCCTGGATATAAATCGGCTTTATCAAAGTTGTTTTTTGTTTACCCCTCCAAAGACGCCCCGAAAGTATCTTCACAATCAAGTCACGGGATACGCCATAATCTCTTGCAATGCTCGCGGTGGTTTCCCTTTTCTTGAGAAGTCTCTTTATCTCTTCCACCTGTTTTTTGTTGAGTCCGGCGCATGGATGATTATAGTCATAGATTCTATGAATAATATTTTGTATTGCGCAAATGTTTGCTTTATATTTCCTGGCAATATCCATGTTAGTTAATATCATTTTACCCCGACGTCTAATTTCATTGACCTGATCCTCATTTAATTGCGCCATCGGGTGTTTTGAACCAATCCTATAGACATAACCGCCTACGGTGAAAAGTTCTTTTGCTATGGTACGGTAATAATTGATATAAGTGGCCCTATCCGATCCGGCGATAGTGACATAAGATGGATTATCGTTTTGATTGATAATATTCCCATCACCAATGAGTAGACCGCAAAACTCCATGAATGGTATTGTTATATCTTTCCCGTTGGGTCTTTTTTTGACGATATTGCACTTAGGTAAGATTTGTAATGTTATTATCGTGTCACCTCTATTCAATCTTCCGGCCTGGACCCATTTGGTTTCCCACCGGTCTCCATCTTTGACTCTGCACAAAATGGGGTGTTTGGCATTACATCTGAGTGTCCTGTTAGTTGTTTTGATAGTCAATATCGCATCAATTGCGCTCATGCCGGATTTCATGACCCGCGACAGTTTAAATCCGTTTCTCGCGAGACTCCACACCTGCTCTCCGGCCTTAATATCTGCTATTGGCACGGGCCCATTTTGCGTAAAAACATCTACATCTGCAGGCAGGCAAAATGAACTTTTCGTCAAATCTTTCAGCTTGTGGGGCGGCAGGTTAAACCATCGGGCAATTTCGGGGATTTGGAACTGCCTGGACTCTAGAAACTGAGCGTGCTCAGGCTCAATGCCGATTTTATCCAGTTTCATGCCCTCTTCAAGAAGCATCAATCGATGGCTCTGGCCAAGGCCGCTGTGGGTATCTGCTAAAGATTGTTTCAGGTTCTTATGCCCCGGCTCCGAAAGCTTACCCGGATGCGTCACCACTACCCCCGGGTGCGTACCCTGTCCGAAAAAAAGGCTGCCGAACGTCTCCATCGCCATGCCCAGCCCGATGCTTCTTCTCGCCATGGCGACAACTGAATATCCCTGGAGGCCGTCGAAGCCCAGGCCCGGGATATGAAGAATCTGATTGCGTGACAGGATCGTCTCCTGCCCCTTCTCCATGCGAATATGATAGAAAAGCTCCCCATCTGTCATTTTTATCTTGACCCTGTTAGGGGTTATGGGCCACAACTGGATCACATCGCCCAGCTTGTTTCGCACAACCTCGATATAGGCGTTGCCCCACAACAATAGATGTCCCATCATGGCCTCGCGCAAAGCCAGAGCGGTCATGTATGGGTTGGCCTTAGTGTGCATCACGTGATAGAGTGATTCATTATCGGCGGGAATTGTGCTGCGGTCCCGGCGCTTTATGAGTTTCAGGGGAAGGGTCGAAACAGTGCCGGCTATCAAGGAGACTGCATTATAGATGGCCGAATAAGTAAGCGCTGTATCCTCGTTAACCGTCTCGCCGGAAAGGGACTGGGATCCCCGGAGCCGCCATAAGGATGCGTCCCAGGCTTTCGGATCATCTAAAGACAACGCGCTTATCTTCCACCTGGTCCATCTGTAGAGGTCTCGCATCAATAATAGCATACATATAGATTAATAGAGTGTATTGTCCAATGAAAAGCTTTTTGATGATATGAAGTGTATTTTGTGTCTCGATTTATGACAAAAAGGTAAATTGATGGAAATTCGTTACATAATTTTGAGAGGCAAACTAGGCTGGAAGTGGTCTCCTGGGTTTTTTATTTCTGGATATTTTTTTATTCACAATCCATTGTCTTTCTATTGATTCCTTTGATATTCGCACAGGGCTAACATTCTTCATGGTCTCCAGAAAGCCGAGTTTAATCCAATTATAAATTGTCGAGCGCGAAACGACAAATATTTCCGCTACTTCATCGGGACGGAATGATTTTTTGCTGGGTAATATGTCCATTTTCAAGACAGTTCTTTATTTCTACATTTTTCATACCACTCCACAACGGATTCCCGCAGCACCCTCACCGTGCCCCGCATCTTGCCATATTTCAAAAGGCCGTTATCAAGCCAGAGCCTGACAGTTTTTTCATTGACATCGAAAAACTGGGCTACTTCGTCAACCCGGAGAAGTTTACGATTCGGGAGATCCATCATCCTCATCTCCTCGTCTTTTTACTTCGGCATATAACAATTTCTTTATTCTGGCGATATCCGCCTCCATTTTGCGCAGCCTTGCCTCCTGGTCCCTGTCAAGCCTGAAGCTGCTGCCTTTTTCGATCTTTCTCAGAAATCCGAACATAATTATCTCCTAATTTTTAATTGATCTTTGGTCTATTGTAATTTTTCTAAATTTGGCTCCTGGTATACTTGCTTGAACAAAATCTCTTCTTCTATAACCAAAACATTTTTTACTGAATTGAAATTTTATGTTTTTGTCTTCCTCAACATAAACACCTTTTATCCGGCCGATTTTTATGAAACTGAACGGAAGATGAATCTCCATGTTTGGCTGCATAGGAGATATATTGATCCCAAGGTTAATATGGAAGCCGACATAAAAAAAATAACATACAAAAGATCGGCTCATTATAATATCCATGTTTTCATTCATCTAATTCCCTCCACTGATAGTCTCCTGTTCAAATCATTTTCAGCTTTTGATTGCTTTTGTTTATATCCTCTTCTATCAATTCATTAATTTCTCAAGGGGATTTTCAATTGCTGTCAATTTAATAAACATTTTTATCTCCTCATGGCTTATAAACATGTCCGTATATTGGCCTTTCCTTTCCTCAAAACGCCATTCTCTCTTTTATCTGCTCCACCGTCAGCTCCTCATAAACCGACGGCCCCTGTAGTACCTTCAAATCCCTGCTCTTCAGGCCCGACGCCATAGCCAGGGCAGTAACCCCGTCGATTCTAAATCTGGCCTTGGATTTGTCAAGCTTCCGGTTCCCCGCCGGGTCGCTTATCCCGATGGCGTTTGATATGTTCCAGGTCAGCACCGGGTGCCCATCATGGATTAGTTTTCTTTCAAGAATGGCCACCTCCATCGCGTCAATCGCCGGTGCCATATCCTTGAATCCCTGGCCCCAGGGGACGAGACGCAGGGCACCGGCACGCTCCCGCGCCATCTGCTCGTATCTCAGTTGATTGCGGGCATCCGTGGCTGTGTCCCCCGTCTGTTCCGGCGGTGCTTTTTTGTCAATATAGGCATCGAGTCCGATCCGGTTGCAGGCATTAAGAAAATCGTCTATTGACCATCGGTCATAGGCGACGCCTATTATGTCATACTCCTGGCCAATTTGCGCCAGCCTCGCAGCCACGAAATCATATTGCACCGCCTTTCCTGGAGTAGTCTCAAGATAGCCCTGTCGTTTCCACGTCCGGTAGGGAACCCTATCCCGTCTCTCATGCTCTCGCAGCGTCTCCTCCGGCTTCCAGAACCAGGCCAGCACCTGACTATCATCCCCGGCAGTGACTCCTATGAGAGCTGTTAGGTCAGTCTTTCCGCTGAGGTCGAGACCGAGATATATCTGTACACCCTTTTCAACTAAAGCATTCCCCTTGCATCCCTCCCATTCGGCCCGTGGGATAAGGGGAGACTTGACATCAACGCGCTGGTTGAGATAAAGATTGCGAAAGATCGCTTCAAAGGATGGCATTCGCATCGCCCTTTTTGCTGCAGTTTTCATCTCGGACAGGCTCCTGAAATCTCCGAGGACAGGGTTTGCCAGTTCCCACAGTTTCCGGTCCACGAATATCGCCCTATCATCCGCATCATCGGGCACCGCATAGAGATGGCATATCGTTGTCGGATCGTGCCCCGAAAGACCGTCATCAATGAGCTGGGAAAAGATATGTTCTGGGTCATTGCTCTGTGTGCCGATGACGATATAGAGTGGTTCCTCGCGGGCCGCCATGGATGTATCCAGAACATCATAAAGATCGCGATTCTTGGATTGAGCGAGTTCATCATAAATGACCACGGTGGGATTAAGCCCAAATTTCGTCCCCACCTCTGCGGATAGCACCCTATAGATGCTACCGGTCCGAAAGGCAACCATGGTCTTCGTGCTGTCCACGATCTTGATCATGGATTCAAGCTCAGGATCGGCCCGGACTATCTGGGCAGCATATTTGAAAATAATGCCTGCCTGCTCGCGTTCATTGGCTGCGGAGTATATCTCGCCATTTATCACCGCTTCGGGACCGATGAGATGGACAAGGGCGAGGGCGGCTGTCAGGAAGCTCTTCCCATTCTTCCTGCCCATGGAAAGAATTGCGCGCCTCACGACCCTTTTATCTTTCCTGTCTACCGGCCCATAAACGGCGTTGATAAAGTCCCTTTCGAATTTGCGCAGCTTGACGGGCTTGCCCGCACCCTTTCCCGAGGGCACCGTCAGTTTTTCGATGAACTGGATGATCCGTTTGACGCGGACTGTGTATTTGTTCTGGCTACTTTTCACCACTCGTAGCCACATTCGGGGCATTTGTTTTTAGAGTCATTTGATCCCTCTCTACTCTCTTCATCGCCGGGCAGATTCATCCAATGCTCCGGCAAAGAGACCCCCCACTCGGTAAGTGGCAGGTTGCTCCACTCGTTGGCGAGGGCATCATAATCAAACTCACCATTTGAAACATTATCCCGAATTGTGATTTCCCTTTCCTTTTCCTCGGTCAGGCCCTCCATCAGGAAGGTCGGGACCTCTTCCAAGCCCACGGTCTTTGCCGCCTCATATCGTTGATTCCCAGCAATGATCACCAATCCCCCGGTGCGGTTAGACAGGATCAAAGGACGGGCTTCGAAATATTCAGGATTATCCCGGATTGAATTGCAGAGAATTTCAAATTGTTTATCCCGGATAATTCGCGGGTTATTTCCAAATTTCTTAAGCGTGGAAAGTCTACGATATTGCATCATCTGATTCTGTTGTTTTTCCATATGCTTCAATGAAAATATCCTCCCATTTACCAATGAGCCGTATTCTTCTCGGTTATCGTCCGGGGATTATCGGGGTTGACCCGGATATCTTTCAGCTTGACCCTTTTAATCTTGACCTGGATCATGGCTTCCCTTCATCTCCAATAGTTTTTTACAGTTTGCGCATCTTAATACCGGCTGCTGGACAAGAAGCTCCTGCCCGGTCGGGGAGGCCAGCGCTGAGACGCGATAAGCCAAGACCACCGACTCGAAGTATTTGCAACCGCAATCGCAGACCATCGGTTTCGCGTTCTTGAGATCAACCTTTACCTGCTGGCCTGGCTGGAGCATCTGCATCTTGGGTTGCATGTCCTTTCCACCGCGAAAGGATTCAAATTTGTTCATTTCTTGCCTCCAATCAAATCCTTGAATTTACTTTCCTTGCCGCTGCCAGGATTGATCGCAATCCGCGCCCGGGCGCTGGGAGTCAACCCGAACTCCCCCGCATATTTTACCATATCGGCCATAGCCTTGTTCGCTATCCCGATCAGCGGTTGTTGAATGAAATTGCCAGACATCGTCTTGAGAATCAGGGCATTCAGCGGGCTCTTTTCTGCCGCCAGCTTGCTCAGTTCTTCCTCGGCATGCCGCCAGCGGGAGTATGCCTTGCAATATGCGGAAAATACGCCCCTATCCACTTCGTAAAATATCCCCAGGGCGTGAAGCCCGGCAGCGAGTCGGTTCCACTCCTCAAGCGCATAAGCATCGAGATGCTCCGGTGGTTCCGGAAGGCTGGATTCAACGTTTGGCTCCTTGGGTAAGGGCCGTTTGCCCGGATTCCCGGTCAATAATTTTAATCGCGTTGGCTTTGGTTTTCCCGCCATTATTATCTCCTAACGATTTAAATCGATCATTTCTCTTCTTATGATTTTATCGCCGAATCTTTTCTCCAAAATACCAACCATGTGATTGAAATCGGTTATAATGGCAATTCCATAACGACTGACATCTCACAATATTCCTCGTAAAGTTTCTTTTCAATCCAACCCCCGCCTTTTAAACTGCGGAATCTAAAGCGAGAG
>Ga0180438_10008346_pt1 | contig 13200 bp, 11 predicted proteins | sample SS_ome_12_FD_132455 | JGI IMG/M metagenome (GOLD analysis project Ga0180438, IMG submission 132455) | Hypersaline lake sediment archaeal communities from the Salton Sea, California, USA - SS_3_D_2 metaG | ecosystem: Environmental > Aquatic > Non-marine Saline and Alkaline > Hypersaline >... | reverse complement strand
TCAAAACTGCGCTCGATTATGATAAACCATTTCACTTCGGACTTTTTTATTCGTGCAACACATCAGTTAGTCACTTCAATGCTCGAAACATTTCGACGGGTCAACTGCGTTGACTACCTTCCTGGACATTTCGGAAAGGCTAAATCTTCAAATTCGCTTTGGCCATCCCTTCAGATTCATCTTTGGACTCAGCATTCTATAACTAGGTACTCATTATTACGATGATCCTTAAGGCAAAAATAAGCTCTAAGGCCTGCTTCTGTTTTTTCTCGCAAAACTTGTACAGATATGATAAGAATACAACCTCCAGGAGTTTAAAATGATTAAGCTGAAATTCTGTTTGATCATATCCGTTTTGACTATAGGTGCTGTGTTGTTGGCCGTTTCTCTTCCGAGCGAGGGAAGTCGCCAAGAAAAGGCTGAATACCAAATACCTGAGAATCCATTTCCCGAATTGACTGGACCCTATGCCATCGGAACCCGTGATTACTTCTGGATCGACGAGAGCCGGGATGAAGTATTTACTTCGGACCCCGACGACAAAAGGCATCTCATGGTCCAGGTCTGGTACCCGGCCGAAAAAGTGGAAGGAGCCAAACCTTATCCCTACATCAACAACCCTGAACAATTCGGGGAATGGAAGGATTACAAGGTTGCATTGCATGTCAAGACCAATGCCGTACTGGACGCCCCCATCTCCAAGAAGGAATCCAAGTATCCTGTTTTGATCTATAACCATGGCGGCGGCTGGATGAGGAACGTAGCCACGTTCCAGACAGAGATGCTGGCCAATCACGGATACGTGGTTTTCAGCATCGATCACACGGGATTCAATAAAACCGTCGTTTTTCCCGATAGCTATAAATTCGTGCATGATGCCCACCCTTTCCCTGAATCCACAGGGAAAAGCGGCGACGATGCCAGAGCCTCATTCGAGTATTTAGGAGGCCTGCCCTTTAAAGCTTGGGTGGGAGATATCGCATTCGTCATCGACCAAATCGAAAAGCTCAACCGCAAGCCCGAGAGCACATTTCACAACCGTTTGGATTTGACAAAAATCGGCTCCTTTGGCTGGTCCTTCGGAGGAGCAGCTTCTGTCCAGATCGCCAAAGAGGATAAGAGGATTAAAGCTGTTGCGGATTGTGACGGCCAGCTTTTCGGCGATGTGGCTGCCACCGGGATTGAGGAACCCGTATTGATGATGCACGGAGAAGTCGAAAAACCTTCTCCAGACCAGATGAGCCCTGAGGATTTTGAAAAGCTTCTCAAAGAAATCCGAGCACTCGATGCTTCCTTCCTAGCCAATACCAAAAGTGATCGCTACGTTCTTAAAATAAAGAAGTCTCAGCATGGAAGTTTTTCAGACCTCATGCTCTTTTTCCCCCAGGTTCCTCAGCAAATCGACAAGCACCTGGCACACGAGATCATAAACGCCTACACCCTTGCTTTTTTTGATAGATATCTTAAAGGAAAAGAAAGTCCATTATTGGATCAGGTTCCCAGCCAATACAAGGAAGTCGAGTTCAAGAAAATCACTGAATAGGAGGTCTATCATGGATGCTTCCGAAATCAAAAACCTGGCCAAAAAACACATCATCCATTCCTGGTCGGTAAATGCGACTGTGGATCCCGCGGTTATTGCCGATGTGGATGGCGTCTATATCATCGATCCTGAAGGCCGGAGAATACTGGATTTTTCCTCCCAGTTGATGTGTGTTAACGCTGGCCACAAAAATCAGAAAATAATTAAGGCCATCCAGGATCAGGTGGCAAAAGTCTGTTACCTTTATCCCGGATTTGCCTATGAGTCACGCTCCCAAATAGGGCAGGCTCTGGCTGATGTAACTCCTGGGGACATGAACAAATTCTTCTTCACCTTGGGCGGAGCAGAAGCCAACGACAATGCCATAAAAATTGCCCGCAGCGCCACCAAAAAGCACAAGATTCTCGCCCGTTATAGGTCTTACCATGGGGCAACTTTCGGCGCAATCACTTTGACGGGTGATCCGAGAAGACCACCGGTTGAGCCTGCCTTACCCGGTGTTATCCATGTGCTGGATCCTTACTGCTACCGCTGTCCTTTCGGGCTGGAATACCCGGGATGCGGCCTTCAGTGCGCAGAGCACATAGCCGAGATCATCCAGTATGAGACACCGGAGGCGGTGGCTGCCGTGTTTATGGAATCAGTTGTCGGCAGCAACGGCATTATCATCCCGCCCGATGGTTATATGCAGAGAGTTAAGCAAATCTGCGAAGCCAATGAGGTTCTTTTTATCGCCGATGAGGTCATGTCCGGTTTCGGCCGCACCGGGAAGTGGTTCGCCATAGAGCACTGGGATATCGTCCCCGATATCATGACGATGGCCAAAGGTCTCACCTCAGCCTACATCCCTTTGGGCGCCGTTGCCGTGTCACCCAAAGTGAGCAACATCATCGACCAGGATGTTCTCTACTGCGGATTGACCTATGCTGCCCATCCCTTATCATGTGCAGCCGCCTGCGCCGCCATCGAGGTCTATAAGGAAGAACACTTAATAGAAAATGCCCGGGCGATGGGTGAAATTCTCCAGGTTGAATTGACACGAATGAAGGAGAAGCACGTCAGTGTGGGCGATGCGCGGGCGATCGGGCTTTTTTCCTGCCTTGAGCTCGTCAAGAACAAAACCACCAAAGAACCGCTCAGTCCCTACAACGCCATGGGAAAAGCCGCAGAACACAGCAGAGAAATTTACAGCCGGCTGATGGCCAGGGGGCTCTTCACTTTTGTCCGCTGGATGTTTCTTTTCATCGTGCCGCCACTGACTATCAACGAAGAACAACTTCGCGAAGGACTCGGGATTATCGATGAAGTTTTGGACTACGCCGATACACTGACAGAATCGTGATTTGAGCCAAAAAAATCAGATCAAACCCATCAAAGGACTGCAGTGATGGAAGCAAAAAAAATACAGAATTATATCGATGGAGAATGGGTTGACTCCAAAACCCAGGATTATCTGGAAATCAGGGATCCTGCATGGGGAGAGCTTCTGGCTATAGCACCCATGGCGACTCCTAGAGAGGTCAATGATGCTGTAAAGGCCGCTCAAAACGCATATCCGAGCTGGAGGAATACTCCACCCGTAGCCAGAGCACGCTATCTGCATCGTCTGATTGCGCTTTTGGAGGACAATTTTGATGAGCTCAGTATGGTGCAGACTAAAGAGCATGGCAAAACCATCGATGAATCTCGGGGTGAAACCCGGCGCGGGATCGAGATGGTGGAGGTGGCCACAGGAATCCCTTCCCTTATGCAGGGTACAAACATCGAGGATGTGGCCATGGGGATGGATGAATATCTCATCAACCAACCCATGGGCGTATTTTGCTGCATAGCGCCGTTCAATTTCCCTTTCATGGTTCCGTTGTGGTTTATCCCTTTCGCCATAGCCTGCGGCAACACCTTTGTCCTGAAACCGTCCCCGCGAACGCCGATGAGCCAGGTGGAACTGTTCAAGTTGATGGACGAGGTTGGTTTACCTCCAGGCGTCGTCAACCTGGTCCATGGCGGATCTGAAGTGGCCAATGGTCTCATAGAGCATCCGTTGATTCAGGGTGTCACCTTTGTGGGTTCGACTCCAGTGGCCAGACAGATCTACCGCAAATGCGGGGTAGAGGGAAAAAGGGTTATTGCCCAGGCCGGTGCGAAAAATTTCATCGTTGTTATGCCGGATGCTGAAATTGAGCAGACTCTTGTCAGCCTCATCACCTCCTTTTTCGGCAACTCAGGTCAGAGATGCCTGTCCGGAGCCAATCTTCTGATCGTCGGCGATGATAATTTCTATAGGGATTTCGTGGATAAATTCGTGGACATGGCCGTCAATATTCGAGTCGGCGATGGTTTAGATGAGACGGTTCAAATGGGACCTTTGCAGAACGCCGACTCCAAAAAACGAGTCATTGGCTTCATCGAGAAGGGAATAAGCGAAGGGGCTAAGCTCGTTCTGGATGGCCGGAAGCTAAACCTAGTGGGCGGTGTCCCCGAAACCTGCTTTCTCAATCCGAGCGTGTTCGAAAACGTCACTCCGGATATGACCTTGGCCAAGGAAGAGATCTTCGGACCCGTGGCCAGCATACTACGAACGAGGGATTTGAATGAGTGTATCACCCTGATAAGCGCCAGCCCTTTCGGCAACGCAGCCTCGATCTTCACCAACAACGGCAAATGGTCTCGCCAGTTCCAGCATGAAGTTGTGGCGGGGAATGTGGGCGTTAACGTCGGGGTCGTGGCGCCCATGGCGTTTTTCCCCTTTGGCGGGAGAAAAGACTCCTTTTTTGGCATTCTGCACGGCCAGGGTCGAGAAGTCATCCGGTTTTTCACCGAGCCCAAAATAGTGATTACCAGGTGGTTCTGATGAAGCTGAACACAATGGCTGCCGTGATGAGTTTTGTCACCAAGCTGGAGAACGATGCCGCCTTATTTTATCAGGGTTGGGCCGCTAAATTTGAGGAACTGGAGGATATCTTCTCAGCCTGGTCAAAGGAAAACAAGACGTTTGAAAAGAGAGTAAAGCAGACTTATTTTGGAGTGATCACTGATGCCATTGAATCGACCTTCTCCTTTGGTAGATTGGATACAACCGACTATGAATTCGACTCCGATTTACCTGAAGGTGCAAACCTTCAGGATGTGAAAAAAATGGCCATGGAAATTGAAGCTACGCTGACCAATTTTTATTTTGAAGCTGCGCAGCAATCCGAAGGACTCATGGCAGATCTCCCAAGGCTATTCAAGCACATTGCCAATAAAAGAGAGGATCGCCTGACGAAACTCTCTCTATAAGGAGAGTAGTTGCTATCGATTCAATTGACTTTTTTAGGCATGGAATTAGAACTGGCAGTAATGATGGATGCAATTCCGCCAAATAGAGGGTCAATACCTCCATATGCAGAGTTTGATGATCTTCTCGGGAAGGTAATAAAGGTTTGATATGCCTGACTGCAATTTAAGCGGAGAAGACAGCCAATGTCGCAGGTGATACTGATTCTTGCCATTGTTCTCTACTTTCTCATCTTGGTCTTCATCGGCATCTACAGCCGGAAGGAAAGCGATTCTATCGGTGGATATTACGCAGCCGGGAAGAAGCTTCGATACTGGATCGTGAGCTTCAGCACAAATGCCACCGGCGAGAGCAGCTGGCTTCTGCTGGGACTTTCCGGAATGGGCTATGCCTTTGGTGTCCATGCGCTATGGGTCATGGTGGGGGAAGTGCTTGGTGTCGCCTTTGCCTGGATTTTTATGGCCCGTCGATTCAAAGTTTATACGGATAAATATGGGTCTATCACTGTCCCGGATTACCTCGAGGACAGGTTCAATGACCACCGACACATCATGCGGATCGTCTCTGCCATCATCCTCATACCCATGGTCACCAGTTATGTGGCTGCTCAGTTGACCGCATCGGGCAAGGCCTTCAAGTCATTTCTCGGCATAGACTATGTGACCGGAATCATCATTGGGCTGGTCATCATTTTGTTTTACACGGTTATCGGGGGAATCACCGCTGTCGCCAGAGCTGATTTCTTTCACGGTCTTTTGATGCTGGCTGGCCTTGTGGTGCTTCCGATAGTGGCCATTATTCACTGCGGTGGATTCGGTCCGATGATTGAGTCACTGCGCAGCATCGACCCGAATCTGCTGGATTTGTCCGGACCGACCGGCTACAGCACAGTCGGGATTTTAAGTCTCATCGGGTTTTTGGGTGTGGGTTTACCCTTTATGGGATCACCCCAACTCTTTGTCCGCTATCTGGCAGCAAGAGATCAAAAAGAACTCATCCTGGGTAAATACGTGGCCATTCTCTTTATCCTCATCGTGGATACGGGCGCTGTCCTGACAGGAATGGCCGGCCGCGCTCTCTTTTCATCCCTGGAGGACCAGGAGTATGTCCTACCGACCATCGCCTCCGAGCTTTTTCCGGCGCTTCTCACCGGGCTTTTCATCGCCATCGTGCTCGCTGCCATCATCTCCACCGTAGATTCCCTGTTAATCCTTCTTTCATCTTCGGTCATCAGAGACGTTTACCAGAAAGTCTTTCGGCCCGATGCTCCCCAAAAAAGACTTGTGCTTATGGGGAAGATCATAACCATCATCATAGGAATGGCTGCATTCTGGTTCTCTCTATCGGAGAGTAGATTGATCTTTTGGTTTGTTCTTTTTGCCTGGTCTGGTATCGGAGCCGCCTTCTGTCCGGTCATGGTCCTCTCATTGCTCTGGAAAAGAATGACCAAGGCAGGCGCTATAGCCGGGATGTGCAGCGGGTTTCTGTTTACCATGATCTGGGCAATTTTCGTCAAGTCCTCGATAAACCTGTATGAGATGGTGCCGGGATTTTTCGGGGCCATCATCATCAGCGTGGCCGTTAGTCTTATCACACGTCCGCCCGCAACAGCGGCTCAAGACTTTGATTCTGTGGCTCAAACTGTCAAAGACTATAAAATGTGATGTCCTAGAGCGCAAAGGGTAGTGCTATAAATAGAAGAACTCATAACAATAATAAATGGTTCAACAAAAAAGGCTAAAATGAATCTAACAGGATGTCTACGGTCAGTTCATATCTATCAGGTCATTTCTTGAAAATCTCTGTAGACGTCAGTTCAGTTTAATTTTGATGCAAGATTAGGTCGTTGAGTTGATCATTGGTGCCAGGAATTGGGCCGGGAGTTAGGTATAACAAAATAAGGAGGATTTATCATGAGATATTTCCGCTTCTTAACCAAATATCAGAGAGAATGTCTTGTGTTTTTGGTTGCCTCGTTTTGCAGCCTGTTGCTTGCGCACACTGGTTCAGCGACAGAGAAATCAAGGGCGCGCGATCTGGGAATACCTTTTGATGGAAAGCCAGGTCCGCATAATGCTATCACGGATGTCAATGGTGTTGAGGTCGGACATGTGACTCTGATTTCAGGTGAGGGCCAGTTGGTGATAGGAAAGGGACCAGTACGGACAGGAGTGACGGCTGTGTTGCCGCGCGGTAAGACTTGCGATCCCGTCTTTGCCGGCTGGTACAGCTTGAACGGCAACGGAGAGATGACCGGCACGACCTGGGTAGAAGAATCCGGATTTTTGGAAGGACCTGTGATGATTACCAACACCCACAGCGTCGGCATTGTTCGGGACAGTGTCATCGCCTGGCAGCATCAGAACGAAATGTACGATCCCATCTATGCCGATATTTTTTGGGCGCTGCCCGTGGTTGCAGAGACTTATGACGGCGGGCTCAACGATATAAACGGCTTTCACGTGAAAAAGGAGCATGTCTTCAACGCTTTGGATAATGCCGGTTCCGGACATGTCGCAGAAGGAAATGTTGGCGGAGGTACGGGCATGGTCTGCCATCAATTCAAGGGCGGAATCGGTACGGCCTCGAGACAACTGGATGAACGAATTGGAGGATACACAGTGGGTGTCCTGGTCCAAGCCAACTATGGCGGGCGAGATACGCTGACCATTGCCGGTGTTCCCATCGGGAAAGAAATACCGGATCTCATGCCCCGGAGAAATGATTCAAATGTTCCGGATCTCGACGTCGGAGGCTCTATTATTGTCATCGTAGCCACAGATGCTCCGTTGGTGGCTCACCAGCTCAAACGCCTGGCCAGACGCGTCCCCTTGGGTATTTCCAAGCTGGGTGGATTCGGGAGCAATACTTCCGGCGATATCTTCATTGCCTTTTCGACGGCCAATCCCGGTGCAGCCAACCGGAAAGGAATGGCCAAACTGGATATGCTGCCTAACGATAGCCTATCTCCACTCTTTCTGGCCACTGTACAAGCCACAGAAGAAGCTATCGTGAATGCCCTCATTGCCGCTGAAACCATGACCGGCATCAATGGAAACACAGTTTATGCCCTTCCTCATGATCGTCTCGTCAAGGTCCTTCAGAAATACAACAGGATTTCTCAATAAATTAAATTGGGATAAATTAAATTGGGATCAGGTCTCGCTTAGCCTCGCTTATTTTTTTGTATTCAATAGTATAGATGCGAAAGCAAGCTGTAATTTTGCCCTAGAGGCGATTTTTGGAGCCTGAATAACGTTTTTAGGACTTGGATGGAGGTTGACAGAATGCCTTTACATATTCGAACTCCGCTTATAGAATCCCGTACGATCAGCAAAGCTGTGGGGGCTCAAGTATTTTTAAAACTCGAGAATACTCAGCCCACAGGGACATTTAAAATTCGCGGCATCGGGAATCTTTGCCAGCATGCTGTCAAAGAAGGCCTCAAACATTTTGTATCGTCTTCGGGAGGGAATGCCGGGTATGCTGCCGCCTACGCCGGCCGGAAGCTGGGTGTCAAAACAACGGTCTTTGTGCCCAGTACCACACCGGCTGATGCCATCGCTAAGATTGAGGAGCAAGAAGCAGAAGTCCTTGTCGAGGGCAGTGTCTGGGACGAAACGGACAAATACGCTTCTGATTTTTCCGACAAAGTTAAAGGTCTATACATCTCTCCTTTTGATCACCCCCTTATTTGGGATGGGCATGCGACTGTGATCGATGAGATAGCGGAGGACATCGAGAAACCGGATGGCATTATTTTATCTGTGGGAGGCGGAGGCTTATTTTGCGGAGTAAATGAAGGTTTGCTAAGAAATGGATGGCCGGATGTTCCAGTGATAGCGGTCGAAACGGAGGGCGCTGATTCACTATCCGCAACATTGAAAGCCGGCGCATTAGTGACCCTGACGGAAATCTCGAGCATAGCCAAGAGCCTGGCAGCGAAAACAGTCTCATCAAAGGTTTTAGAATGGGATAAAAAGCACAACATCCGTTCAGTGGTCCTTACGGATAGAGCGGCTGTCTCGGCTTGTTTCAAATTCTTGAATGATCATAGATTTTTGGTTGAGCCGGCCTGCGGTGCCTCACTGGCTGTTTTGTATGAACGACCTGAAGTATTCCAGAATGCCAAGACGGTTGTCGTCATTGTCTGCGGAGGAATTGTTGTTGACTTGGAAAAGCTCCATGAGTGGAGAAAGTTACTTTGATTTGAATCTTTCCTCTTCAGTTTCAGGTTATCTGGGGCAGGGCATCTGCACCGGTTATTCCCGGTAAAACCTTTGTTTTGGCTTGTTCATTTTCTCCAGCTCTTACCAAGCGCGAGATCCGCATAAGAGGCAGCCTGGGCCACATAAACTTTTAGCCTCTCATTATCAGAATCCAGGAGATCTTTGAGTGGGTGCACCTGGAGGTAGAATTTATCCTCAAACTTTTTTTCGAGCTGGATGACTGGGATTATGGCCATGTCTTGTATCAGAGTCTTTTCTTCTCCGTTGTGATATCCCTTGACAATCTCTAGGTTGACGATCAGGCTTAGGGCGTTAAAAGGCGATGACATGATTGAAGCGAGGTTGCCAAGCCCATACATGATGGGCGCAATCCGATTAGAGCCCCTTTGTGCCTGGTACAATTCATACGGTTGTATGTTGTGCGTATGGTGGCCGAAAATGACGTCGGCTCCTGATTCAATCAGAGAGTGGGCCATCTCCAATTGTTCTGTCTGAGGGTAAAGCTCGTGTTCTAATCCCCAGTGAAGTGAGGCAATGATGATGTCGCACTGTTGGGATTGACACCATGCGATTTGCTTTTCGAGCAGTGTCAGATCAACTTCTCCCTGTTGCTTATGAAAGGGAACGTAATTGACCAGCCATTTTTTTCCATCCGGAAAGGGCCTGCAGTTCAATCCATAGGTGGCGGCCACAAAACCAAACTTGATTCCGTTTGCAGAAACAATGCGTCCTTTTCCATGATCCTCAGGTCTCCGGTTGGTTCCCACGTACTGAAACCCTTCGGCTTCGATGACATCATGGGTGGTGTTGAATCCTTCCAGGCCACAGTCGAGGATATGGTTGTTGGCGGTGTGGAAAATGGTGTACTGACGACCTTTATCTCCCTTCAAGGTGTTGTACTGTTCCGGAGTGGCGTTTATGGTTGGTGTTTCATCCGCCGTAAAGGTGGTCTCCTGGATATCACCGCTCGTGAGTGTGGATTCCAGATTAGCGATGGATATATCCGCCCCGAAAATGAGATTGGAAACAAGGGCATAAAATTTGCCTTCAGAGTTCTCGGTGCCCCGTGCATTCATCAGATCGCCGACCGCACTCAATCGAGCCCTTTTTTCTTCTCGGAATCCTTCGGGGATAAAAAGTGCAGATCTTCCCTGATGCCCCTTGAAGTAATTGTCCAGGTTGTTTCCCTTTTCAGGTAGCAGGATGTGCTTTTTCGATTTATAAAACCAATAAGGCGGAAGCGGACCTTTGGGCCAGTTCACCGGATCCGGATCCAGTTTTTTGGGGCGCCGCCAGAATCCGAATGTATCGGCTAATACAAACATGAATCGGCAGTAAAGACGTGTCCGCCAGGGAAGTTCTTTCATGAATTCTCGGGCGTACACCGGCAGGTTGGAATCCATTCTTATGCCTTTCTGAAAAAATATCTAAAGCTTCTTCTCTATTAGGCTGTCGATGTCTTGAGCGCACGGAAACTGATCAGGCTTCCTTTGTCCTCATCCCATAAGTGCAGGTTAAGAGACCTTAGACTTTCTCCAATACTGACTGGTCTGACCTCCTGCAGAACGGCTTCAGACTTGTAACAGTCTTCGAGCAGGTAGTTCGGGATCATCGGCCGCAAATGGTGGATGTGGTGAAAGCCGATGCTGCCAGTAAACCATTGGAGAACTTTGGGAAGTTTGTAAAATGAACAGGCCTCCAGCGAGGCTTTCTTCCGGTCCCACTGTTCACGGCGGGTCCAGTTCATACCTTCGAAATTATGCTGGATGTAGAACAACCAGAATCCCAGCATTCCGCCTATAAAAACGATGGGAAGAAGAACCAAAAGAAAATTCAGGAATCCGAACACATACCCAACCGCAACGACAACTCCTATAATAACAAGATTAGTGAGGTAAATGTTATTCCGCTCGCTTTTTGTTTTGTATCGTATCGGAAGACGTTGGGCGAGAAGAAAAACAAAGATAGGTCCGAGGATGAACATGACAAAAGGGTTTCGGGCAAACCGGTAGATGACCTTTAGCCACGTGGGCGCCTCCGAATATTCATTTTTGGTCATTGTCCAGAAATCCCCGGAACCTCGCCGATCCAAATCACCAACGGTAGCATGATGCCTCCAATGTGAAGCCTGCCATTTGGCGTAGGGAGTGAAGGTTAGAATGCCTGAAATGAAGCCGAATACACTGTTGGCGCGTTTAGATGAGAAAAAGGACCAATGCGTGCAGTCATGAAAGAGGATAAAAAGCCTCACCATGAAAAGGCCCGTAGGTATGGCTAAGAGGAGCGTTATCCAATAAGGATATCCTTCCTTCATCACTCGGAGCATTATGTACCATAAAGCAAGGTAAGGAATCACAGTGTTTATGATCTGCCAGGTTGTCTGGCGAAGGGTTGGTTTTTCAAATCGGGCGATATTTCGGAACCAATCCAACTGTGATGATCCGCCCTCATTTCCTTTAGCATTAGACGCCATGTTGAACTCCAGTTCTATCTTAAAGTGATTCCCCCGATGGAGTGAATGACTTCAATAAGACTACCCGAATGTAATAAAAAAGAATTCTGTTTATACCTCTTTGAGTCTAAAAAAATAATGATTTTTGGGGTATTTGTCAAACAAATACTTGTTCCGAAACCCTTACAGCTCTTCCATCAGAATTCGTCTTGATCGTAAAACTTGAGGTAGCGAGGAAGAAAAGCGCCGGCAACAGTTAATGCACCGACCAATACCATACCCATACCAATCGATTTGATATCGCCGAAAAGGCCAATCAATAGCGGGAAAGCTCCCGCTCCGATCAAATAAGATAGCGGAATAGTGAGAGAGACGACAATGTTTCGCTCTTGGGGCGAGCTGACATTCGACAGTGCCGATAAGGCTGCCGGGAAAAAGCAGGCCCCGATAGTTGGCTGAAGAAAGATGATCACCGCGACCAGAGGAGTCGGTGCAATGCCCAGGCCTAACGTCAATCCACCTGTGGTGGCGAGGACAACTGTCAGAATTTTCTTTGATCCAAACCGATCCGCAGCCCAACCGCCAACAAGGACTATGGCCAAACTGGCAATGCGTGACACGGATATCAATGTGTTAGCCCAGTTGCGTTCTAACCCGTGTTCTGTCACCAGATAGAGAGGGAGCATAGTGAAGATTCCGAAAATGCTTCCGATGCCCAGGCTGAACAAGATAATCAAAATCCAAAATGTGGGTGTAGCTAGAATAGATTTGAAGGCGATCGCACTCGGCTTTTCGCTACAGAATTCACCGCCCCTACCAAAAAGAGCAAATATTCCTGCCATGATAATTGCAGCCATGCCCAGAAAAATGAATGTGCTGCGCCACGAATATGCGAGAAGTACGGCTTCCGCAATCAAAGGAGCTAATATAAGACTCAGATTCGGCGCCAATTCATGAATAGCCAGCACTTTTCCCCAGTTCTTGGCATTAACCGAGGTCGTCATTGTGGCTATACCCGAGGCAATGTACGGACCGGCTGCTATCCCGAGGAATATGAGTGCAAGTCTTATTCCCCATAACCCTTGGCTGATCGATGTGAGCCATAAGGCAAGACCGAGAGCGAGGCAAGAAAGAATTATAGTTCGTTTATGGGAGAGGAAGGCGGTGACGAAGCTGGAGCATAGAAGGGCGATGAAGTACCCGATGGAAATGAGTAGAAAAAGGGAGCCGGCCTCTGTGTGGTTGAGACCAAGATCTGATTCAATCACAGGGAGAAGGGGAGCCAGGATAATACGAACAGTAAAATTGATAGCGAATATCGATGTGAGAATTAAAACTGGCCCCAAATATTTTCGAAGCTCAATTTCCTTATTCATTGTGTTTGCTAGTCTATTTGTAGTTTGGCTTATCTATATTATTGAAATTAAATAAATTAATAAATATTGAGTGTCTGTTTTTTCTCTTTGAGTGCCAATTTTAGCACAAAAATATGCAGTTTAAGAAATCTATAAGTTAAGCACCAATTTACATAACTCTGATCTTAGGATGCAATTTTTTTATAGGGGTTCATCATACTAATGAGTAGCTGAAGAGCAAAACGCAGATGAATCCGAAGGAATGTCTACGCTCAGCCCAGATTTATAACGCCGCCACCCATCCCCATTTATCCTACATTTTCAATGATTCCCATGCCCTCAGC
>Ga0180438_10008345_pt1 | contig 13200 bp, 11 predicted proteins | sample SS_ome_12_FD_132455 | JGI IMG/M metagenome (GOLD analysis project Ga0180438, IMG submission 132455) | Hypersaline lake sediment archaeal communities from the Salton Sea, California, USA - SS_3_D_2 metaG | ecosystem: Environmental > Aquatic > Non-marine Saline and Alkaline > Hypersaline >... | reverse complement strand
TAACATCCCTACGCCCCGTAGGTACTGTTAACGATCGTAAGGCAATCGGAGTATGCACCTTGTCTACAAGTGTACTCATTATCCCTCCAATTGTTATTGATACCTTCCTCATACCACCTATATAACGTGAGGGAGACCCCTCGATGCAGGTGATGAACGTGAACACCCACTACCGCCATTCATCACCACGCTGAAGCGGTGGTGCTTTCTTGCTTAGCTACTCGTAATTTAGATAAAATAGCAAGATGATCGTTCTTCTTCGTCAGTTTTCTCTCTAATGGACTCAACAAGTTTTTCTCGTATAACCTCTTTTTCTCGCGCTTCTTCTATCATATCAGAGAACTTATCAAGATCGAGGTCAAGCTTATAAAGATCTATTAATTTTTTTAACACATTTTGAGCAGCAATTGGATCTACTGAGGCCTCGGAATAGAGTCTTCCTAACATGCCAAATGACTTAATATCCCTTTCAGCTGCAAGAGCCGTCATAACACCAACAGCGCCTGTAACTTGACCTGATGACAGCATTTCTACATCGTGCTTTTCAAGAAATGTTGCATCATCTTCTGAAAAGACAAAAGCAGCGACATCTGGTCCATTTTGGGTGCGTAAACCACCAATTGCAATGACTGTCTCCACGTTAGTTTCTTGAGCGACATCTAAAACAGTTGATATTACCTGTACCATGCCGCATGAGAGCGGTTGGCAGTCTCCTGTAAATAGAAGGAAATTAGGTTTTGTGTCATTTGCTGTGTAAATCTCGCAACGAGTAAGTCTTCCTAAACCTCCTTTATCGAGGAAACAGATACTCGGAAAAAATGAACTATAAATTCGAACTGCTTCCTCTGCAAGTAGTTCTTCGATAAGATAGGCTACCGTCATCTTTCCTACCATTCCCATTCCAGGTAAGCCCATTAAAAGAATAGGTTTATCAAGTTGAAGTTTTTCTTCTCCATTGACATATCGAAGAAAAATCCCATTAGAACAGTTCATAAATTTTCACCTTACTAATAGAACAACGAAAAACAACTCTTAAAAACTTTTTTAATAAGGATAAACAAATTTCGCGTCCCAGAAACTTTAAAAGGAGTGACTCTAACTCATATTAAGCCCGTAAAGTAATTGATTATTGGAAAAAGTAGTAGACAACAAGTTTGGTGATTATATATCATGGATTTTAACGAACCATCCTACCGCTGGATAGCTCTATTTTTGTCATTTCTTCAAATGTTCATATACGGATTTGTGTTAAATTCGATCCCTCCAGTACTTCCACTTATTGTTGCTGAATTTTCTATCACCCTTGCAGAGGCGGGATTACTGATGACTTTTTTTGCTGTACCAGCAATCATTATCTCTATTCCTGGAGCTCTTATCATAATCAAGTTTGGAGTTAAGAGAATATCAATACTTGGACTTGGACTTCTTCTTGCAGGGGTTCTCATGTCCGTGTTTTCAACAAATTTTACGATTTTATTAATCGGACGACTAGTGGGAGGTATAGGTGGAACACTTGTGTTTGTCACAGCGTCATCACTCATTCCGATGTGGTTCAATCAGAAGGAACAAGGTAAAGCCATGGGAATATTCGCTTTAACAATACCCGTTTCTGTTCTCCTCGTTCTTGCAATTGGAGCAAAAATCAGTGAAATTTTCGGAGGATGGAGAAACTGGCTTCTATTAGGGGTGGTTGTTATTGTTGTGATATTGTTTTTGAATTTGTTTTTGTTAAAAGAACGGAGATCCCTTAAAAATAATAAGATTTCAACTAAATTTCATAAGGGGGTCCTTTATGATAGAAAAATCTGGTTAGTTGCCTTGGCATGGTTGTGTTTTAACATTACAACCGTATCTCTTGTCACCTATGGACCCACATTCTTAGCTACCGAAAAAGGTTTTTCTTTATCTTTAGCAGGTGTTATAATGAGTCTATATATGGCAAGTGCACTTCCTGTAGGTCCAACAATCGGTTGGTTTATCCAAAAATATGGTCGTAAGATCTTTATTATTATCGGAAATATTGGTTTTGCAATTTTTCTTCTAGTTTTTCCGTTGACTGAAGTGATCTATATTCCAATTATCTTAATTATTTTAGGCATTTTTGCGGCTATGACGCCCACACCTATTTTTGCTTATCCTAAAGAACTCACAGAGGAAAAAAGTGTTAGCTTTGCTTTTGGAATCATTTCAACATGTACAGCTATTTCGGTGTTAGTTGTTCCCATTGTGGGATATCTTAAAGACATCACTGGTGCCTATTATGCTTCATTTTGGGCTATGTCTCTTTCAGCATTTATTGCTGTGCTTTTCATTCTCTTCTTAAAAGTAAAATGAATCCAAAAAATAGTCTATATAGAATGCTGAATGTGAACTACCTCACGCTGAAGCTGTGGTGCTTTCCTGCTTAGTTATCATAATTAATGAAAGTTATAAAGAAGATAAAAGTGATGAAATCAAACTACGTACTCTTGATCTTTAATTTTCTTTCCAGCAATATCTTCGACTTCTTTAGCTATTCTCTCTAACCTGAACATTGTATTGTTCAATTCCTCAGTCAGAGATTGAAGAAGATCTTTTATTTGTAATAATACTCCGGAAACTGCTATTTTTGTTTTTTCAGCCATTTCGCAAATCCCTCCATAAGCGAAATTTTACACTTAAGTAGTTAAATGTTGATATAAGAGCATTTTAAATTTAAAACTTTACTTATATCTTTTTAAAGATAACAAAATTTCATCCGTACTTAACAGAGTTTGCTATAAAATAAGAAACTAGGAGACGCATAATGCCTGAAACGACTAACAAACTACGCGTAAGTTTAGGTACAGCAATAGTTCTTGGGTTTATTCGATCCAAGCTTGATGCTGCGCCAACTACAGCATATCTAATGACTTATGCGCCCTCAAGGTGTAGTGCAAACTGTGTTTTCTGCCCTCAAGCAAGAGAAAGCACTGCAGACTTAGATCGTCTTTCACGAGTAGTTTGGCCTATATACTCAACTACAGAAGTTATAGAAGGGCTTTCTAAGGCTGTTCAAGAAAATCAAATACATAGAGTATGTATTCAAGCCTTAAATTTTCCAGAGTTCTATCAGACGCTTGTAAATTTGGTTAAAGAGATTAGAAAAAGCGTCAAAATTCCAATATCCCTGTCGTGCCAACCAATAGATGTGGGACAAATGGTTACGCTAAAAGAACTAGGCGTAGAGCGCATTGGAATTCCATTAGATGCTGCAACTGAGCAAATATTCAACAAAGTAAAAGGTAAAGATGTAGGAGGTCCCTACTCTTGGAATCGTACCTTTGAACTTTTGACTGACGCTTTAGAGATTTTTGGAAATGGAAAGGTAAGTACACATATCATTATTGGTCTTGGAGAAAGCGAAAAAGATGTTGCACAACTTATTCAAAGACTTTTCGACTTGAATATTCTACCTGGGCTCTTTTCATTTACACCAATTAAAGGAACAGCCCTAGAAAATCGTGCACAGCCATCAATAACTGTTTATCGGCGAATTCAGCTGATCAGGCATTTAATTGTAATTCATAAAACGAGGTTTGAACAAATGAGTTTTTCTAATGAAGGAACTTTGCTTGATTATGGGGTAACAAAAGAAGAACTCAATGCGATCATCGACTCGGGAGATCCTTTTCGTACTTCAGGATGTCCTTCTTGCAACAGACCATTTTATAATGAGTCGCCAAGAGGCCCTTTTTACAATTATCCTTATAAGTTAACCAAAGAACATATTGCAACTGTTAAAAGGGAACTAAATTTGATTGGTGAATAACATGGATACATGGAGAGTACTTGAATTAGCAACAAATGATTGTGCAACCAATATGGCAATTGATGAAGCTATTTTAAATCATATTTCAGAAGGAAAATCTCCGAATACCATCCGAACCTATCGTTGGAATCCTTCTGCTGTTTCAATAGGATATTTCCAGAGTGTATATGAAGAAGTAGATATTGAAGCCTGTCAAAGCAAGGGCGTAGATGTGGTAAGGAGAATTACAGGTGGAGGAGCAGTATATCACGATTATGAAGGAGAAATTACATATAGCGTTTTAGTACGTGACAATGATCCAAAGATTCCAAAGGATATAATAGAATCCTATCAGTTGATCTGCCAAGGTATAATTTATGGGCTTAACGATATCGGTATTGACGCTACCTTTAAACCCATTAATGATATCATTTCTGGCACTAAAAAAATTTCAGGCAATGCCCAAACAAGACGGAAACCTAAAAAAGAAACTGTTATGCTGCAACATGGAACAATTTTGAGAGATTTAGACGTTAAGAAAATGTTCTCTGTTTTACGGGTCTCTAAAGAAAAAATAAGTGATAAATTAATTGAACAGGTTGAACAACGAGTTACATCAATTCGACGAGAGCTTGGAAATAAGCTTGTTGATTTTGATACGTTAAAAGATGCGTTAGAACGAGGTTTTTCAAAGGCACTTTCAATTCAGCTTGAAAGAGGAACACTAACAGAAAGTGAAAGAGATTTAGCAGTAAAATTTAAGGCAGAAAAATATGGTGCCAAAGATTGGGTCTTCAAACGCTAAGGAGGTTAAATATTGAAAAATAAGGCAGAAAAAAAGGTTCCTGGTGGTAAATTGCTTCGAGTAACCGTGGAAACTGACGAAAGTATGAGTAACATTGTAAATATTATGTTCACAGGTGATTTTTATATGCATCCAGAAGAAGAAATCCATACACTTGAAAATTCATTAAGAGGAGCACAGATTGACGAAAATAAATTAAGAGAGATCATAACAAATTTTTTTGAAAACGAAATGATTCAAATCTTGGGAGCCGGCCCAGAGGACTTTTTTGACATTTTAATAACAGCTTTACGTGGTTAAAATGCTACAGGAAGAACCTCAAACTCGAAAAGTGAAGGAAATTTTGAAGAACGCCTCTAAAAAACCAATAACCTATGAGGAAACCAAGTTCCTTTTTCAATCGTCCCCAGAGGATATCGAGATTATTCAAAAGGCTGCATTTAATATTCGCCTACAACATTTTGGGAGGGTTTTGAGAGCATATTTCCCTGGGAAGAGATTTCCTTCCATTTCTTTGACTGGAAGTGAATGTTCTTTAAGTTGTGCCCATTGTGATAAACATTATCTGGAGCATATGTTGGATGGAAGTTCTCCTGAAAAGTTGCTTGAAATATGTTATGAATTGGAGAGGAATGGGGCTATCGGATGCTTATTGAGTGGGGGACTAGACGAAAATGCTGCAGTACCCTTTGAAAAATTTCTTGATGCCATTGCTGAAATTAAGAAAGAAACAAATTTAGTGCTTAACGCTCATACAGGCTTGCTTTCCAGATCCATCGCCCAAAAGTTGGGAAAAATAGGTGTTAATATTGCATCCGTAGATGTTATTGGTAATGAAAGAACAATTAAGGAAGTTTACGGGCTGGATAAAACACCTGAAGACTATTTTAATAATTTAGTGATGTTAAAGCAATCAGGCATTTCGTATATTGCCCCCCATGTCTGTTTAGGAATTCATTTTGGAAAAATTGTTGGTGAGTTAAATGCATTGGAAATGGCTCGTCAGATAAACCCAGATGAAATAGTGATTATTGGCCTCATACCAACTCGGGAAACGCTAATGGAGCATACACCTGCTCCGAGTCCCAAAACTTTTGCACAAATTGTTGCTATTGCTCGATTAATGTTTCCGAAAACTCCCCTTTCTGTAGGTTGTATGCGACCCAAAGGACGTATGCGTATTGAAATTGACAAGCAAGTTATCAAATCAGGTGCTGACCGACTTGTACTTCCAACAAGAAGTGCACTTCGAGAATTGACTGAACTAAATCTCAAAATAAAAAAGATTGAAGCATGTTGTACGATCCCAGAGTGGTTGGAATAATAATTTCTACTTCTCTTGCAATGGTGTATATAGAATTCCCAATTCTTATTTCTGACTCAGAACGATACACCTTTTGCGGAGGACTTTACCTGAATGTTTATTTATTTTCATGCTTCCAAATTATATGAAAAAGATGTAATACCTTAAGTGGTTGAAAAAAATGGAAGGAGTATCTAAGCGAATTAACAGAGGGCTTATCTGTCCTAGATGTGGACTTCAAATGTATATACTTTCGCATGGCACTCAAAGATGTGCATCCTGTGGCTTTTGGAAACGGATATAGTCGGATTTTGACTGAAGAAAAAGAAAAAAATGATATTAAGAGTTTTAAGTTGTTTTTATAACCACTGTCTTACTTAAGTTTTGTAGAATTCTTATGCGCTTTTGTACGTCCCCGCTATTCGCTAAAATGCCAATTATGAAGTCTAATATAATGACCCACCAGCCTCTACTAAGATTATTGAGGACAAGGTTGCCTGGTGTTGCCGGCTCAAGTGAATATTCATCAACTGTCCTTAGCTTTAAGGCAATTTTTCCTATAGTCTGTCCTTTATTAAATGATTCCAATGCCCAAAAATAAAGAAATGCGAGTAACCAAGAAAATAAACTCCCGAGACCAAAATAATCCATCGCACCACCAATTATCCCAATAAATCCTATCCAACTTACAATACCAATGATTATTGCGTCAAGAATAAATGCTAAAAGACGTTCCCAAAAGCCAGCGTATACAACCTGTTCTCCTGGAGTAATGGGGGGAGGTGGAACTTCAGTTGGTGGAAGCGGTGGAGGAGGTGGTAATTCCGTTGTAGGAGTAACTGCGACATCTATTGCTGCGCCACAATTAGGACAAAACTTAGCGCTAGGATCATCTAATGCAGTACCACAGTGAGGGCAATATTGCATCGACACATTATCACTTCCTATCTTTTTGAGTACGCTTCACTGTTTCTTTTGAATTCTTGTACAACATAAGATATAATTGATTTGGTTTTTTGTGTCACAATTAATCAGTATACCTCATCTGTGAACTACCACCCAACAAGTTGAGGGGTCTTCTTGCGAAATCATATAAACTTAATAACGAAATCAGTCATTATAATTCAAGAAAGAGGGAGAATAGATGAAACCTGTAAATTACACAATTCATTTAGAACCAAATCTAGACAACTTTGTTTTTGCAGGAAGAACTGATATCGAGATAAAGACTGAGAAATCAGTTGACAAAGTTGTTTTGAATGCAAATGATTTGACTTTCCGGGGTTGTAAGGCAAAAAAAGATGAGAAATTCTACGATTGCGAGTTCTCTTTTGATGCTGACAAGCAAGAAATAACAATAGTGCTTCCAGAAACAATGAAAGACACAATCGAGCTGACAATTGATTATACAGGGAATATCAACGACTTACTGGTAGGCTTCTATCGTTCAAAGTATGAAATTGAAGGAGAAAAAAAGTACGTTGCTGTTACTCAATTTGAGGAGAGAGATGCGCGGCGAGCGTTTCCGTGCTTCGATCATCCAGCGAAAAAAGCAACTTTCGCCATCGAATTTATCATTGCTGAAAATCTTAAAGCGATAAGCAATATGCCCATTGTTGAAGAAAAGAACCTGGGTGACGGAAAGAAGTTGGTTCGATTTGAACGTACTCCACCCATGTCCACATATCTCGTTTTTCTTGGTGTAGGAGATTTTGAATTCATTGAAGATTCATCTACAAAACCATTAGTTAGGGTAGCAACAACTCCAGGAAAAACACAATATGGCAAGTTTGGCCTAGAAATAGCTAGACAATCATTAACTTTTGGAGAAGAATATACAGGTGTTAAATTTCCTCTCCCGAAATGTGATTATATTGCCGTATCTGATTTTGCTTTTGGTGCGATGGAAAACTGGGGGGCAACACTATATAGGGAAAATGCTCTATTAGTGTGGCCAGGCGTAACATCTAAACGAGGCCTAATTAGTGTAGCAATAACAGTCGCCCATGAAACTGCTCATATGTGGTTTGGTGATTTAGTCACTCCTAAGGAATGGAAATATTTGTGGCTTAATGAATCCTTTGCTACGTTTTTTGGTAATAATATAATTGTTTCACATTATTATCCAGAATGGAAAATGTGGGATCGCTTTATTGCTGATGACTTTGTTGAAGCTCTTGGAAGAGACTCGCTAATTGATACTATGCCAGTTGAACTTCCTGGCGAAGAGGAAGCCAGTATTGATGCTGCAAGTGCACCTATAATCTATGCAAAAGGGGGTTCAATCCTTCGAATGTTAGTATTTTCTTTCATGGGAGAAGAGCATTTCAAAAACGGCTTAAATCACTACCTGAGCAAATATAGCTACTCAAACACGACATCGGACCAATTCTGGGCTGCACTTGAAGAAGCATCCGGCAAACCAGTAAAAAAATTTGCTGAATCGTGGATTCATCAATCTGGCTATCCTATCATTGAAGTAAAAAGAATGAATAACAGCTTAGTTCTCAAACAAGAAGAGTTTAAATTTTTACCTCACAAATCAGACAAAACTTGGCTGATTCCAATCGACATCTTATTATTCTTAGAAAATGGTGAAACCAAAAAAATTAGTACAACTATGCAAGAGCGTACTATGAGCGTTGCCATCCCAGAAGATACAATTGCGTTTAAATTGAATACCGAACAGAAGTCATTTTATCGAGTCAAATATACAAAAGAAATGTTAAATGAGTTAGGCAGGTTAGTAAAGGAACAAAGATTGAACCCAACAGATAGCTTTGGGATTGAAAACGATTTTTATGCTTTAGTTAGAAGAGGAGATTATTCCTTAATGGACTATCTGACTTTTATTGAAGATTTTTATGCAAAAGAAACTAGATCTCTACCTTTAGACTCCTTTATCGGGCACTTAAGGCATGCTTATGTGATGAGTGAATCCAAGAGAGAAAAAATATTATCCATTGGCAAAGCGATCTCAGAAAATGCACTTGAAGTTTTCGGATTTGAGCCAAAGGAAGATGAAACGCCTCAGGATTCCGATACAAGGACGGTTCTCTTGTGGTCTGCTTTCAAGTTTGGATCTGGTAAAGTAGCTGAATTCGGAGCTGCCAAATTTCAAGGTATTTTAGATGGCAAAGATGTTCACGCAGATATTCGCTCTACAATATTAAGAATCGGAGCTGAAGTCAGCGATCAGGCAATGGACTATTTCAAGAAAAGAGTAATGGAAGAAGAAACACCTGAAACAGAGAAAATAATGATTACAAGCGCTCTGGGTGCCTTTAATACAAAGGAAAAGGTATTTGAGGCCTTGAAGTTTGCTCTCGACACTATTCCCAGAAAGAATAAATCTATCACGATAAATAGTGCCAGTGGTAATTTAGCCGTTGTAGAAAACATGTGGCAGTGGTTTCTGAACAACCTTGATGAGTTACAGAAACTTCTTCACCCAATGCATTTTCAAAGAGTAATAAATAGTATAGCACCCGTTAGTGGGCTTTTTGCTCACAAGGAAAACGACGTTAGAACCACCTTGCTCAACGCCCCGTTCTTTGATCAACATGCAGACGCAATAAAAATGGCACTTGAGAGGCTTCAGGTAAATATCAACTATAGAAAAAGAGAAAAATGAGTATTGTATTTAAAAAATTGAGATAAGGTGTTTTTAAAAGCGTTTAGACGTCGTTCTGCTCTTGATAGAGTTCTGAAAGGAGTGCTAAGTCCCCATACAATTTTTCCTTTCTCAATATTTGTCCATACCGATCGTGAGGGTCTCTTAAAATAGAATCATTAATCTTTTCGATATTTCGTGCATTCTGCGCAATTTCTGCTGCAGTTTCCGCTAATTCATGTGCGCTAACAACACAAGGAATGTATTCTTCTTTTTTCTTAAGTTCAAAGCATGCTCTATAGTTTAACTTATGAACTATAGAGGCCATTTCGAAGGATGCTTTTGCTTTAGCGTTGGCATACGGGTTTTTGATACCAGAGTATTTAAGAGCAAGGTCAGAATCAACAATTTGTCTAGGTAACAGTGTCTTATTATGTTTTAAACCTTTAATTACTCTGTCTAGTTCGTGTTGAAGTAATCGTATTGTCCCAGATACCGCGAGAACTTTTAATACATTCGCGTTAAATAACACCATTTCAGTAGAATCAAGTATTGCTCTTTTTGCTCCTAGTAAAGGATCTGATTCTAAAATGATATAACCGATGCCATACAATTCCAATGTTTTCAGAATATGCTTGTTTTTCGCATCTCCAATAAAAATAATAGGAATTTTAAAGTCTTTTAAAACCTTCGCGACTTCCATATTTCTTTTTGACGAGATATTTGGTCCTACATAGATTAACAAATCTGGTTCAAGAGCTAGAGCAATAGCCATGACTTCTTTAATCACTTTTACTTCCATTTTTGGACCAGAGCCTATAACTCGTACTTCAATATCTTCTCTGTGAGCTCTTTCGTCTAAAATAATATCTATAATAGTTGATGTAGCGATATTACCTGCTTTTACTATTGCTATTTTAATCAATTTAATTCACCGCAGTGTGCACATAATATTATTTATTGTTTAATGGGAAACAACAGTTGATGGTTAATGATATAGATTTCGTATAAAAGAATTTGTGCTTGAAGATAAGATTTTCTAGCTGTTATATAAGTTTCATTAGTCACTATGTTTAGCTTGCCCCGCTCGATTGAAAAAATTAGTCTTTGTGCTACATTTAACATTTTATTAGCATCAAGAACACGTGGATTTCTTTTTACCGCACTAAGATGATGCCAAGAGTTTAATTGACCAATAGAATGATACCTTATATTTACAAACGTAAAGTTTAGCTAAGTAAATGGGAAATATTTTTAAATATCTAACTACATATTAGACACAAAATTGTGTTAATTATTGATACAACTGAAAAGTTTAATTTTTACAATTGTCAAAAAGGATTCTTGATGATGAAGGATGAGTAACAATATAGTCATTCCAGTTCAGGACAAAAAGAAGTTATTCTCTTTACAAATTTCGGAAAAAATAGACATCGAAGACTTCATTCCATCCTGTTGGCGGAAATATAGAATTTGGTAAACTTCTATATCAAAGATTTTAACAAATAAATTCATATAAGGGCTCTTAAACAGTTCTATGGTTTTAAGATTTTTAATTGATATAATATTGCTTTTCTTAAAGTCATATAGAAGAATAGTTATACTTTGAAAAATCGTCTACTATGTTGGCATCACTTATTTTTACAATGCAACTTTTGTAAATTTTATTGTTATTTAATCGCTTCTTATTGTACAGAAAAGGAATTTGTTTGCTTAGCCATCTAATAAGTTTGCGCCATCCTCTTTATAGTTATCTTCCAGTTTTATTGATATAGAAAAAATAAATATAAAGATCTTCTAAAACTATTTCATCTCACTATTATAGGAAGGAACATTGTGCAGATCGAACCATCACTTTCAGCAGAACTAGCCATCAGAATAATAATCGGCTTCAGTGCAGGAGCTATCATTGGGGTCGAGAGACAAAAAGCGGCTAGAGAGGAAGGAAATTTTAAAATACTAGGTATTCGGAGTTTCGGGTTATTGAGTCTTCTTGGAACGTTTACCTCTATTGCTGCTGGTTTAATTCCACAGATAGCTTTAATTATTTTGATAGTGAGTTCAATTTTTGCGATAGTCCTTATTAGTGGGCATACATGGTATAAAATAACTCAAACAAAAGATCCTGGCGTTACAACGTCTATTTCCTTTGGACTTACATTCCTAATAGGGATTTTGGTTGGTTATGGCTTTATTTTACTCCCGGTTAGCGTTGCTCTATTTGTAACGCTTATTTTGAGTGTAAAGGAAGAATTACGCGATATTGTAAAAGAATTGACCTATGAAGAATTAATAGCCGCACTTGAGTTAAGTGTCTTGTTCCTACTATTATTTCCTTTAATTCCCAATGTAACTGAGCCCTTTTTTAACACTATAAATCTGCGTCTGTTATATTATCTTTTAATTCTATTATTGAGTCTTCGATTTCTGAACTATATTGCTCTCAACAAATTTGGAACAAAAGGCTTGTTTCTATTCGCTAGTTTTGGTGGCGTTGCTAATAGTGAAGCAACCGTCTTAAGTATTACAAATATTGCACGTAAATCAGGAGAAAAGAAGGAGCAAGGAAAATTATTCTCAAAAGCGATTGTAATTACAAATGCTACAATGATCTTACGAAATCTATTAATTGCCGCAATTTTAGCGCCAATTTTGTTAGCATATACCTCTATTCCGCTTGCGCTGGCATTTATGGCTGGTGTTGTAAGAGGATACCCACGAAAAGAAATGAGTTTGCCAACCCCTAAAGTGGAATCACCTTTTTCCTTTAAATCAGCATTGCAATTTATTGCCTTATTTGTTGGAATTACATTTTTGACGTTAATACTACAACAAACATTTGGAGAGACGGGTTTGGTCGTTGCAGGTATAATCGGTGGGTTTGCAGGATCAGGCGCTGTAATTTTTTCAGTTTCTGTCTTGTTTTCGCAAGGCAAAATATCTGACTATATCGCAGTAATAACTATTCTAGCTGCTGTAGTCTCCGCTGTTATGAACAAATTAGTGTATGTAAAGCTAGGGGGAGGCGGACGCAATTTATTGAAATGCGTGATGATAGACACATTTCTTTTAGCCTCGATTGTGCTCATCATTCTTATTTTTCTTTCATTCTTTAGGTTTTAAAAATTAGATTATGTCAATAGGATAAATCAACAGCAGTTAAAGGCTTTTATCTCAACCAAAAACTCCGAATCGGATGGCTAGATAAACGCTTCCTACTCCAACTGTTAAAAGCACTGATAACATGCCCACTTTTAGAAATTCGAAAAAGGTAATTGGATATTTAGCCTTTTCGGAAGCTGACTGTGCTACGATTCCTGCTGCTGATGCAACTATTGTAGCATTGCCGCCCATGCATGCACCTAAAGCCATTGCCCACAGAAGAGGCTTTAATTCCAGTCCTGTGATCTGCGAGATATCAAATACAATTGGGAGAAGTGTTGCTACGAGAGGGATGTTATCTACAGCTGCAGAGCCTAGCGCCGAAGTCCATGCAACCAGGAATATTCCCGCAATCATGTTTTGTCCTATAAGCCCTGCGATACCTGTCGCAATCATATATAGAATACCGACTTTCGCAAGACCACCTACAACGACAAATAACGAACCAAAGAATAATAACGTAGGCCATTCAACTTTGTGCAGTATGCGTGGCATTTTCTTACCTCCTAAGAAAAGAATAACTCCGGAACAACCCAATGCAATAATGG
>Ga0180438_10008343_pt1 | contig 13201 bp, 8 predicted proteins | sample SS_ome_12_FD_132455 | JGI IMG/M metagenome (GOLD analysis project Ga0180438, IMG submission 132455) | Hypersaline lake sediment archaeal communities from the Salton Sea, California, USA - SS_3_D_2 metaG | ecosystem: Environmental > Aquatic > Non-marine Saline and Alkaline > Hypersaline >... | reverse complement strand
GCTGTACATCTGGCCGAGGGTCGAATAGAAAGCGATCCATTGACCGTCGGGACTCCATTGAGGGTTCCGAGCACCTGTCTCCAGATCGGTCAGTCGTCTGGCCTCCCCCCCATCGATATCGATGATGTAAATCTGACTTTTATCGTCTTCCCGGACGGCACTGAAGGCAATCCGGCGGCTGTCGGGGCTCCATGTTATACCGCTTTCGACACCGGGATGGGTTGTCAACTGCCGCTGATCCGTGCCGTCGATGTTCATGATGTATATGTCGCTGACTGTCTTTATTTCCACGGGGCATGTGTATCGTATCGTGAACGCCACTTTTTTGCCGTCGGGAGATATGGTCGGACTTCCCACGATCTTGAACGCATGCATGTCGTCTACCGTGATCTTACGCTTCTCTCCGGGAAATCCATGATCGAAGAAACACAGGAATGCGATGCAAAGCAGGATATGTTTTCTCATTTCATCTCTCCTCCGGATACGGACAGTCTAATAATTTGTATAAAATACAGAAACCCGTTTGAAAAAGCAAGTCACTTTTCGTCCTATAGCAATACCGGTATGGCATCGCATTTTCTTCATTCACGATAGAAGCAAACCCCATGTGTAAAATTACCACAAATGTCGTCCTGCGACCTGTGTCGAATCAACACATATCCATTTAGTTTGTAAAAACTAATATGTTTTATAATTCCTTGTTATTACAATTCTTAAGTTACATGATATGCCTGTAAAATTTATGGTATAAATGTTGCGTAAAGCCCATGAGATAGAGGGTATGCTTGATGTCTGCAACATTTCTTACGTTGAATTGTCAATTAGAATATAATGAACATTTCCTTTTAAATCGGGAGAGTAAAGAAGGAGACTGCGCTATGAGAATGTTCTCCACTGTCCTCAGTTTGCTGATGGCAACGGGGATCGTTTTATTCCAGATGGGGTGTGGCGGAGAATCTCAATCCAAGACCAAGAACGGCGATGAATCCAGTGTCGGAGTTCCCGTGGAAGTAGGCCGAGTAAAGACCGGGGATATTTCTGCCACCTTTTCTGGCACGGCAACTCTGGAAGCAAAAGAGGAAACAGACGTCGTGGCCAAAGTGGGCGGTGTGGTCAAGCAAATACTGGCAGAGGAAGGAGACGACGTCCAGGCCGGACAGGTTTTGGTTAAACTCGACGATGAAAAACTGGCCGTCCAACTGCAACAGGCCAGAGCAAACCTGCAAAAACTGGAGAATGAGTACCGGCGCAGTCAAGAGCTATTTAAGAAAAACCTGATCAGTGCCGAAGAGTTTCAGCGTGCCCAATACGAATACGAGCACCAAAAGGCCTCGTACGACCTGGCTAGCCTCAACCTGCAGTATACCTCCATTCAGTCTCCTATCAACGGTGTCATCGCACAGCGATTGATCAAACGGGGCAACATGGTCCTCACCAACCAGGCCGTCTTCCGGGTTACCAGTCTGAACCCCCTACAGGCCGTTCTCCATGTTCCTGAGCATCAGATGGAAAAAATGCGTGTAGGCCAAACAGCACATCTTCGTGTGGATGCTGTTCCCGATGATGCCTGTACGGGGTGCATCGAGCGTATCAGCCCGGTTGTTGATCCTTCTACAGGAACGATGAAAGTGACGATCGAGATAGACAATTCAGAGCGAAGGCTGAAACCCGGCATGTTCGCCCGCATTGATGTCATCTACGAGGTTCGTGCCAATACCCTCCTGGTTCCCAAGAATGCCATCATGGCAGAAGATCGAGAGTCGTGTGTTTTTGTGGTTAAAGACAGTATCGCATTGCGAAGGATCGTTGAAACGGGTTATGTGAATACATCGCATACGGAAATCCTCAAGGGTCTGGAAAAGGACGACATCGTCGTCACCACGGGAAAGAGCAGTCTCAAAGACAGCATGAAAGTCGACGTCGTAGTCCATTCATCCGATGCCGCTCATGAATGATGCTACGGGCAGTTGAGTGTACCGTTCCGATAAATCCATCGGATAAAGGAGGATCATCGTATGTTCCAGACAGAACCTATCCTTTTTCTCCAATCGTATTCGACAGATTTTCTCAATACATTTTTCAAGCTCGTCACGACGCTGGGCAACGAATGGTTCCTGACAGTCTTTCTCATCGCGTTTATGTTCGGGATCCGTTATCGAAAAGGTTATTTCCTGATCCAAATCGCACTGTGGAACGGAATCATCATCGGATGCTTGAAGGAGACGTTTGGCCTTCCGAGACCCGCTAACGTGGATTCTCGCGTACAGCTCCTTGGCAAGGATTATCCCAATCCGACATCGCTACGTGCGATGGGTGCGAAAGATTTTTGGGGAGCGCTGCCCCAACAGGCCATCGACTATCTCAGGAACACCCGTTTCGATGATTTTGGATTTCCCTCAGGACACACCTCGGGTGCTGTCTCGATCTGGGGGACGCTTTTTCTGTTCTTTAAGAACACATGGGTTCGGTTGATGTGCGGGGCCCTTATCCTGCTCATCCCCCTGTCGCGGATGTATCTGGGACGGCATTTTCTAGCGGATGTTCTGGGTGGTTATGCTGCGGGAATACTCTTGCTGGCCTTCATGTATCGTTTCGCTTATATGAATGAATCGATTCAAAACGTCATCTTTCGGAAAAAAAGTAGCGTACGAGTCGACCCGAGAACGCTTTTATTCATCCTCTATTCCTGCCTCTTACCCCTTGTCGTGCTCTTTATCCCGAATGTAGAGCCACAACGAATCGCCTCCCTTCTGGGCATCAACATCGGATACCTGCTCGTCTGGAAGAAAGGAATTCCAGATGACAACGCATCTGTCCACAAACGCATTCTCCGAGTCCTCATCTCTTTCATCTGCTATTTTGCGGTTCGATTTGTTTCCGGTAAAATCATGGATGTCCTCGTTTCTGGGGATTCCGTGTATTATGAATGCATCCCGATTTTACTCACCACGTGTTTCGTCATCTGGGGGAGTACCGAACTCAGCGTGAAGCTGGGTTTATTCAAACGACAATGATGGATCTGCCATGAAGATTATCGACATCTCCACTCGCCGCCGCGTCACCATTGCTATGTTTACTCTGGGCATCGTACTTTTCGGATTCGTGGCGTTCACCCGGCTGCGGATCAATCTCCTGCCCGATTTGACGTATCCAACCCTGACGATACGAGCCGAGTATCCCGGAGCGGCTCCTGCCGAGATCGAGAACCTGATATCAAAGCCCATCGAAGAAGTCCTGGGTGTGGTCAAGAATGTGAACAGGGTGAGCTCCATTTCGCGTTCGGGCCAATCCGATGTCCTCCTGGAATTCAACTGGGGTACGGACATGGACTACGCCGGTCTGGATGTCCGGGAAAAACTGGATGCTCTGGAGTTGCCCCTGGACATACAGCGACCGACGATCCTGCGCTTCGATCCATCCCTCGACCCCATCATGCGATTCGGACTGTATCAGGATCGCGGTGAAGACAAAGCATTCCCTGAAAAAAGGATTCTGTATGCATCGACCGATGGTAGTGTGAACGGCGGACAGTCCATGGACGAAGAAACATTAAAGAACTTGCGCCGCTTCGCCGAAGAACAGATCAAGAAAGAACTGGAAACCGCCGTCGGCGTGGCTGCCGTTAAAATAAGCGGCGGTCTTGAAGATGAAATTCATGTGTATATTGACCAGGCCCGAACGGCCCAGCTTAACCTGCCCATCGAAACATTGGCCCGGCAGTTGGGTGCCGAGAATGTCAACCTGTCGGGCGGCCGATTGAAAGAGGGCACGCAACAGTACCTGGTACGGACACTCAATCAATTTACATCCGTTAAAGAGATCGGCGATGTCATCGTGTCCAACGACGGGAACAAACCCATTTACTTGAGAGACATCGCCCTCGTCCAACACGGTTACAAGGAGAGGGAGGCCATCACGCGGCTGAACGGTGTTGAGGCCGTAGAGATCGCCATATATAAGGAAGGCGACGCCAATACCGTGTCCGTCGCCCGTGAGGTCGATAAAAAATTCGGTCGTGTCCATCAGATTCTGCCGAATAATATGAAGATGGTCAAGGTCTACGATCAATCCACGTTCATCAATCAAGCCGTGAACGAAGTCATTCAATCGGGTATCATCGGCGGACTTCTGGCCGTCATCATCTTGTACTTTTTTCTCAGGAATTTCTGGGCAACCGTCATCATCTCCCTGTCGATTCCGATATCCGTGATTGCCACATTCAACCTGATGTACGGCGCAGACCTGACCCTGAACATCATGTCCCTGGGCGGCATTGCCCTGGGTATCGGGATGCTCCTGGACAACTCCATCGTCGTATTGGAAAATATCTCCAGACACCGCCAGCAGGGCAAGGATGCGCTGACCGCCGCTCGCGACGGTGCGAGTGAAGTCGGCACGGCCGTCGTGGCTTCGACGCTGACGACCGTGGCCGTATTCTTTCCCCTGGTCTTCGTCAAGGGCATTGCCGGTCAACTTTTCCGCGATCAAGCGCTGACGGTGACGTTCTCCCTTCTGGCATCGCTGGCCGTGGCTTTGACCCTGATTCCCATGATGGCGTCCTTGCAGCGTCGAACGGAAAACACAGAAGTGCCGACAGAATCCGAAATGTCAGCGACACGTATCAGGGGCTGGGTTCGGCGTGCCCGTGGATTCGTCCTGCACACGATGCCTGTTTTAGGTGTACGATTCTGCCGCCGCACAGGCCGACTCCTATCCCGGATATGCCTCGTCCTCTTAAAACCCCTGATGACCGGATTCCATCGCGGATATTCCGCATTAGAAGACCGGTATCCGCCGCTGTTACGCTGGGCATTGAGCCATAGGGGAGCTGTGATCGGCGTCGCTCTGGGCTTGTTTGTCTTGACATGCATCCTAATTCCTTTTCTGGGAATGGAGCTCATACCGCAACTCTCCCAGGGAGAATTCCGGGTCGAGTTCCGACTACCTCCCGGAACTCCACTGAGAACGACCGACCAGGTCATCGCAGAGGTTCAAAACGCTTCCAACCGTTTGGAAAAAATCACGACGACCTTTTCCGTTGCCGGGACGGGAAACCGCATGGACGCCAACCCGGAACAGGGCGGCGAAAACTGGGGCGAACTCAACGTCGTCCTGGCATCAGGATCGAAGCGAAATGACGAAGAAGCGGTCATGCGCGCACTCCGGGATGATCTGCAGGTCCTGCCCGGTGTCCGTTATAAATTTTCCAGGCCCACCCTGTTCAGCTTCAAGACACCCGTTGAGATCGAAATCGCAGGATTCGATCTAAGAAACCTGAAACGCATCAGCACAGAAATCGTCGGCAAGCTGGAGGCATCTCCCCGATTTGCCGATGTGAAATCGACGATGGAAAGCGGCCATCCGGAAATTCAGATCCGTTTCGACAGGCAGCGAGCTTCCGCCTTGGGCCTGGCCGTTTATCAGATCGCCGATCGTGTCGTTGATAATATCCGCGGCAATGTGGCCACACGCTACTCCTGGCACGACCGGAAAATCGATGTCCTGGTCCGGGCCCGGGAGGAAGACCGAAACTCTGTGGAACAAATACGAAGATTGATCGTGAATCCCGAAAGCGAACGGCCCGTTCCCCTGGAGTCCGTGGCCGATATCATCGTAGATACGGGACCGGGGGAGATTCGAAGAGTCGATCAGGAACGCGTGGCCGTTGTCACGGCCAACCTGCGTTACGGTGACCTGGGGACAGCCGCCCAAGAGATTAACGCCGTCATTGACAGCATCCCCATCCCATCGGGATTCAACATGCAACTCACGGGTCAGAACGAAGAAATGACGATGTCCTTTCGATCCCTCCAGTTTGCGTTGATCCTGGCCATCTTCCTGGTCTACCTGGTCATGGCCTCCCAGTTTGAATCGTTTCTCCACCCCTTCGTCATCCTCTTCACCATCCCGTTGGCCTTGATCGGGGCCGTGCTGGCCCTCTGGATCACGGGATCGTCCATCAGCGTAGTAGTATTCATCGGCATGATACTCCTGGCAGGCATCGTTGTGAACAATGCCATCGTTCTGATCGATCTCATCAACAAGCTGAGGTTGAGAGGCATGTCCAAGGTGGAAGCCATCATGGAAGGGGGGCGTTCCCGACTGCGACCGATTCTGATGACGACTCTGACAACCGCACTGGGACTGCTTCCCCTGGCCCTGGGCTTCGGCGAGGGTTCCGAAGTCAGGTCGCCCATGGCCATCACGGTGATCGGAGGGTTGACCGTCTCCACACTGCTGACACTCATCGTGATCCCTGTCGTCTATTCCATCATGGACAAGAAGACATGAAACCACAGAGAGAGAATTCAGCGTGGAACAGGTGGACTTCCAGAATAGATATAACGAGTCATTCAAAAATATGAACATGGATGATTCGCATCGACAAGGAGGAAAGAAATGAAGATGATTCGACTCCAGAAAAAATCGTTCATAAAAAGATGGTTGTGTCATTCCGGAATCCTCGTGCTTTTCTGTTTTTTGGGAACCAGTGCGATGCGAGCGCAGAGTTTCAGCTTTCCCACCAGAACATGGGGCATCAGCATCGGAAATTCTCCCAGGTTTGCGGGCATTCGGTTGAATTACCGGGATAGCCGCGTCGAGAAAATATCCGGTATCAACGTCACACTCTGGCAGCCGAGAAAAGACAACCAGGATGCCGTTGTGCAGGGCATCTCGCTCGGGCTGATACCGGGTGCGGGATACCTGCGTGGCGTTCAACTCGGTGTGCTGGGCGTCGTCGCCGAGAGAGACTTGAAGGGAATCTCGATTGGTGTCCTGGGATTGGGCAGCGGAGGCGATGTGGGTGGCATCAACATCGGCGGACTGGGTGTGGGCGCCGGCGGTAACATGAAAGGCATCAACATCGGACTGGTGGGTGCAGGTGCCGGTGGAAATCTCTGCGGCATCAATATCGGCGGTCTGGGTGCGGGTGCCGGCGGGGATATGAGAGGCATCAACATCGGCGGATTGGGTGTGGGCGCTGGAAAGAATCTATCGGGCATCAACATCGGTGGTCTTGGCGCGGGCGCCGGAGAGAACATGTCAGGATTGAATATCGGAGTATTCGGCATTGGGGCCGGTCAGACGCTTACGGGCATCAATATCGGCGGTTTTGGTGCCGGTGCCGGAGAGGAATTGAGGGGCTTGACGATTTGCGGCATCGGAGCCGGTTCTCCCAGCGTGAAAGGCCTCACCATAGCCGGCTTGGGTGTGGGTGGTGTCGAAATAAAGGGAATGACGCTGGCCGTAGGAACGATTCGCATCGAGGACGACGGCTATCTGGCCGGGATGGCTGTCAGCGGTTTTAATCATATCAAAGGAACCATGAAGGGGATATCTATAGGAATCATCAACTATGCGTTCTCTGTGAAGGGTCTCCAGATCGGTTTGATCAATATTGTGCGGGATAATCCCAAGCATCTGCAAGTTCTGCCTGTCTTCAACACGAGTTTCTAAGTCGATCAAGATAAAAGATACAAAAATGATACGACAGTTGGATCAACCTATATATACTGCAAAGAAAGAAGATGAGGATTGGTGTAGCTATTCTCTACGATGTCTTCGTTAAATCGGGAACGTGCGATTCTGCAGAAGGGTCACTGAAGGTGATGGAACCATGAATCTAACTGAACAATCCCTCCACCGTCCCGTGACAACACTGATGATCTTCACCTGTTTTATCGTGATCGGAATCATCGCCAGCCAGCTGTTGCCCCTGGAGTATTTCCCCGACGTGGATGTGCCGTACATCGTCATCAACATTCCGTATCCGGGCTCTACGCCCGAAGAAGTGGAACGACAGATCACCCGTCCAGCCGAAGAGGTACTGGCCACAATGAGCGCCATCAATCGCATGGTCTCCAATTCGGAAGAAAACGGGGCCGAGATTCGCCTGGAATTTGATTGGGGTGTCGATGCCAACGTCCGTGCCCTGGAGGCCAAGGAAAAACTGGACGGTATCCGGCATCAGTTCCCCCCCGATTTGGAACGTTTTTATGTTGTGAAGTTTGCAACGTCCGATATGCCGCTCTTGACGTTACGCCTATCCAGCCACAGGGATCTTTCCAACAATTACGATATGCTGGATAGGAACTTGAAACGGCGACTGTCCCGGCTTAGCGGCGTTTCTAACGTGGATTTATACGGCGTTCAAAAAAATCAAATCCGAATCCAGCTTTCCGTGGATCGCATCGTCGCGCATAAGATCGATATCGGCCGATTGGTGGAGACACTGCAGAAGAGCAACGTCCTTGTCACGGCCGGAAAGATCACGGATGCCCAACGTCGATTCGTCGTACGTCCCATCGGTCATTTTCAGACCATCGAGGAGATCGGAGAACTCATCGTCGGTCCTCACAACATTCACCTCCGGGATATCGCCCAGATCACATACGACCATCCCGAATTGGATTACGGCAGACACCTGGACCGCCGCTATGCCATTGGTTTAGAAGTACACAAGGAAGCAGGAGCCAACACGGTAGAATTGGCGGAACAGGTGATACGAGAGATCGACCAGATCAGGCGGCTTCCGGAAATGGAAGGCATCCGCATTTTCTACATGGATAATCTGGGGGAAGGCATCGTCAGTTCTCTGAACGAGCTCTTGAAGGCCGGTCTGCTGGGCGGTCTTCTGGCCATGGCAGTCTTGTATTTCTTCCTAAGACGAATCACCACGACCTTTATCGTCACGATAGCCGTACCGTTCTCTATCCTCATCACCCTGGCTTTTATGTATTTTCTGGGCATGTCCCTCAACATTTTATCGATGATGGGACTGATGCTGGCCGTGGGCATGCTGGTGGATAACGCCGTGGTTGTCACCGAGAGTATCCATCGCCACCAGCAGAAACAGGCCATGTCCAATGAGGCCATCTCTAAGGGTGTGAAGGAAGTCGCTATGGCTATCACCGCCGGCACCCTCACAACGGCTATCGTCTTCTTGCCCAATATCCTCAGCCCCAACAACGAAATCGCCATATACATGAAGCATGTCTCCATCTCCATTTGCATCGCCCTGGGTGCTTCTCTGATTCTGGCTCAGACCGTGGTTCCCCTCCTGGCATCGAAGGTAAAACCCCCTCGACACGTTCGAAAACGAACCGTCATCGATGGCCTGATCAACCGGTACGTCATCGTGCTGGACTGGACGTTACGACACCGGTGGGCCACGGTGGGTTTGATTCTCATCATACTCTTCAGCATTGCCATTCCCGTTTCCGTCGTAAAGATGGATATGTTCGATATGCCCGAAGACCGTCGATTGCGGTTACACTATCATATCAACGGCAATTATACGCTGGATAAGGTCGAAGAAGCCGTGGACATCTATGAAGCATACCTGTTTGGTCACCAGGACGAACTCGATATAGAATCGGTGTACAGTTACTACACGGGCAACTACGCCTCTTCCACCATTCTTTTAAGCAAAGGCAAGGATGCCACGCTTTCCATGGAAGAAATCCAGAAAAGGATTCGCAAGAACTTGCCCAAGCTGGCTATCACGAATCCTTCCTTCGATTGGCAGAGCTCCAGCGGACAGGAAGAATCGGTGCGGATTCAGCTCATCGGCAAATCCAGCGAACAGTTGGCCGCGCTTTCCCGTCAGGTCGCATGGACACTCTCGCAGATTCGCGGATTCCAGGACGTGCGCTCCGAAGCTGAGATCGGTGAGGATGAAATTCACGTGATCGTCGACCGCGATCGGGCCAACCGGTACGGTTTCTCCCCCGGAGAAATCGCCAACGTCGTCTCTGCGGCCATGCGGGGCGTTCGCCTTCGACGTTTCCACGATGAAAATGGCGAAGTCGAAATACGGCTCGAATTCCAGGATCGTGATAGACAGACGCTGGAGCACCTGCAGAACGTTCCCCTTTTAAACAGAGAAGGTCGATCCATCAAGCTCGCTTCCCTGGCGGATTTTCGCGTACGGCGAGGCCCCCGAAATATCCATCGGGAAAACAGGACGACATCGATGGGTGTGACAGCGAACCTTAAAAACCTTACGATAAACGAGGCCAAAGACAAAATCCGTCGTGTTCTGGATCAGTATGACTTTCCGCCGGGCTATTCATGGGGATTAGGACGCAGTTTCGATGACGAAGAAGAGGCCTTTAACACCATGCTCATCAATCTGCTCCTGGCCCTGGCCCTCATCTACTTTGTGATGGCGTCGTTGTTCGAGTCTCTTATTTTTCCGGCTGCCATCTGGACACAGATTATTTTCGCCGTGGTTGGCGTGTTTTGGTTCTTCATGATGACAAGTACAGTCATGTCCGTCATGGGCATGATCGGCATTCTCATCCTCATCGGCGTGGTAGTGAACAACGGTATCGTACTCATCGACCATGTGAACCAGTTAAGAGACCAGGGTCTCGACCGTCATCAGGCCATCGTCCAGGCCGGACGGGACCGTCTCCGCCCGATCCTGATGACAGCAGGAACGACCGTCTTGAGTTTAGTTCCCCTCTGTATCGCAAGAACCCAAATCGGAGGAAACGGCCCGCCCTACTTCCCCATGGCCCGCGCTATGGTGGGTGGTTTGACGTTCTCGACGATGGTCACACTCCTTATCCTGCCCACGATCTACATGATGCTGGACAATCTGCGCAATTGGGCTCGAACGATCATACGAAAATCCCGATGATCGGCCGAAACACTCGTCGAATTTCTTTCGTAGGATAGTATAAAGTTGAAAAAGGAAGCTCCGGCCGTAAAAATGAAGAATACCTGTCTCTTTCTAAATACACCTTTCATCCTCGCTATTTTGATGTTCGGGCTTCAGATGGCCACAGCCGGACAATACGGCTTTTTCGGTGACGAACTCTACTACATAGCATGCGGGAAAAACCTCGCCTTTGGTTACGTGGATCATCCGCCCTTCGTGGCCCTCATCGCCCGTATCAATCTTGCCCTGTTCGGAGAATCGTTACTGGCACTCCGGTTCTGGTCAGCTCTGGCCGGAGCTCTGACCGTATGGCTCACGGCACGTCTCGCCCGGGAGCTCACTGGAGATGCATTCGCTCAAGGCCTTGCGGCGCTCATGATTCTCGTATCCAGCGTTCTCCCGGCACTGTTCAGCTTTATGTCCATGAATGCCTTTGATGTCCTGATCTGTACAGTCGCCACGCTACTGCTGATGAAAATCGTTCTGGGGGCTTCAAAAAAAACATGGCTCCTTCTCGGATTGGTCATGGGCATCGGGCTGATGAACAAATACACGATGTTGGTGTTTGGATTCGCCATCTTCGTCGGTCTTCTGGCAACCCGGCAGCGTGTCCACCTGAAATCACCTTTGCCCTACCTTGCTGGACTCATCGCTTTCGCCATCTTTCTGCCCCACATCGTTTGGCAGATCACCCACGGATGGCCGACCTGGGAATTTATGAAAAATGCACAAGAATTCAAGAATGTGGCCCATTCACCCGTTGGATTTTTACTCCAGATGATCCTGACGTTCAATCCCATCGCGTTTCCTGTCTGGATAGCGGGCCTGCTTTACCTGTTGTTCGGAAAGGCCACTGCACGATACAGATTTCTGGGAATCGCAGCTGTCGTATTCCTCATCGTCTACATCACCCAGAACTCCAAAGTATATTACGTCGTACCCATCCTGCCGCTGTTGTTGGCTTCGGGCTCGGTTTCTATATCAGAGCTTATACGGCATCCGGGCAAAGGGTGGTTAAGACCTGCTATAATCGCGGTGCTCGTTGCGGGTGGTGCCGTTCTCCTGCCCTTGGGCGTACCCCTCCTGCCCGCCGATCGGTTTATTCGTTATTCCAAGGCCATCGGAATATGGAAACATGTCAAGATGGAAAAAGGACAGAGCGAGACCCTTCCCCTGCATTTTGTCTACCGATTCGGCTGGGAAGAGCTGGTACGGCAAGTCGCAGATATATATCACAGTCTGCCTGATGAAGAAAGGGCTCAATGCGGCATCCTGGCAAGCTGGTACGGCCCTGCTGGAGCCATCGATCATTTCGGGCCAGAGCGCGGACTACCCAATGCCATCTGCGGACGGAACAACTACTGGCTCTGGGGGCCCGGCGATGTGACGGGTGAACGGATATTGACTGTAGGATTCCATCAAGAAGTTTTAAAACACTTTTTTCATACAGTAGAAAAAGTCGCTACGTTTGAGCATCCGTATGCCTACGATCAAACCATATGCATATGCAGGGATTCTGTGGCTCCTTTGCGTGAACTCTGGCCCAAGGTAAAAACGTATCTATGATACGGGTTATCGGGTTTTAAAGCGATGTGAAATCGATCAATATAGGCGTGTGCTCTCGATTCTGGGGGATAACATAAGCGTTTTCAAATAAAAGCTGGATAAGCTGTCCAGAATTGAAAAAGTTCCTGTATTTTGGCGGGCCTTTATTCGTCCTTGTCGACCCACCCATCCAGGAGATGAATAATCCGGCGGCCGTACTTGGCCTTCTCTTCGGAATGGGTAACCTGAATGATCGTGGTTCCGGTTTCGTTCAACCCTTTCAGCATATCCATGATCTTTTTGCCTTCTTCGGAGTTTAAGTTACCCGTCGGCTCGTCGGCCAGAATCAGTTTAGGCTCGGCAATCATGGCCCTGGCCACACCGACCAACTGTTGCTGTCCTCCCGATAGCTGGCTCGGAAACAGGTCTTTCTTGGCGACGATATTGAATCGATCCAGAATGTCGGCCACACGAGCCTTCCTTTCGGCCCCTCTCACTTTCTTGTACAAAAGCGGTGTTTCAAGATTCTCGTATACGGTGAGTTCGTCGATCAGGTGGTAGCTCTGAAATACAAAGCCGATATAATTCTTATGAATCTCTGTTTTGTGCTTTTCTTTAAGCTCGTGGACGGGAGTGTCGTAAAAATAATACTCGCCGCCGGACGGATCATCCAGCATCCCAAGAATGTGCAGCAAAGTTGACTTGCCAGCACCCGACGGGCCCATGATCGTAACGAATTCACCTTCTGTAACTTCCAGATTGACGTTCCGCAATACGTATGTCTTGATAAATTCATTCGTATAGCACTTTTCAAGGTCGACAAGCCTGATCATCTTTTATCTCCATGATATGACAATTTCGATTTATAATCCTTTCTGCTTATACGTATTCATCAACGATACGTTTCTGATTTTAAATAAAAGAAAATTACATATCCAACTATCTTGATTATGTCCTACAACTTATACGTGTTAATATACATATTTT
>Ga0180438_10008338_pt1 | contig 13204 bp, 7 predicted proteins | sample SS_ome_12_FD_132455 | JGI IMG/M metagenome (GOLD analysis project Ga0180438, IMG submission 132455) | Hypersaline lake sediment archaeal communities from the Salton Sea, California, USA - SS_3_D_2 metaG | ecosystem: Environmental > Aquatic > Non-marine Saline and Alkaline > Hypersaline >... | reverse complement strand
GAGCAACCCCGCACAATGCGATCTTTGTCATAAGTAGTCAAACCCCGTGACAACCTTTCTCTCGCCCTCATTAATTGATTCTCAGTCAAATGGACTGCCTTAAGGTATATGTTCCTCGTTCCCAGTTGTTCTATCTGCCTCAAAGCCTCTCGTTTGGCTCCTTCGCCTATGGATAACATGGCAAGGACCGCCGTGACCCCGCATATGACCCCCAGAACGCTCAAGGCCGCCCTCAACTTATGTTGCAGCAAAGACCGAATGGCTAAAGCAGTAATCTTCGCAGCCCTTGTCAATTGTCCACCTCAACCCTGTCTTTTAACTTACCGTCTTTCAAGGTCATCACTCTCTGACACCGGGCTGCCACTTCCTCATCATGGGTTACCATGAGTATGGTTGCGCCATCGTCGTGGACCCTCCGAAAAAGTTCAAGGATCTCCGCGCTCGTCCGGGAGTCCAGGTTGCCCGTTGGCTCGTCTGCCAAAATGAGTGTGGGCTCTATGGCCATTGCCCTGGCAATGGCCACTCGCTGCATCTCACCTCCGGAAAGCTCTGCCGGCCTGTGGTCAAGTCTGTTGATGAGCCCTACCTGCTCAATGGCCCTCGTCACACGCGCCCTTGTCTCTCCATTGTTGCCGGAAGAGTAGAGAAAGGGGAGTTCGACATTTTCAAGAACAGTCAATTGGGATAGAAGATTGAAGGTTTGAAAGACAAAGCCTATGTGGTTGGCCCGGAAGTCGGAGAGTTGCCTGTCTGAGGATTTGAACACATCCTTTCCATCCAGTATGTATGTGCCAGAACTCGGTCGTTCCAGACATCCCAGTATGTGCAGTAAGGTGGACTTCCCGGAACCGGATGGTCCCATGATGGCCACAGAGTCACCTTTGCCAATATGGATGTCAACGTCTTTCAGGGCATGAATCAACGATGAGCCGATACGAAATTCTTTGTTGATTCTTGCTGCCTCTATGAGATATGACATGTCCGTAGTCGTCCACAGTTCTCCGTCTTCCGCTCATCGACGGGTTTGGCCAACTGCAAGCCCCCTTATCTCGTTTCTTCATGAGGCGGCCTGACCAGGCTGACCTTGTCTCCCTCCTCTAGCCCTGACAAGATTTCAGCCAGATCCTCATTCTGTTTGCCCAGAGATACCTCGGCCCTTGTAAAGTCGCGGCCTCTGTGCAAATAACAGTATTTCTTTCCCCCCTCATCAAAAACGGCCTGAGAAGGAACACATAAGGCGCTTTTGACACTATCTGTCAATATGGACACTCTTGTCGTCATTCCCGGCCTAAGTCTGGAATCATCTCCTTGTAAGGTAACCGTGAGTTGGAAGTATTTCTCACCGATTCCCCCCTCAAATCGTTTGGAAGCCAACACCCCTATAAAGCTGACATCACCTTCAAACAGCCCATCAGGATAGGCATCCACCCTAATAGAGCACTTCTGCCCCAACTTAACCTTATGCAGGTCAATTTCTCTGATCTGCGTCTTGACTATCATGGAAGACATGTCAGGCAAATAGAGCAACGGCTGATTCTGCCAGGCCTGATCACCGACTCTCGGTTTTCTTTTCTCCCCATCGCGAAACGTCTCGAACAATATGGCTATACCTGAAAATGGGGCATAGATAGTGGTTTTTTCCAGATCACTTTCTGCTTGCTTCAGGGATTCTATAGTGGCACGAAGCTTTCCTTGAGCCTCCCCCATTGTCGCCACGGCGCTGGCCACTTTAAATGCAGCCCCTTTCTTGGTCTGCTCAAGCTCCATCTCCGCTCTTTCTGCCTTGGCCTTGGCTGCTTCTATGAGGGACGGCAGGACATGTTCCTTGTAACTCACATACTTCTGATTCGCGGCGTCGTATCTCTCCTTCAATTCCGCGGCTTTTTCCTTGGCCAGCCCCACCTCCGTGGGATTACCAAACCCCTTTTCAGTTAGCTCTTCCAGGTCTCGTATATACGACTCATACCGGCCGTACTCCTCCCTTGCCCTATCCATCTCCTCTTTGTATTGGGCCAACTGCAGCGGGCCATCTCCCTCAACAACCTTCTTCAATTCCAGTTCGGCCGCCCTCAAATTGAACTCGGCCGTCCGGATTTCCCGCTCCGTCTGGTTCTTCTCCCATTCTACTTTCTGCTCTGCCCCTTGAACCTCAGCCTTAAGGACCTCAACCGTCCCCTTCAAAGAACGCACCGCTTCTTCAAAAGGGGTGGCATCGAGTCTCACCAAGACATCCCCCTGCTTGACCCAGGTGCCATCTTCAATCAAAGAGACGATCTTGCCCTTGTTTCCTCCAATGGCAGATGAGATGGTATGGGCCCTTTCCGTGTCCAAGACACCGACCGCGTTCACTCGTATGTCAAAGCTGCTGGGAGACACAGTGGCTAATTGAATATCGTGATTACTGGAACCGGTTCCAACGAATCGGATCAACAATAACCCGACTATCACCACGGAGAGGACAAGAACAGAGTATTTGTGTATGGGCTTAAGATTCATATCCAGAGTATGCTACCGCTCAACGAGCGTTCCTAAAACAGCTCGCATATTGTAAGTGCCAACAATATATTCCCTTTTCACAGAGAGCAAGTCCACACGACCCCTCTGGAGCTCTGTTTCGGCTTCAATGACGTCAAAATTGTTAGCCATTCCATGGTTGAACTTGACGCGCGCCAACGCCAGTTTCCCTTCAGCCTGCCTTATCTGGTCCTCTCTGATCTCGATACGCTCTTCAGCCCTTCTCAAGGCATCCAGCTGTCGTCGGACCTCTCTGGTTATTTCATCCTGCCTCGCCTCAAGATCTATCCGCGCTGTTCTTATGTCTATCAAGCTCTGCCCGTAAGCAGCCTTCTCCGACGTGCGAGCCCAATCAGTTGTACTCACAAGGCCGATGGTCCAGCGGTCTTCATCAAATTCCAAGCTTCGACTCACATCATCAGAAGACCCGTATCTCTCATAATTCATGGCAATATCTAGCTGAGGGAGGAGGTTGTGCTTAGAAACACGGGACTTTCTTTCAGCCTCCCTGATTTGATCTTTTGCCTGCTCCAATTCCACTCTGTTGTCAAAAGCAATTTCTACTGCATCGTTCAAATCAATGCTGACCGGTTCATGCTCAAGAGGTGCTGACACCTTTACGCGCCTTTCTAAGGGAAGGGCCAGAATGAGCTTGAGGGCATCCTCAGCATCCCGAAAATCTTCACGGGCCCGTGTCAGGCTGTCTTCCGCATCTTTCAACCGGATTTCAGCCCGGTAGACATCTATGGGCGTGGCAAGGCCCACCTTCTCCCTAATCTTCGCGGTCTCTGCATGGCCTCTGAGCCGCTGGGCCTGGGACTCATAGAGCCTGACAAGCTCTCTTTGCTCAATCACGTTGTATACCGAAGACACCGTGTCTATCACAGTATTGACCCTGGAGAGGTAAAGGGATCTCTCTGAAGTCCTCACGGAAAACTCAGAGGATCTCACGCCATCCAGGTTCACCGTTCTTCCCAAACCTCTCAAGAGAGGCATATCGAGTCTAAAGCTGGTTCGCCCCACGTAATTCTTCTCCAGGTCGTCACCATCTGACCGCTCTATCGTGGGCGACACAGAAGCTCTCGGTCCTAGGCCGAACTTCTTCTCCAGAGCAATCCCGCCTCTGATGCTTTCATAGCCTTCCTCAAAGGCCATGTTGGTTGACGGTAAGATCTTGAAATCAAATTGCGACTCCACCGAAGACAACGACAGTCTCTGGCTTTCAACACCCGAGGCCGACCGTATCAGATTCCGGTTTGCCTCAAGAGCCAGATTTATGGCCTCCTCGAGGGTAATGGAGAGAGTCTCCTCCCTACTTTGGGAAGACTGATTGAAAGCAATGGCCTTCACCGGCCACCGGGATGACCAGCAAGGCAACATCGTCGCAAGAAACAGCGCGACGCTTAGTAAGAATGTGACTTGCATCGTCTTTGAATTGAACCCTCCCCGTGGCAAGCCACGGGGAATCTTCACCGTAAGGTTATTGTCTTTTTAACTATACGCTCGCTAACCCCGCAGCAAGCTACGGGGAATGCGCTCGCTTATTCGGTTCAACTTCCGGAAGCCCCAGGAATTTAAGCCTAGGACCTCCTTTCCATGTTTACCAATCCTCCTCCTCTTCGTGATGCCCGCATTCGACACTAAAGGTGCAACCCTCTCTCTCGCCGCTCCAGTTGCCACAACGGTCCCGCAGACTCACATAGATACAGTACCGAACCCCCAACCATCCGGCGCTGTAATTGGTTATCCTGGAGATGGTGAAGTTGTTTCCGACTCCGCCAGGTTGAGGCGTGAAGTCCTGTGTGTTCTGCACACCGGTGTGGGTATTCACAATCCTGACATGAATTTGTTCGATATCAAGATTGGTTTCCGCATCATAACCGCTGGCCGTAAAGGAAATGCGGTCCCCAACACAAAGGGCGGCTGTGTTCGGATACCCGTAGAGAGATACGCTTCCCACTTGTGGGGGATGATTATCTGCACAGGGGTCGACAACTGTTGTCGTTGACGTGGGCGTTAGTATTGTCGTAGTCGACGCCGTAGTCGTTGATGTTGTCGTGGTCCCTATTGTCGTGGTTGACGTCGTCGATGACGTTGTCGATAGTGATGTTGTAGTTGACGGGGTCGATGACGGGGCCCCTATAGTCATCGTGGCACTTTGAGGTGCGCTATTATGTCCTGTGGCCGAAAGCTCCCAATCTTGCGTTGCATCACCTGAAGTCACGTTTGAGATACGCAGGCATGCTGCGTTGCCCGGGCAGTCTCCATCTTGTCGTGCCGTGATTCTGAGGGTGTTCTGCCCGGGGTTCAAGGTCACGTTTCGAACCACTTCACTTGGAGTCAACGTGAGGTTTTGTACAATAGGCGCCCCATTGAGGCTAGCATCGATGACATCTCCGTCATTGTTACAGGGCGGATCGGTGTCGGACGGACCACAGTCCCAGAAGGCTATACTGACAGACGCTGAATTCACGGTGACGTTTGACAGTCCACCATTGCCGCCACCGCCGCCACCACCGCCGCCACCACCGCCGCCAGCGGCAGCAGCGCCTCCTGCCAGGAGCGCTGCTCCTATGCCAACATAGGCCAGTGTTGACAGACCTCCTGTTTCGGCGGAAATGGTGCCTGCGCTATCCGCTGCCGCGGCAGTACCGGAAGTCCCTCCAGACTCTGAAGCCTGGAGCGCCGTGTAAAGGCCACCGACCACCAGGCCAAAACGGGCGGAGGACTCGGCCACATCAATGGCTATGGAATCTGTGAAGCCAGGGGGTGCTGTGGGGGCCTGGGCCAGCTCAGTGCTCACATGTATATCGCCCTTTGAGCTCACCTCCTGCCATGCCGGGGTGTCGTCGTCGTCCTTCTTCTCCACCTTGAATGTCTGTGTTTTGACTACCTTGTTCTCACCGTTCACAACCAGAAACAGGTATTCAAGGATTTCTGTTTCTTTGCTGGGCGCCGGTATAACTCCTGAATAGAGGCTGCTGCCCGGCCTCATGGCCACAAAGACATAGTCGGCCTGCTCAACGGCCCGGAAATAGCATCGGACCAGATTCACGCCTACTTCGTCTGTGACATCTGCCTGGAGTTTGATTCTCTTTTCAGGAACAAAGTACTTAATGGGTTTGTGTTCGACCTTGGTCGTAGCCTTTATTACCTCCTTGGCAATGACAGATGCCACATTACTGGGTACAACGAAAAAGGCAACAGCGATGAAACATAGAACCTGTGCCAGAGTATTCGACCTAAATCTTCTCATTCCGCCTCTCCTTTCACCCTTGACGAACTAAATGGTTGCCTGTTCGGCACTCGAAAAAAACGGTAATACCAAAAGGACACGCGTCCCCCCCCTGCTTCTAACGCGTCGTATCACTGAGGGATGCCTCGCATTAATTTGTCCTTGGTGGCTCCCGTTTCCCTTTTTTTCTACTTCTCATCACTCCTCCCCCCGTTTGTCTTGCGCTATGGTTGATTGAACCCTCCCCGTGGCAAGCCACGGGGAATCTTCACCGTAAGGTTGTTGTCTTTTTAACTATACGCTCGCTACCCCGTAGCAAGCTACGGGGTTAGCGCTGGCTTATTCGGTTCAAAAAGAGCGCTCCCGTGACGACCAGGCATTACCCCGCCCCCTACACTCGCGGGAGCGAACTTGAAAGCCGAACTCAGTTCCAAGACCAACTGAATATCGAATAATGAACAAGGATTGATGAATGTCGAAGGATCGCAGAACAGAAGCGCTCGAGGACCTCATGATTCAAAATTCCTTGTTCGGCATTCGATATTCCCCACCTCATGAAGGCCCATGGGACCATCCGAACTCCTTTCATGGGCCTCAACAGTAGCCTCCCAGAGACGAGGGGCTATCAAGCCCCGTGGCCCATAAGCCGGTCAAAGTTTGAAATTAGCTCAAGCAATGCCTTGCCGATGGCCATATCCAATGCCTTGTCCGCTGCACGGGGATCCCAGCTGCCGGTCTGGCCTCCTGAAAGCCCGCCTGAATAGACCTGACTCACGGTATGTTCCCCCATGCCCGTGGAGATGTACTCCCCGGACTGAGCATCTTGTAGAAGTAGATCGATCCGGATGGTGGTATCTATGACCTTCCGCTTGGAAGTGGCGCTCACACTTGCATGCTGTCTTACATCAAAACATGTGATAGACCCAGAGAGAAAGTGCTCGCAGAGCAATATCCGCTGCGCCTTTTTCATGTTTTCCGGCGTTTTGACCAGGCTGGCGCTACTCAAGGTGTCCCAGTCAAAGAGTTGTTTCATCTTTTCCCATTCCACTACTCGGAAATATCCGGCCCGCAACAGGTAGCTTGCCAGAATGCGGGAGGATGTATCCCAGAGCTTGTCAGCAGAATAGGTGCTCTTGTTCTCAAAACCGGCAACCGCAACGAGCTGCTTTTTCTGTGGCGGACCGGGCAATGCAGACCAGTCCATCTTTTCTTCCGGTGCTGGCGGCAGATCAGCAACAGGTGGAGCCGTAGCACACCCCAGAAGCGCAAGGGCTATTGACAACACCATTAGATGTATAATTCTTATTGCAGTTGAATTTCTTTTCAAAGCGGACCTCCTATCTTCTTATATCCAGTTTGTGCCCATCTACGAACGCCCAAGAAGGAGATGGGCGTTGGCGTCAGTCTCCCTTGGACACTTTACTTCTTCAACACAATCAAAGGCATATCCGTTCCTTCCGACCTGAAGTAGGGATGTTGTCTTCCATCGGTTATGCGTGGCACTTGCTTGGCCACATACTGAAAAAGCTCGTTTAGGGAAATGTAGTGGTCTCCATCGTAGTTCGCCTTACCGGACATGCCTTCCAGCAAGGCATACGTAAAGGCCCCATGCCCGGCGTCTTTTTTCTCCAATTTGAACTTCTCGTTCTCCAGGGATTCCTCTCCGCCTTTTGAGGCGGCAAGGACAAAGAGCCCGCTGGCCGCTCTTAAGGCTTCAGCCAGGTCTTCTCCACTGCCCTGGGCCCTCGCCCCCAGCCTCATGGCCCCGGAATGACAGGTGTCCATGGCAATGATCACCTTGTTCACATTCCTGGACAGGATGTTGACGGCCTCTTCAAAATCCGACATTCTCAGCCCCTTTGACAAAATAGAGTTGAAATCAGCGTCATAGGGGACGAAGTAGTATGAGCCGGACTGGCGGTGCTTCATACCATGGCCCGCAATAAAGATAAAAACAACATCATCAGGGGCGGCCTTTCCCAAGTGTCTTGATATGCTCTGGATAATGCTGTCTCTTGTGACATCCTCGTTCACCAGAGTCTCAAAATGGACTTCGGAGAACATCATGCCCTCCTGTTCTTCTAGAAACTTCGCCAGGCTTTTTGCGTCATCATCGGCGTATTTTAGATCCATAGTGGTACCGTCGTAACGGGAAACGCCTATGGCAAGGCCCCATAAGACAGGTTTCACGGCCCTCGCAGCCCCCTCTTTTGCTCCAACAGAGCTGAGAATCCGTTTGCCTTCGTATGTCCTGGTAATTCGGAACTCCTTGCGCGTTTGGTTCCCCTCCTTATCCGCTGCTTCAATGACGATCTTGTCATCCGTCTCCTTTACGGGAATCTCCTTAGAAAAGAACCCTTCTTTGTCAAGAGAGGCGTCTCCTCCGTTTACTCTTACATAAAGGATGCCGGTGTCGTCTTTGACCATGCCTTCGACAAGGGTCTTTGACATCGGCTGTTTCATGGCCACCGTAAAGCCCCTGGTTACCTGCGGCTTCATGAGCAAGATTTCAGGAGGGGCCTCATCTTCCTCATGCTTGACAACAAACTCCTTGGTTGTAGTCTTTCCAGCCTGGTTCATGGCCAGGATCAAGAAACGGTTATCTCCTGGCGACAACGTCGTTTCATAGGAGAAAAAACCCTCGGTATCCACATCAGCGGGATCAGCATTGACCTTTACGAGCCGAATGCCTGAAGGGTCTTTGGCTAGTCCTTCTATAGTGACCCTGGTCTTCTTCTCGACCAATTCAAATCCCCTACCCACAGGAGGATTGATGATAATAATATCGGGCGCCAGCGCTACCTTCTTCTCTGCTCTTTCCCGCACCGCAGGGGCAGGCGCTTTGCTTGCTACCGCCTTTTCCTTAAACTTCTTCTTGTATTGTGCCAAGGCCTTCTGGTCCTTCTTCGTAAGTTGGGATGACACCTTCTTCGCCAAGGCCTCTGTTAAGTCGGCCGCCATGGTTTCTAGGGCACTCTGGACGGCTTCCCTGGCGGACCTGCTGCTGCTGCGATACTGCTTGCTGTCTAAGTCAAGGACCTTCCCGGAGGCAGTATTTACAAGCTTGTAGGAAAGCGCGGCGACCGCTTTGTTCATTTTCATGTCCAGCACTTCTTCGGAACTTGTTCCCACCTTAAGGAAACCACTAAAAAGAACGTTCGCATCAAGGAAGGCGGCAGCCTTTCGTCCCTTTGGCACATTTCCTTCCTTGGCCTCCGAGATGTCTTTCGCTGTAAGCCATGAAGAGGTTGTCAAGTCGTCAGATGTGAGCACCTCATAATTGGCCCCCAGCAAACCCTTAGCAATAAGCATTTCAGCTGCTTTTGCGCCTCCTTCCTCCTCACCGTACACAATCTTTACCTTCGCACCTCCCTCAGCCCCGACGGACTGAACCTGAGGCTGTTCTCCTCTCACAAGAATCATGATCTTTGTCAGTTCCCCACATGGGGCAGAAAGGGGCACGCATAAAAGGAAATACAAGCCCACAACCAACGGGATGCGTATATGTCTAGGTTTCATTTGTCTACTCCTTTCTAGCAATCACAGATTATATGAGCCTATCTGGCAGAGGGATCTAATGGAAAGACATAGATGTTTTTTGCTCAATCAATGATACCATAGCTCACGCGCTTCTGTGCCACCCTGATTTTCCCCATTTTATCAATGTTACGGCTAATTTTCTCTATGAGTGCTTGATCGTCTTTATCCACCTGAAAAAAGGGCTGGCTTTCGAAAGTGGCGGAGAGAAAATCAAAAGGGGCTTCGGCTGCCAGGGCCACGATCTCTTCTTCACCTTTAGGGCCCGTAATCTTCAGTTCAAAATCCATATCCTCTCCTGGTATGGTGTACTCTCTTTCCCGTTGCACAAATTGGTCCAAAGTGAATCTATTCGGAAAGATCTGAATCAACTCCCCCGTGGTGGTGACACTAAGTAACACCAAATAGCAATCTTTGTTCGAGCGAAAACGGTATGAGATCGGATCGCCGATTCTAAAGGCAGGCTTATCCACCCACAGGCGAAGAAAGTTGGCATCTGTCCCTTTCCCAAGAGCCAGTATGGCTTCCAGCACTGAATCGAATGACGGCCTTGTGCCCATGGCTTGAGTTGATTCGGCCATTAGCTTGGTCTCAACTTCGGATTTACGTATTTCTCCTTTTCCCGTTAAGGGAAGGGGCGGCCTTTCTTCCCCTTCCAGACTTTGTGGAGACCCAGCATCCTTCGGAGCTATCCCGGCGTCTCTTGTTGGAGACGAGCGCAGAACCCACACAATGCCGATGACAATTACCAGTGTCACCCCAACGGCGGGTATGACCCATGTCGGCGTTTTCCTTTTTTTCTTTATGTCTTGTGCTTTTTCGGCAGGCGCCTTGGCCTTTCCAGGATGCCTTTGTTGCAGACCTTCAATCTTTTTAACAGCTTGGGCGGAAGGCGTTTTCGCCCCTTCAGGCCCTATCCCGGCGTCCACCAATGTTGTATCCACATCCATCCTCAAATCCTTAGGAGGGCCAGCACCGAGACCCTCAAGATCCTTCAGTAACTGGTCACCGTTTTGATATCTTTGTTCCGGAGATTTCTCAAGGAGCTTCATGATGACGTCCCCTACTTCACCTGGGATCTCCGGCACAGATTCGTCCGGTCGAGGGGGCATCTCGTGGACCTGGGAGTAGTAAATGGCGGTGGCATCCTTGCCCTCGAAAGGGTGCTTGCCTGCAATCATTTCGTAGAAGACCAGACCCAAGGAGTACAGATCGCTTCTCCCGTCCACGTCCTGCCCTGTGATCTGTTCAGGGCTCATGTATTTCGGTGATCCGAGGACCTTTCCAGGAACAGTAAGGCCAAGATCCCCCATGGCCTTGCAGATGCCGAAATCGGTCAGAACAAGATGTCCGCGGTTATCTATCATGATGTTCGATGGCTTGATGTCCCGATGCACCACGTTTTTCTTGTGTGCATATGAGAGAGCATCTGTCAGTTTGATCATCAATCTTAAGCATTCCCGCACTCCGAATTTGCCTACTTCCTTGAGTCGGTCCTGGAGCGTTGAACCCTCCAGGTAGGGCATAATAATGTAATCAAAATCATCTTTGCTGCCAAAATCGTATACGTCAATAATGACAGGATGATCCAAGCTTGCAGCCAGCTTGGCTTCTTGACAGAACCTCTTCCTGAGCTGCTCATCCTGGCTCAACTCCTGATGGATGATCTTTATGGCCACTGGCCTATCGAGGGCCCGGTGAATGCCCAAATAGATGGCCCCCATGCCGCCACTATTGATCAGGTTCTTGATCTCATACTTCTTACCAAGAGCTGACTTGATTTTCTCTTCATCTTCGGACATAAGAGGCTCCGCCTACCCGTGGCTTCTGAGGGGTAAACTGCACGGTTGTATGTGCAGGTTTCATTGGCTAAGGCCGTTCACACCCCTCCGAATTTTGCCATCCTATATACCAAGAATTCAAAAAAAAACAATAGCGCGCTTTCCTCGAAAAGATCGCCTGGCCCTTGTGGACCGGCCGCACCCCTCTGCCTTAACCAACGCCGCTTAGCGGCCTTTTCTGTCACCCAACACAGTGGGTGCCTCTGCCAGCCAGGCCAGCAGCGCCGTTTAACCAGAGGAGGTCCCTGTCAACCCTGCAGGGTTCATCTGTATCCCTTGCCTCGCATCTACCGTGCCAACCCAGAGGCCGGGACCCATCCTTTTTTATAAGGGGCTATCATCTTTATCGAATATTGAATCGACCAGCTCATTTCAGGTCGACTTTACCAATCCTCTCATTCGTTTTGTGTTGTATCTAAAAGAACAAAGAGGTGTCAGAATGTTCCTTTTTTACGAACAATGACCTACCTGCGGCAAGCCGCGGGGCATGAACCCCAAGGGATTTAAGTGTGGACGTCGGCCAGGCAGAAAATCAGACAGCCTTCTGTTAGTCGAAACCATTTTGACATTGAAACGGGCCTCAGCGACAAGCTGTTTGGGTGAAGTCAACACTTGCTTCCAAAACCCGGATGATTCTGTTGGGATATAGACAACATAAAAGAAGGAACTGCCGGCAACAGGTTGCAGTGGCAAACCGTTTCCATCATGAAGTTAGCTTTTAATTGTAAAGAGTTATCACGATGGATGGCCCGGCAGACTCTGGCCTGGCATGAGCAGTGCATACGCTTAGGAACAGATTATTGAAAAGACCGAGTTCAAAAAACCTCAAAGGGAAGGAGAGCAAACATGGCAAACATCGAAATCAGAGATCTTGAAAAGAATATGGACTTGGACAAGACCGCCATGAAGAACTTGATGGGCGGTTGGTGGTGGAGCCAAAGTTCCAGATCGAGCTGGTGGATGACCCCCTGGGGTGGTGGCGGCCAGAGCAGCAGTTCAAGCGCCTGGGGCACCGGCTGGGGTGGAGGCTGGGGCAACCCATGGGGGGGCGGCTGGGGCATGCCCTGGGGCGGCTGGGGAGCCTAAGCCGTCACGAAGATCATAAAAGGGGGCCCTCCCGGGGCCCCTTCATTTTTAAGAGCCCTTTTCAGACTTCGGTTTGCCCTTGAAGTCCTTGGCGCGGATCCCATGGTTCTTTAGCAGCGTCTGGAGGTAAGAACGATTCATGTCCAGGCGTTTGGCCAGCTGCGTCACGTTTCCATGGGACTCTGTCAGGTGTTCTTCCAGAAATTCTTTTTCCGCTGCGTCGGTAGCGGCCTTCCTTGCCTCGGCCAGGGTGGTGAATCGGCCAGTGGCCCGGCCTTCACCCGAAACTTTGGGCCCCACCGACGAAGGGCGTATCGTCTCCGGAAGGTCTTGAAGATCCCCCACCTCATCGGCCAGACAGGCCACACGGTAAATAATGTTTCGCAGCTCCCGGATGTTTCCCGGAAAAGGGTGCTTTTGCAGGAACCCTCGGAGTCGCGGAGAGAGTCTCACGGCAGGACGATTCAGCTTCTCCGATGCCTCGGCACAGAAGTAGTCTATCAGAAGTGGGATCTCGTCGGTACGGTCACGAAGGGGAGGTAGCGTGACGGAAATAACGCTCAAACGGTAATACAGGTCCTCTCGGAACTGCTCGTCTGCCGTCATCTGGTACAAGTTTCGGTTTGTGGCTGCAAGGACGCGGGTATTTACGCGGATGACCTCATCTGAGCCAACCCTCTGGATCTCACCGCTTTCCAGTACTCGCAGGAGCTTGACCTGACTTTCCGCTGAAAGCTCTCCAATCTCATCCAGAAAAATGATCCCGTTTTTGGCAGTCTCAAACTTGCCTTTGCGGTCCTTTACAGAGCCTGTGAAAGCCCCTTTGACGTGGCCGAATAGATCAGATTCCAGCAACGTCGGGGTGATGGCCCCGCAGTTAACGGAGACAAAGGGCTTCTCCGACCGGTCACTTCCAGCGTGGATGAGCTTGGCAAGCAATTCTTTACCTGTGCCGCTTTCGCCTTCGATCAAGATGGGCAAATCCGTCCGT
>Ga0180438_10008336_pt1 | contig 13207 bp, 9 predicted proteins | sample SS_ome_12_FD_132455 | JGI IMG/M metagenome (GOLD analysis project Ga0180438, IMG submission 132455) | Hypersaline lake sediment archaeal communities from the Salton Sea, California, USA - SS_3_D_2 metaG | ecosystem: Environmental > Aquatic > Non-marine Saline and Alkaline > Hypersaline >... | reverse complement strand
CCTGCTCTCGTTTTCGGGCCACAAGCTGCATGCCCCCAAAGGCGTGGGCGCTTTGTACGTCCGCCGCGGCACGCCCTGCCGGCCGTTCATGATCGGAGGGCACCAGGAAGAGGGCCGCAGGGCGGGCACGGAAAACGTGGCCGCCGTCGTCGCCATGGCCAAGGCCGTCGAGCTGGCGGCCGAAAACCACCTCGAAGTCGAGTCGCGAATCCGCCGGCTCCGCGACCGGCTGGAAGAAGGGATCGAGCACGCCGTCCCTTACGTCGAGGTCAACGGCAAGCAAGCCCCTCGCCTGGTCAACACGACCAACATCTCCTGCCACTGCGTGGAAGGAGAAGGGATGCTCTACCAGTTGAGCGACTACGGAATCTGCGCCTCCAGCGGCTCGGCCTGCACCTCGGGGTCGCTGGAGCCGTCGCACGTGCTGCGGGCGATGAACGTGCCTTTTACGGCCGTGCACGGCTCGGTGCGCTTCAGCCTCAGCCGCTACAACACCGAGGAGGAGATCGACCGCATCCTCAAGGTCTTTCCCACGATTGTAGCCAATCTCCGCGCGATCTCGCCCTATTGGGACAGGCAGAAGAACGCTCCGACGGAGGAAGCCAAGGCCCTGGTCGGGCAGGGACGTTAGGCGTTTCGTTTCAGCCGATGTGCCAGTCGGCGCTCGCCCGACAACCGTAACTTGACCCACAGAACAGCGGAGATCGATTCATGCCCGAGCGCCGCCCGGCAGTGGAAATCGCCGATCGCGTCTATTCGGTCGGGGTCGCGGACTGGAACCTCCGCGATTTCCACGGCTTCAGCACGGACCGCGGCGTGACCTACAACGCGTTCCTCGTGGTCGGCGAAAAGACGGCGCTGGTGGACGCGGTGAAGGACGTCTACGCCGACGAGTTGTTGGCCAACGTTGCCGCGATCACCGACCCCTCGAGCGTCGACTACGTCGTCTGCAACCACGCCGAGCCGGACCACGCCGGGGCGCTGGGCGCCGTGATGAAATCGCTTCCCAACGCCGTGCTGGTGTGCAACCGCCGCGGCCGGGAGGCGCTCGCGCGGCATTTCGACACGTCGGGTTGGAAGTTCCAGATCGTCGCCGGCGGCGAGGCCGTTTCGCTCGGCAGCCGCTCGCTGCGGTTCATCGACACGCCCATGGTCCACTGGCCCGAGTCGATGTTCACTTACTTGCCGGAAGAGAAGCTGCTGTTTTCGATGGACGCCTTCGGGCAGCACTATTGCACGTCGCAGCCGTTCGACGACCAGGTCGTGCTCTCGACGGCAATCGAAGAGGCCAAGAGCTACTACGCCAACATCGTCATGCCCTACGGCAAGCAGGTGGCGGATCTCTTGGAAAAGCTGGGCGAGCTGGAAATCAACGTCATCGCGCCCGCCCACGGCGTCATCTGGCGGAGCCACGTGGCCAGGATCGTCGAGGCCTACCGGCATTGGGCCGTCTGCCGCCCGCGCCGCAAGGTGCTCGTGGTCTACGACACGATGTGGGGAAGCACCGCCCAGATGGCCCGCACGATCCACGAAGGGGCGTCGCTGCCGGGCGTGGAGGCGGTGCTGATCTCGATCCGCAACGCCAGCCTCACGCGGCTGGCCACGGAGGTAATCGACGCGGCGGCGGTGGCTTTCGGCTCGTCCACCCTGCACCGGGGAATGATGCCGCTGGCCGCCGCCGTGCTGAGCTACTGGAACGGTCTGCGGCCGGTGGGCAAAGCCGCCTTCGCCTTCGGCTCCTACGGCTGGGGCAAGGGCGGCCCGGACGCCGTGGACGACTACCTCGAAGCGATGAAGTGGGAGATCCTCCGCGACCCGCTCAAGGCCCAGTACCGGCCCTCGCCCGAGATCCTCAACGAATGCCGCCGGGCCGGCAGAATGTTGGCCGAAAAGGCGATCGAGATGGCCCCTGACCGCCAGCTCGGCAAGAACCTCTGCATCGACCCGTAACCGCAGCGGATGACGCCATGGCGTGCAAAGCAGGCAAATCGAAGCACAAGGCGAAGCCCGGCCGCTACCAGTGCGGCCGCTGCGGGGCGGTCGCCAAGAAAGGCAAGTCGCTCTGCAAGCCGCAGAAGATCAGGAAAGACCGCCGTGACCGAGAGGCCCCGGGCTGAGAGCGCCATGCAGTTCCGCACGCGAGCGATCCACGTCGGAAACGAGCCCGACCCCGAGACCGGCGCCGTCGTGCGGCCCGTCCACATGGCGGCCACCTACGTCCAGCCCGGCGCCGGCGACTGGGGCCCCTTCGACTACTCCCGCAGCGGCAATCCCACCCGAAAAGCCTTCGAAACCACGCTCGCCTCGCTCGAGTCGGGCACCGCCGCGCTCGGCTTCGCCTCCGGCATGGCGGCGATCCATTGCGCCGCCATGCTGCTTGCGCCGGGCGAGCATCTCCTGGCCGGAACCGACATCTACGGCGGCACCTACCGGCTCTTGAAGAAAATCGTCCAGCCGTCGGGCGTGGAAGTGACCTTGGCCCCGAGCACCGACCTGGCAGCATTCGAAGCGGCGTTCACTCCGCGGACGAAGCTGGTTTGGATCGAGAGCCCCGGCAATCCGCTGCTTTCGATCACCGACGTGGCCGCCTGCGCCGAGATGGCCCGTCGCCACGGCGCGCTGTTGGGCGTCGACAACACGTTTGCCACGCCCGTGCTCACCCGGCCGCTCGAACTGGGCGCCGATCTCGTGATGCACTCGGCGACGAAATACCTGGGCGGACACAGCGACGTGCTGGGCGGCGCGCTGGTGGTCGGCGACCGGGCGCTTTATGATCGGCTCTACTTCATCCAAAACGCCACCGGCGCCGTGATGGCCCCCTGGGAAGCGTTTCTCTGCTCGCGGGGAATGAAGACCCTCGAGCTCCGCGTCCTCGAACAGTGCCGCACGGCGGCCGTGCTCGCCGATTGGCTCACCGCCCACCCCCGCGTGGCGAAAGTGTTCTATCCCGGGCTGCCGGGGCACGCCGGCCGCGACGTCGCCGCGCAGCAAATGCACGGCGGCTTCGGCGCGATCGTCAGCTTCGAGGTGGCCGGCGATTTCGCGGCGGCCAAGCAGGTTGTTGAAAGCACCAGATTGTTCCAACTGGCCGTGAGCCTCGGCGCCGTCGAATCGCTCATCGAGCAGCCGGCCGCCATGTCGCACGCCAGCTACGACCGCCGGGATCGGCTGGCCCATGGCATCGGCGACGGGCTGATTCGCCTCTCGGTCGGGCTGGAGGCCCCGGAGGATCTTCGCGCCGATTTGGACCAGGCGCTCGAACGAGTACGCAGCGGACCGTGAACCCGCGGAAGTCTCTTTCAGGCATACAGTGAAGGCAAAGTGATAGAACCATGTGGGAAAGTTTCCTTGAGGTCTTCGCAAAGCAGCACGTGATCGTGCAGGCGTTGATCGGCACGCTGTTCACCTGGTTCATGACCGCCACCGGCGCATCGCTGGTCCTTTTCACCAAGCGAGTCAACAGGGCCGTCATGGACGGCATGCTGGGGCTCTCGGCCGGCGTGATGATCGCCGCCAGCTACTGGTCGCTTCTGGCGCCGGCGATCGAGATGTCGGACGGGCACTGGTGGCCCGCCACGGCCGGCTTTCTCTGCGGCGGGCTCGTCCTCTACCTGATCGACAAGATCCTTCCCCACTTGCATCTCGGCCTCGACATCTCGCAAGCCGAGGGCATTTCCACTTCGTGGCAGCGGAGCGTCCTCCTGGTGCTGGCGATCACGTTGCACAACATCCCGGAAGGCATGGCCGTGGGCGTGGCGCTGGGCGCCGCCGCGCATGCACCTTTGGACATGACGCGAGAGATGATGCTGGGCGGCATCGCGCTGGCCGTCGGCATCGGCATTCAGAACTTTCCCGAGGGCCTCGCCGTGGCCATGCCGCTTCGCCGCGAGGGCATGGGACGCTTCAAGGCGTTCATGTACGGCCAGGCATCCGGCATCGTCGAGCCGGCCGCCGGCGTGTTGGGGGCCTTTGCGGTGCTCACGATGACGCCGATCCTTCCCTACGCCCTGGCTTTCGCGGCGGGTGCGATGATTTTCGTCGTCGTCGAAGAACTCATCCCCGAGTCCCAGCAGGGCGGCTTCAGCGATTTTGCAACGCTTGGCGCCCTGTGTGGATTTGCTATCATGATGATCCTCGACGTGGCGCTGGGATAACGCTCTTCATGTTAATCACGATGCTCAGGTAAGGTGGCCGGCGCGGCACGTCAAGAAATTGTTGCGTCGGAAGCAAGCGACGTTTCGCCAGGCCACAACTTGCATAAAGGAGGAGTCTGCCATGAGTCCATCGAGATCCTTCTGGCCGATCGGCTTGGGCCTGTTGGCGCTGTGTCTTTTCGCGGTGTCGTGGGGGTGCCAGCCGGCCGAACCGCCACAACTGCCGCCCTCGGATGTGGCCCCCCCCGCCGGCCAACCGGCGGAGGAGCCGGCCGTCGAGCCGGCTGTCGAGCCGGCCGTAGAGCCGGCTGTGGAACCGGCCGTAGAGCCGGCTGTCGAACCGGCCGTAGAGCCAGCTGTCGAACCGGCCGTAGAGCCAGCTGTCGAACCGGCCGTAGAGCCGGCTGTCGAACCGGCCGTAGAGCCAGCTATGGAGCCGGCTGTAGAGCCGGCCGTAGAGCCGGCTGTGGAACCGGCTGTAGAGCCGGCTGTCGAGCCGGCTGTGGAACCGGCCGTCGAGCCGGCTGTGGAGCCGGCTGTGGAACCGGCCGTCGAGCCGGCTGTGGAGCCGGCCGTCGAACCGGCTGTGGAACCGGTCGTTGAGCCGGCTGATGAGCCTATGGAGGAAGCGGCCGTCGAGCCAGCCGGGCAGTTGCCCAAGGTTCCGCTGGGATTGCCGGCGGTGTCGATTCCCGAAGACAATCCCATGACCCCGGAGAAGGTCGCGCTGGGTAAGAAGCTTTATTTCGACACCCGCTTGAGCAAGGACGGCACCATCTCGTGCGCCACTTGCCACGATCCGGAAATGGCCTGGACCGAGCACCGGGCGACAAGCGAAGGGATCGCCGGCCAGATCGGAGGCGCCAACTCGCCCACCGTGATCAATGCCGCCTATGCGACGAGCCAGTTCTGGGACGGCCGGGCGGCCAGCCTGGAAGAGCAAGCGCTCGGGCCGATCGCCAATCCCATCGAGATGGGCCACACGCACGAAGCGATGGTACAAGACCTCTCGGGAATCCCCGAGTACAAGGAAGCATTCCAGAAGGTCTTCGGGACCGGGGTAACCAAAGAGGGGGTTGCCAAGGCGATCGCGGCGTTCGAGCGGACGGTGCTCAGCGGCAACTCGCCGTACGACAAGTTCCAGGCCGGGCAGCAAGACGCTCTTAACGAAGCGCAGAAACGCGGCATGGAGCTGTTCAACGACGCCGGCTGCTCCACCTGCCACAGCCCGCCGGTCTTCAGCAACTATCGCTTTTACAACGCCGGCATCGGGATGGACAAGGATCCGCCCGACGAGGGCCGCAAGGCCGTCAGCGGCAGGGACGGCGATCTGGGCAGTTTCCGCGTGCCCATGCTTCGCGAGGTGGGCAACACCCATCCCTACTTCCACGACGGAAGCACCGCGACGCTGGAAGAGGCGGTGGCCCTGATGGCCGGCGGCGGCAAGGACAACCCCAACCTCTCGGCCATGCTCAAGGCGCTCCGCGAGCAGGAACTGACCGACCAGGACAAGAAAGACATCGTCGAGTTCCTCAAGGCGCTTTCCGGGGAGTTTCCGGGCAAGGACGATTGAGGCGTTCGGCCGGCTCGGCTGGAGCGGCGGCTCGAGGTAGTGGTCCGCCGCTCCGGCCGCTTCGTTTCGGCACGGCTGCCTGCAAGTCTCCGGCGCCGAAGCGACGGACGCCTTCGATGCATGAGTCCCCGGGCAAAGACAAGCATGGCCGACATCGTCGAAATTGCCTTTGACTGCCTTCCGCTGCGGTCCGTCACGCGCTTCGACGTGCCCCTGGACGCACCGCCGGAATACGAGGAGCTGGTCGAGCGGGTGAAGCGGGCCGTAGAGAAGCACGGGCTGTACAACAGCTACTACCTGCACAACGCCCGCTGCGTCTTTCACCTTACGAACGACCCCGAAACCGGGATGCTCGAATTCCGCTTCCAGGGAACGGCCCTGACCGATCCGGAAGACCGCACGACCCTGCAGTGCGACCTGGAGGTCGAACTGGTCCGCGAGACGTGCGACTGGCTCACCCAGCCGATCGTCGGCTGGTTCGCCGAAACGGTCCGCCGCGCCGTGCGGGTGGAGTTCAACCGCTACATCGCCTCCGGCGATCTGGAGAAAGCCGTTGAGCGACTGGCGCGGCTGGAGGCCGAGAGCGACGCCCACGGCGGCTTCCTGGGAATGGGGCTCTGAGCGGTCGAATCCTACCGGCCGCCGGGCGGGAGTGGGCCTTGCCACTCGGCTGCCAGGCCCTCCAATTGCCGCCGCACTCCCTCCGGCTCGAGCCAGCCGAACCCCTGGTGCTGCAGCTCCCTTAGAAGCTGACGGAAGTCGTCTTCGCTCCACTTCGGTCGGCCGGTTCGGGCGACGTCGCCCTTTCCGTAGGGCATGTGCCTGGTGAGAAACGTTTCGAGGCAACAGCGGGCCGCCTCGTCCCACTCCGCCCAGCCTGGGAACTCATAGTTCCAGTCGAGCTCCCAGAGATGGAGCAGGCCGTCCTCGCTGGCCGAAAGCGCCCAGCAGCCGTCGGCGCTCAGCGCCACGGACGATACGAGCCCGGTGTGGCCTTGGAAGACGTGCCGGCATTGGCCGGAAGCGAGATCCCACAACCGCATCGTGTTGTCTTTGCTCCCCGAAAGTGCCCAGCGGCCGTCGGCGCTGATCGACACCGAGGTGACGAGGTTCGTGTGGCCGTCAAGCTGGCGGATGCAGCGGCCGGAGGCCGTGTCCCACAGCCGCAAGGTCCGGTCTTTGCCGCCGGAGAGGACGCGACGGGCGTCGGGGCTGACGGCCACGCCGCAGACCCAGTCGCCGTGCCCTTGAAAGACCCGCAGGCAGGCGCCCGTGGCCGCGTTCCAGAGGCGGACCGTCTTGTCCTCGCTACCGGAGACGACCCAGCAGCCGTCGGCGCTGAGAGTGACCGAATTGACGTAGGCGGTGTGTTCGGCGAAGCTCCGCACGGCGCGTCCGCTGGAGACTCGCCACAGCCGAACGCTGCGGTCCCAGCCTCCGGAGAGCGCCCAGCGGCTGTCGGGGCTGAGCAGTACGGAGTTCACGCTGCCGGCGTGTCCCTCGAAGACGCGACGGCACTCGCCGGTCAGCACGTCCCAGAGGCGGAGCGTTCTGTCCCAGCTTGCCGAAATCGCCCATCGCCCGTCGCTGCTCAGTGACACGGAGCGGACGCTGTCCATGTGGCCGCTCAAGGTCCGCTTGCACAAGCCGGTCTCGGTGTCCCAAAGCCGCAGCGTCTGGTCGCCGCTGGCAGAAAGAACGAATCGAGCGTCGGGACCCAGCACGCCGCAACGGACGTCGCCGGTGTGCCCCTCGAACGTTTGCACGCACGAGGCGTCGCGGAAATCGGTCTTCACGCAGCGGCTGCCGATCTGGTTCCACAGGTCGAGCGCTTCTCTGGCCGTGCCGTAGCCGGGCAGGGACCGCGCTTCGCGGGCCAGGCGGAGGGCGTCCTGATAGCGCCCTTCGGCCGCCAGGCTCTCGGCCGTGCTGCAAAGGTTCTCGAATCGGGCTTGCGCGAGGCTGGCTTCTTCGGAGCTGGTGACGTGGCACAGCAGCACCGGCGCCACGAACCGTCGTTCCGTGCTTGACAGGAGCTCAATGTCCCACACCCGCAGCGTCCCGTCCGTCGAGACCGAGAAGGCCCAGCTTGCGTCGGGCGCAAGGAATACGGCGCTGACGGCACCGGCGTGGCCCTTGAAGGTCCGCAAGCACCGCCCCGTCTCCACCTCCCACAGGCGGAGCGTCTTGTCGCCGCCGCCGGACAGCGCCCAGCATCCGTCGGCGCTGAGCGAAATCGAGTGGACGGCGCCGGTATGCCCCCGGAAGCTCCGCACGAGACCGCCGGTGGCGGATTCGCAAAGCTCCAGCACGTGATTCTCGCCCGCCGCGAGCGTCCAGCGGCCGTCGGGGCTCTCGGCGGCGGCGGCGCCCCACTGCAGCTCGCAAAACACGGTGACCAGGTTCCCGGAGGCGGCCTCGCGGAGTTGAAACGTGGCGTCCTCCTCGGCGACTGCCAGCTCCCAGTGGCCGTCACCGCTGAGCGTGCTGGAGCCCGGCGCCGCCTGAGGCGACGAAAAGCTCAGTACCAGGCGTCCGTCGGCAGCTTCCCACACCCGCAACGTCGCGTCGTCGACCGCCGACAGGGCCCACCGATGGTCGGTGCTGAGGTACACGTCGGGCACGCCGCCGGCGCGGGAAGTGAACGATCGCACGCAGCGAGGCGCGTCGGACAGAAGCGTCTGGGCCCGCTCCAGCGCGCCCCGCACTTCCTCGCCGGCGCCGAGCGAGATTGCCAACTGGAGGGCCTCGACGGCGGGCTGGACGTCGCCACGCTCCAGTTGCGCGATGCCGAGAGCGTAGGCGGCCTCCCAGTCTCGCGGGCGGGTCTTGACGAGCTTCCCCAGGTGCGCGATCAGGTCCGTGTCGGTCGTCCCACCGGCACGCCACGCCAGCAACGCCCGGTTGTGCGTCAATTGCGGCTGCCAAGGGTACTGCTGCCACGCCTCCTCGAGGAGTGCGGCCGCCTCCTCGTGTTTTCCGAGGTCCAAGAGGGAGGCGGCGCGGTTGTTCAAACCATCTGCCTTCAACGACGCGATCACCGGTTGTTGTCGGGAATAGCGTCTGCCGGTGACCCCCTGAAAGATCTCGCGCAACCGGTCGGCGATTTCGGCCATGTCGTGCGGCCGCTCGCTCAGCCTCTTTCGAAAGCAACGCTGGAGCAGTCCTGCCAGCGCCTTGGGCATGGCCGGCAGTGCGGGGTCCTCCGATGGCGACTCCGAGTATGCCCGCAACACCTTCCCGGCAGTCTGCCCGCCGTGGCGGCAAGGTGGCGCGCCGCAAAACATCTCCAGCACGCTCACGCCCCACGACCAAACGTCGGTATGGCGGGTGAGCTTGGTCCGCTCCGCAGCGGGAATGCCCGATTCCACTTGAACGGCGGCTTCGATCTGCTCGGGAGAACAATAGCCCGGCGTCATCCCTCCCCAGGTGACCACCCCGCCCTTCTGAGGCCGACCGGCCTCGGCTTCACCGATCGCGACGCGGGCCTTGGCCAGCCCGAAGTCCGTCACTTTCGGCGCGCCGGCTCGCATCATCACGTTGCCCGGCTTGACGTCCTGATGAACGAGACCTTGCTCGTGGGCATAATTCAGCCCCCAGGCAAACTGGATGGCGATGTCCAGCACCCGCCGAAGCGACTGCTCCGGGCCGCCCTGGTAGAGCCTTCTGTCCCGGATCCAATCCTGGAGCGTCCCCCCACCCACAAACTCTGCAAAAACCAGCGGAATTCCGTTCACGTGGCGGACGTAATAGCAGCTAACAATGTTCGGGTGGAGTCCCAAGTCGATCCAGGTCTCGCACTCCCGCTCAAAGTTCTGCTTGCCGCGCTCGGTCTCGAACGTCTCTGGCTTGGGGCTTTTCACCGCCAGGTCGAGGTCCCAGCCGAGGTGGTGCACGCGATAGACCAACCCCATGCCGCCTTCCGCGTAATGCTTCTCGTCGCCGGCCTCATCCTTCAAGCGTTTGACCTCGTAGACGCCCAGGATCAGGTCGCCCACGTTCCAGGGACCGGCCGGCTCGTCCCTGGCGGGAGGTTTTGTTGCGGCTTCTTTTCGGGCCCGTTGCGCGGCAAGCGGATAGACGAGGGTGACCGTCTCGGTAGGCCGGGAAATGACGAACGTCTTGCCGCACTTGTTGCAGTGGGCCGATTTGCCGACAAACGCCTCATCGACGCCGTAGCCAGCCAGGCATTTCGGACAAGTAACCGTGATCTTCCCCATGGCGCCGCCAGCCTGAGCCAAGAGCACCGCGAATTCCAACTCCGATAGCGCCGAGTGCCGCCGATGACCGTCCCGGCCCGCTCGGTGTCACGAGCCATTCCTGGACGAACTGGGGGAGCGGACAGCACTCTGGCGAGGCCACCCTAAAGACGTGACTCCCTGTTCACACGCTTTCGACATCCTGATATTAGGACGCCCCGCCGGGCAAGTCAACTCGCCACCCATAATAACTACATCTCTTGAATGAATCGACGGCCCCCTTCGGGACCGGCATCTCTCCTCTCCGCTCTCGGCCGGCGGCATCGACGGAGCCGTCGGCGATCGTGCTAGCTTGCGGCAAATGTATTGAAATAATACACATCGGCAGCCGAGTCCTTTCCCTGACGGTGGCAAAAACTGAGTTTCTAGAAACGGCGCAAGTCTTTTCTGAGCAATGATATAGTTCTTATCGATCATTTTGCCAAGAAACGCGAGAAATGCGGCACGCGATGTGCACCCGCTTCCACTCCGGTCCGACCGAGCATCTCGCTCGCCATCGGCTTGCTTGTCAATGTTGGTTTGCGCAGTCGTCGCAGACCGGGAGCGGTTCCGCCATGAGTACAGCAGACTACAGTCTTCCGCAGCTTGACAACGCGTCGAACGTTCCTTTGGGCCTCTCGTCGGTCGAACGGCCGATGCACCGGCTGAAGACGGTGCGACGCCGCGAGGGCGTCTCGCAGAGCACCGTCGCTCGTCGCCTGGGAATTCCGCTCGGGGAGGTCAAACACCAGGAGGAAGAGACCAGCGATTTGCCGCTCAGCACGCTATACCGCTGGCAGGATGTCCTTCAGGTGCCGCTGGCCGAGCTGTTGGCGGAGCCGCCCGACTCCCTCTCCGAGCCGGTGATGCAACGGGCGAAGCTGGTGCGGCTGATGAAGACGGCTCGGGCGATCCACGAGCGAACGCGCCAGGAATCGGTCCAGCGGATGGCCCAAACGCTGGTAGACCAGTTGCTGAACCTGATGCCGGAACTGGAAGACGTCACGCCCTGGCCCGAGGTCGGCCAGCCGCGGACGCTCAGCGAACTGGGGCAGGTGGTGAACCGGCGGCTATCCGACGACGTGGTGTCCAGGTTGGCCGACTCCGCATAGCCCTCAGCGATCGGACCGTGCCGCGATCCTCTCGCCGGCCTTCTGCCTGCCCAGGCCGCAGTTCGGGCTCCCCGTTCCCTCTGAAAGCCCCGGGAACCAATCCTGCCCGCAGCGCATCCAATTCGCGGGAGTGGCCCGGTGGGTCGCCAATCTTGCGGTGAACCGTTGGAGAGGAGCTGAATCCGCGAGAACATTGGGCGCCCCGATGCTGAGCCCTTGTGGATTGAGCTACCACTCAAGCCAAGCCTGACGCTACTCTAGGGCGGTCCGAGCAGGATGATCGGACCCGGATGCCCCAGTTCGTTGCACCAAAGGGGGGGGAGAAATGTGGCCGCTCTGGCAACGAATCGTGTTGGTCTGCGCGGTGGCTGGCGGGGCCCTTTGGGCTGTCTCGGCCGGGGCGCAAGTCCCTATCAAGCGGGTTCAGATCGGTAGCCCGGCGGCCAAGAGCATCCGGGTCGTCGCCGCTCCCGCCATACAGCCGCTGTCCGCCGTCCCGGTGCTTTCGGCGCACCACTTGATCCGGCTGGAGCACGTGCAGCAAGAGCTTGAGCTGACCGACGACCAGAAGCAGCGGTTGGAAGAGGCCATTCGGCAGTACAACGAGCAGTCCCGCACAGGCTGGGATGACTTCCGCGACCTTTCACCGCAAGAACGGCTCGACAAGATGGCGGAGATTCGCCAAAGAAGCTCCCAGCGGCTGGATGCCTTCCGCGAGCAGCTTGAGGAGATTCTTCTCCCTCACCAACGGCAACAGCTCGAAGGGATTGCCTTTCGGATGCGGGCCCAGTCGGCGCTGGCCAACCCCAAGTTCCGCCAGCAACTGGGGTTTGACGAAGGGCAAGAACGGGCAATCCAGGAACTCCGCAAGGAGCTCGACGAGCGGATGCGCCAGCTCCAACGCGAGATGCTGGAAAAATCTCTCCAAGTGCTCACCCCCGAGCAGCGGCAACAGCTCGAGCAGCAGCTCTTGCCATAGTGCCGCGCGTCGCAGCCCCGGCTGGATCTGATCACAACGGAAAGCGACCGGCCGGCGACTCCCGCCCTGGCTGCTCCCCTCGCAAAACGCGGCGCTTCTGGCTTGCCCTCGATAGCCGAGGTAGAATGGCTGCCCGGCCGCCCGCGGCGAAGCAGGGGGCGCCTCGCCGCCGGCACGGCGAAAACCTGAGGGAAGACACCATGGCGGCGAATCCGCGTCGTGGCGGAGCTCTTCTGAGCGCAGCGGCAGTGGCCGGCGCGTTGGCGATGATCGAACCGGCTCTCGGCGCCCAACCGCCTCCGGGCGAGCCGCAGTCCGGCCCTCGGCCGAACTTCGTGGTCGTGCTCTGTGATGACCTGGGCTACGGCGACCTCTCCTGCTACGGCCACCCGGTGATCAAGACGCCCAACGTCGATCGGCTTGCCGCCGAGGGCATGCGGCTGACCAACTGTTACGCCGCGGCCGCCAACTGCTCGCCCGCGCGGACGGGGCTGATGACCGGCCGGACGCCGTATCGCGTCGGCATCCACAACTGGATCCCGATGTTCTCGCCGATGCACGTCGGCCGCGGCGAGATCACGGTGGCCACGCTTCTGCGCGATCGCGGCTACGCGACGTGCCACGCGGGCAAGTGGCACATGAACGGCAAGTTCAACATGCCCGAGCAGCCGCAGCCGTCCGACCACGGCTTCGACCACTGGCTCTCGACGCAGAACAACGCGCTTCCCAGCCACCGCAATCCCGACAACTTCGTGCTCGGCGGCGTGCCGCTGGGCAGGCAGGACGGCTACTCCAGCGCAGTGGTCGCCGGCGAAGCCATCCGCTGGCTTCGCGATATCCGCGATCCCGGTAAGCCGTTCTTCTTGTTTGTCTGTTTCCACGAGCCGCACGAGCCGATCGCCACCGACGAGCGGTTCGTGAAGATGTATCCCGACCCGGACGATCCCAGCCGCTCGGAGCACCACGGAAACGTCACGCAGATGGACCACGCCTTGGGGCGACTGACGGTGGCGATCGACGAGCTGGGCCTTCGCGACGGGACGCTGGTGTTTTTCACCAGCGACAACGGGCCGGCCGTCACGGCCCAACACCCGCACGGCTCGGCCGGCCCCTTGCGGGAAAAGAAGGGGCACCTTTACGAGGGCGGGATT
>Ga0180438_10008334_pt1 | contig 13209 bp, 8 predicted proteins | sample SS_ome_12_FD_132455 | JGI IMG/M metagenome (GOLD analysis project Ga0180438, IMG submission 132455) | Hypersaline lake sediment archaeal communities from the Salton Sea, California, USA - SS_3_D_2 metaG | ecosystem: Environmental > Aquatic > Non-marine Saline and Alkaline > Hypersaline >... | reverse complement strand
TTTCTTTTATTTCAAGACTATCTAAGGTATGACCAGAATCAAATCCTGTTCCAGCCCCAATGGCCCAACTCATAGTTGACGGATCAGACTCGCTTCTTATCAGACTATTCCCTCTAACGATTATATCATCTGCGTCATTAAGCCCATGAATATACATCAAGAAGAAAGCATGATACGCAAAATTACCATACACTCCCCAATAAGAAGGTCCATTATCCAAGTAAATAGGATAGTGGTCATGATAAGAATTATTCTGAATACTTTCAGCAGGACCAAGTAAATTCTCTACAATAATATTACCTCTAATGATATTCCTTGTTGAAGGAGAATTAGCTTTATCTCCAACAGAATATATAGCCCCAACATCACAAACAAACCAACCTGTACCACGAAGGAAGTTGTATTGAGTAACACTACTTGTTACAGAACCATTATTAATATCAAAATTAATACCACGATTACCAACAGTATCTATATAATTATTCTCTATTAAAAGATTATCAACGTTTGAACCAATCTCAATTGCATTGCCACGTTCAGTATAATCACTACCCCCAATACCAGAATAACCTTCTGGGGCGGCTATATTAATCATGGTGTTCATACTTATTTCACCATCATCGGAACTATTAACTGTGAAAGCATCTTCAGCAGTATAACGTATTATATTGGCTCTAGCAATAAAATTATCACTATTAGAAAAATCTGAAACACCCATTACACCATAGAACCCACAACTATCTATAACCGTACTACCGGAACTACTTGTCTCTATAGCATTGTCCTGGAATAACGTAAAGCTAATTCCTTGAACTTCTGTTCCAGTCACACTAGTCAAATCAATAGCATGATCTAACTGAGACACAAGGACGTCATAACCGCTAAGGCTAACAGTTGAATAAACTATAACACTATCATCCTGATGAGCAATTTCAAACTGCTCGTTCAAAACCCCTTTATGATTTATAATTCTGTATAATGCATTCGTAGCATAATAATAACCACCAGCCGTAGTTGTAAGAGTCGTTGTTGTATGATCTGTAACTAACAAAGTATTAAATGCCCAATTAGAAGACCGGCCTGCCTGAGCATAACCACCTTCCCAATAACCACTAGCCTCGGTGATTGTATTATCATAAAAAGTTGTAGTAGAACTTACTGGCGTACCAGTAACAGTTTTCCACGGACCAATTCCAGGTGGTTTAATTACATTGTCAATTGAAAAGAATAACCCCTTCTCTGTATCAACTTTATACTGAGCATGTAAATTACCTTTAGTAGTCCAACTATCGTCCAACGTATCACCACCAGTCCATATAACACTATCTGTTTCTAAACCCCAAGACTGACCATCAATAAGAAGACCATTGACAGATGGAGTAAAAGTTCCTTTGTATGCCCCACCGGCTTTAACATAAATAGTATCATTAGCTGACATACTTGAAGCAAGAGCCTGTAACCTAGGAACTGATTGTACAGCATCACTAGTACTAGTACCACCATTTGCATCATCCCCATCGTAAGCTAAGAACCAATCGCCTCCTTCAGGTATAAGCTGCCCTGAACCCACACTATCTACTAGTGTAGTATCTTTATTATATTCTGTATTGTACGTACCATTAGATACAAACCCAGATACATACAACAAATAGTTATCCTCCGGAGCATCTATATAATGTTTAGCTTTCACATTAACGGTGTCCCCAGTATAAACACCAGTCCCCTCTGTAGGACTAGTTGGATAACCAGTATGATCTGCCCTTATTGTAACTATAGTCGTTGTAGGATCAAACCCTAAGACCTGAGTAGCATCTATACTATCTCTTAATTGACTTGAGATATTCCATTGATAAGCTGTATCTGGAGGTGGTGCTGCACCAACGTTATTAGTAATAATTGTATCAGTTAAAGATGCAACATAATTTTCAGACGAGTCCTGTAAATTACCAGCAGTATAATCTAATAAATATGATTCCCCCTCTTCAGCTAAAGAATCCAAAGCTAAAAACAAACTATCAAAATTAATACTGACAGCATAAACCCCCATCTCTGGAGGTGGACCAGCCCCGCCAAGTTCACCACCTTCAAAAGCTGTTATTGCTGCCGTTGAACCAGAATAACCTCCAATCCCCGGATTACCAACTACTATGTTACCATCGGTTTGTTGAGTTAACTGTGTACTATTATGATAAGCAGTAATTGTAGTACCATCCGCATGCAATTTTAACGTATCGTTTGCAGATGGACTATACGAATTAGTCGCTAATTGATTAAAACTACCATTATATGACCAGAACAAATACCAAGTAGCTGTATTAGAATAAAGTATATAAGCCGAATCAGCATCCGCACGAACCGCTGGACCTATATAATGACTTCCTGGGCCAAAGTCAGATATTATAGCTTCTGCATATTGAGCTTCATCATAAGTTCCTGCATGGTATGCCCAACCTTCATTACCTCCACCTGTATGTACTGCAGTACCACCAGTAGCTTGAAAGGTACTATTTCCCTGTTCCCAATCAGTATCTGTATGTAAAGGATTATAATCTGTGCCAAAGTCATCCGTATCTACCTGTGGAGAACTACCAGTCCCTTCTGTTATATAAAAAGCAGAGGTAGCAGGAACAGAATCCTTGTGTAAATTTTCATCAAATAATGCAACAACGATAGAGTCATTATATAAACCAACTTCTGCAGACAGCATTATTGGAGATATAGCATCTCCATAGAAAGCACTAGCAGTGTCACCCCTTACAACTCCACTAGGTGCCCTAACAAGATTGCCTTGTGTGTCACTCAATATGAACTGACTAAATGAAGGAGCTAATGTCATTAACCCCAATAATCCTACCGCTATTAATTTTTTAATCCCCATTAATATATTATGTAATGTATATAAATATACGCTTCGCCTGCACCAGCATTTGAATTCTGATCAAAATATTGATACGTAATATTTGTAGAACCTGACATACGATCTTTAATATTCTCCAATGTCAATGTTGCGAAATCTCCAGCACCTGTAGATATATCCAAATCATCCTCATACCTATTACCAGTGCCAGTTATACCAATATCTAAAAGGTCTGTACCAGTTCCTGTAAAAGCAGTTGCAATATAAACATCTACTGTTTGTAACACCGCACCAACAGGTAATTGCTTTATAGTAGTTTGAGAAGTATTTGTATATAAAAGAGTGTCTATAAGAGAAACCCAAACTCCAGCGGCATCTTCTATATCAACAACATCTTGTGATGTATATTCAGATGCCCCATCGTCCCAAGCTACAACATCCCCATCTTGACTAGCCCCAGGAGAAGTGATGGTAGAATTAAGATCTTTACCACCTATTTGAGTAGTGGCAGTATCCGCAACTGCTGCCCAATCTGGAATCCACCTGTTATCATTTACTCCAGCGTCCCTATAATCAGCAGCATAAACAAATCCTTTAGTATCATCACTATCTGTGATATACATGGAAGTGGAAGTTATGTGTATTGACCTTTGAGGAGTTCCTTCATCCACCACTAACCTAACTTCGTCATCATCAATAAAAGCTTCACCAAAACTAGTACCACTGTAATCATCTGTAGGATAAGCTCTTATTAAAGAATTAGTTCCGTTAACTGAAATAGAAGCAGAACCCGTACTCGTTTGTGCAGTTTGTACTTTAAACGTGTTTACATTAGTACCAGTAATTGTAGTAGCTGCATCTAAAGTTCCACCCAAATCAACATCATCAACTGTCCTAGTAAGACCACTAGTAAACGTTAAAGGACTTTCTGCATCTGTAATACCATAACCGGCTAATGTTGTAGGAGTTGTACCAAGATCGGCAAAATCTAAATCCCCCCAATATACATCTGTGCCATCTGTTCTAAGAACATTACTAACATCGGTTGATATTGCCAAGGCCCTCCATTCAGGTGTCGCTGTTTGAGCTGTTAGAATATCTCCCCTAACGGCAGACGCTGTTTCTGCATCACCGTGATCAGAACTAAGAATATTATGTGTCCCAAGACCAGCAGGTTGATCAAACCATCCTTTAACTCCTGCTCCATCTGTACCATACAACTTACTGTTACCAGGAGAAGCTGCATCGTTTACCAAGTTTAAAGTCCTAGTGGTTGTTAAATCCCCACCGCCTGTTAAACTATGTTGAGTACTTATTGAAACACTAGAATGATCAGTATGTTCATTACCAACAAAATCACTAAAACCATCATGATGAGCGCCCCCATCGAAAGCAAAACTACCATCACTGAGAGCTGTATTAAAATTAGCTTCTGTGTCTGATATACCATACCCAGATAAAGTCGTTGGAGTTGAGGTAATAGTAGACCATGCTTGATTATGGGATGGTAAGTCCCCGGCTACTAATGCCCTAAAGTTTGGCTTACCTGCTCCACCACTGGCAGGACCAGCAAATATAAAATTCTGAGCAGTATCTGCCCATACCCCAGTCAATGTCCCAGTACTAGTAACAGGAGAACCTGATATTGTGAATTGAGGTGGAAGCGACAACCCAACTGATGTAACACTACCTGAACCACCACCAGTCCCAAAAGCAGTTAAATTAAACGTCTTTTGAACACTACTAGGACCAGTTATGTACATCCTAACTGAATCATCGACTACTGATTCCGAAAGAGAATCCACCACAGTTTCTGAAGCAATTTTAACTCCGCCCCTATGTTTATGAGACGTCTGGCAAAACATTAAAACTGGAATAGCCAGCGCTAACAATAATACTTTCAATCTTTTCATTTTCTTTAACTTATCCAATTAGTCCCATTACTATATGCCATAACTCCCTCGTCACTTATATAAATCACCTGACCAGCAGGACTAGCTGAAGGTAAAGCATCTGAGGTGTAACTATCTAAAACAGTTATACCAGCAGCAGCTGCAGAGAGCTGTGCTACTGTGACATAAAACCTGTCACCATTAATGTCTTCTATAGTAATTATATCGTTATTGTCTGGCGATACCTTGTTGGTCTCCGGGAACACTGCGTCAGATATAATGCTGACTTTTTGGTTCATACCAACTATGCTCTTCCTATTTGTGCGTGGACTGTAACGTGCCATTATTTAATATTATATTTTATTTTCCTTAGCGTACTACCGACACTATCTAAAGTTCCATGTTCAAGTATACTCTCATCCAAAACAGCATCTGCAATATCCGCTTTATTAAGAAGACCGTCGGTATTCAGTACAGTGTATGAAGTGGCAGTATCAACAACTTGTCCTACTCCCCCAACAAAAAAATTACCAGCAGTTACACTTGACTCTAACACAACATGACCAGAAGCTAAACCAAGACCACAAATGTTCCCAGCAAACGTAGAGTTCTTTATATGAATAGCTCCACTATAATCTGCAACTGAAACAACTCTGCTTATTCCAGTCATATCTATTGATGGTGTAGATGTTGCAGCTTGAAAACAACGAATAATTGTTGTGATAACTGTTGTCCCAAGAGTAATAGTGCCTGTCAAACCACACTCTTCAATAATACCACTAAGATATTCTACATCCCCAACAATACATCCTACAAACTTATTACCACCATCAAGTATTCCTGTAACGGTAGCATTATTGAATTCACAATTTAAAGCTGTGGCTGAAGTATCAATGGTTACTGTACTCAACGCTTGACTTTGTCCAACTATCTTCATTCCGGTTATATCAGCACTGCCATCAATAGTAATATCACCTATAACACTTAGGGTATCAAACCCTTTATCGTCTGCTATTACTAAAGCATCTGCAACATTATTCACCGGATATTCTCTAGTACCAGATGGAAACGCAGTCCCAGTTTGAGAGCCTGTCGTATCTACCCATACAGCATTTTGATAAGAAGAGTATCGTATAGCATCAATCTCTTGTATTGTAGCAGATGAGGAACTAGTCCTAGCAACCTGCACAAAAGGTGATGGAATAATCGGATCTAATTCCGACCCAACATCATCCACAGCAACTAAATTACCACCAGACATAGTACATGAAATATTCTCCATCACTTGATAGTTATCGCCACTCGTCCAACCTGAACCACCTTGACCAGAAAGAGCTAAATGATTCAATGTATTTAAATCCACCACTTCAGTAATAGTTGCCCATTCATTTGTAGTCTCATTATATACAGCATCACCAACCTCTACGCCAGCAGTAACAAAATCAGCATCGTCAACATACAGTTGAGTACCAGTGCTATCAGTAGCATCACAAGTCCTACCAGAACCATCATCTAACGGGGTTAAATTCCCCGTAAATAAAACTTGAGTATTTTGAAGAGTGGCAGTAATACCTACTGTTACTCCACCCCCCAAAGCCTCTTTTCCTGCGGCGTCAATTAATGTATCATCGTCAGCATGTATAGCAAAATCCTCCCATTCACGTATAGCATTATACAATTCTTGTATAGATACGTCAGGATAGGTAGTACCATCTATCTCCACAATTCTTGGACTTAAAGTCTCATATACATTAATCTCTATCGCCATCTTTATCAGTCTTCTCTTCTACAGTAGACTTAATAAATTTTTCAACTTCTTCTGCTTTTTTCTTCTCGTCTTCCTTACGTTCAACTTGTTCAATCATCCACTTGAACTGACCGATAGTTTCACGTTCTTTAGATATAGCATCTTCAAACGTCTTAATATTCTTCTCAGCCTGTTCGATTCCTCTTAAAAGATTCTCTACCGAATAATCAACCATGGTTTTATGTTATAATTGTATCAATAGTCCGTACCGTCTGTATAGTCTGATCTGTACCAGAAGTGGAACCGTCAGAACTAAAAGGTTTAATTGGACCATTAATTAAATCTGTCTCACGACTATTTCTAACCTTGACTCTAAAATACATAGTAGAACCAGGATAAATCAAAGACGCTTGAGCAGAACTCGAAGTAGGATAGGTATGTATAATTAGCGGTAACACAGTATCAGTAGCAGCAATTGCTGTGCCTGTTCCATCTAAATCAGGAACTGCATTAATATAAATGGTATCCGTATCCGTTTGACTAGCTATAGCCGGTGAAATATTAACTGTATTAGAACCAGCCTGCACATCAGTAACATATGAATGTGCTCCACGGGTATCATTAACTACAAGATCTCCACGTGATAAATTATCCAATTCATTAGTAGTAGAAACAAGAGTAGTAGTATTTGTCCCAGTTGTGAGATTCGCAGGTGTTAAACTATCGAGAGTAAAAGCATCTGTCGCACCGCTCCAAGAAGCATAACTTATAACATATTCTTGATTTGCAGAAACATCTGTAAACAATAGCCTACCAGAACTGGGCGGCCAATCAGGAATAGCAGATGTAGCAATTGATGTTCCACCGACTGTCTCACCACCATCACAAGTAAGCAAATCCTTATCAACATCTCCACCAGATCCAGTTAACAAATACACCGCACACAAGTCAGCATCCGTTTCAGTAACAGCATTGCCATGCAAATTGGTTACTTCAATAAGAATAGAAGTTGGACGTTCCCTAGTACTTCCTTCAATATCTGTAAGGATAAAAGCATTCTCATCAGCACTTAACCAGTTCTCCAATATAATTCCTCTTGCGCCAAAGAATGTACCACCAGCAAATGTTCCAAACGGAGCAGATACAGAAGCTGCAAAGTTACCAGCTTCATCTGGGGTAAAGGTATCAGTATCATCATCAGCATCAATTGTATTAGAACTATTCCAAGTACCACGAGTATTTCTCAGAAGTATAACATCATTGGCTGTATCATGACAAAGTATATAACCTGTTGCCAAGGAAGTCTGTTGAGTTAAACCTACCCCTTCTTCCTTAGTAGCATAACCACCTGTACCTCCACTATAACCAAAGTAAGCAGTACCTCCTATATACTCTTCACCGTATATATTAGACTGTGTAAGATCGTCCTCGAGAGCTTGCTCTACCGGATCAGTTTCACCTTCCGTGTACTGACAAATATACTTAAGCCATTCATAAGTTTCTGCTAAAGTATTGCTATTACAATCTACTACTACTCCCCAATGCTCATCAGTACCGTCATTGTCGATGTCCTTATTTGTAACAGCACTAACGTTGGTGTACCCAAATTTAATATCTGGGAAAGCATTATTAGTAAACCATGTAGTTAATGCCGGTCCCGCAGCAGCGGGGGAAGCATCATTAGTACATGTAGCACTAGAATCATCCCCAGTGATAACATTAGTACCATCGAATGCCGTGATTACACCACCAGCTCCATCCTCAGCAATTGGAAATATTGAAAGATACCCACCAGTACCAGTATCAGAATTGGTTAAATCTAAAATACCACGTGCATTAGAAGTCGTTTGTGTTACAACTTCACCATCTATAAATGTCCCTGAAATGGAACCACTAAAAGATACTGTTTGAGTGCCCGTGCCTTGATTAAGGTCTACAGAAGTCTGCAAAGGCACAGGATTCCTACCACCAGAAGTTGTAGAGTTAGCCACTTCAAAACTAGCATACAAAGCTCCACCCTTACGAGCAAACACTCTGAGATACCCATCATCAACTACATCCCATGCTCCATCTGATTGATCTCTCCACCAGCGCTTAATAGGTACACATATATCTATATGTCCTTCACCCCAATAGTCAGCAGTAGAGCTGTTAACACTATAAACACGAGTTGAATTATCTGTTGCTGGAGTAGCAGGAGTAGTAGGATCATCGAACTCTCCTTGATAAACATACATATGAACAGTATCTTCTACCGTACCGATAGAATAAATATTTGCCCATATCATGTCTCCAGTGTTCTCTGTTTCAGTGGCACTTTGAGTAAAAGTATATGAACCACGACCAGATGTAATAACCTGGCCTGTTGTAGCAAACTCATCTCCAGTAGCAGAATCAGGACGTATCACAAGGAAATCCCCATTCGCACCTTCAATAAGTTCTAGTAAAGTCCCACTACCAGTTGTAGCCCCAGTTACAGTATAACCATAATCATCGGTAGTTATAGGAGTGCCACTATTTGTACCTGGTACAATAACTACACCAGTATTAGTAGCATCGACGTGTGCCCACCCATTGGTTTTAAGAGATCCCCCAGTAATATGTTCCATAAGTTCAAAAGAAACGTACCAGGGGTCATTGTCTCCTTGATCTATTATACCAGCGGTGTACTCTGTCGGTGTGTCAGCATTGAAGCAAGTCCCATCATCAATAGTATCCGATTCATCTTGCAACGTTTGCATAGCAGAATAAAGCTCATTCATGGTATGGGTACCAGTTGTCCCTTCCCAAGTAAGCATCTTTGCTCTGTTATTACTCAACCACCATACTCCAACGTCACCACTTAAAATTGTTGTATCAGCTGCCATTTTTTAATTTGTTTTTTATTTAACTTGTTGCATTATTATTAGGGTCTTCAACCAATGTCACATCAAGAGCTAGACCACTAGAAGTAATATTTTGTACAGAGCTATAATTTTTATACTTCGTAGCCCCGCTCGAAGCTTTCCTCACCCAGACTTTTACTTCCCTGGGGACTGAACCTCCATAATTTTCCGTAGCAACCCCGGAAACGTTAGTATCTTCATTTATAATTTGTTCCCCATCGTCTGTCGCAAACACCCCAGTTTGGGCGTTTTGTATTTCATCTCCAGCTACATCTTTGACCGTAATCGTAACTGTTACAGATGAAACTAATTTTGTAGCACCAGCTGGAACTCCCCTATCGTCAGCTGTAGTAGCGGGACTATCAGTCAAATTTATTTCAACATACCCCCCATAATAAACATAGAAACACATATCATATGACTGTGACGACCAAGAACCCGAATAAGTATAACAAGTTCCTCCATGACCAGGAGCGGAAGTATCTATTCCTGCTTGTATATAATTAGACGCATCCCCAGTATAATCTATTGCTATTGCATATGTTGTACTACCAGACATTGTATACTCATCCTCAAACTCAAAACTTACCAGCTCATATGCAGTACCAACACTAGATGCAGCAACTGTATTTGAAGTAGCTACAGCAGAACCTGTTGGAGCACCACCAGAGGTAGCATATAATTCAGCTGTCATATTTCCAGTAGGAGAATTATTTTTTATCAAATAAAACGAAGCCCTTGTTAATTGCCCAGTACTTACACCAGTAGTAAATGTTTGAGCTACCTTAGTTGGATCACTATCTAACGGAACCCCGCCATCTTGATTACTCTCCGAATAACTATCTTCCTCTGTTGAATCAGATGTATTGATTATATCATAATCATTACCACTAAACCCCATATCTGTGTAACCAAAAGTAGTACCAGCTGTTGGATGTTCTATAGCAGCAGGATCATTATCATCATCAGCATTAGCAAGAAAATTACAATTATTTATATTTATATTGCTATTCCATTTCAATGCTGCTCCAGCTCCAGGTCCATCTAGCCAAATTTGCTCTGCAACTGCCTGACTCCCAGCAGTAGTTACCCTCGCCCTAATAAAATAATAAGGACCATATGTTCCAGAATCTATAGTAGTCTTTTCCCACGCACTAGGAAGAGTATAAGTGACTCTATCCATATACGCATTATTAAAATTATCAGTACCATCTTCAAGACCAGTAACAGCGGCCCAAGTAGAACCATTATAATATTCCCATGCTAAAACAGTAGTCGCCCCTCCACTAGTCGTAATATCTATAGTAATAGTATCAAATTTATACTGACTCCCAAAATAAAAAGCATCGTTCGTATTTGGAGTTGCTGGTAGCAAATTAACATCTCCAGCTCCTCCGCTATCATTTGCATCTGCCGTTTCGTCTGTAAAACTAGTTCCATTGTCTTCCATGACAGCTGCATCCAAAGCTGTTGGAAATTCCGCAGTCTCAGCAAACGTACAATTCCTAATTATAGGAGCACCAACGGGATCGAACTGACCACACTTAGCTACAACTCCATTATAGAAAACGTGATCACCATCATTGATCCAATTTATACCACGCTTAATTTGTTTAAATGAAGTATTATAAAGATTTACATCATTGCTAGCATTATTGCCATCATCCAAATTAACAACTACATCATGTAAATCACTACCTATAAATGTACTACCAGAACGTCCAGAATCAGTACCAACTATAACCCCATCTGTGAATGAAGTAGAACCAGTACTATTACTAACAATATTAAATTCAAAAAGATCATCCCCAATTAAAGGAACCCAATCCCCATTAGCATCATAGTATTCTTGAGTGACCCACTGTAATATACGACCTTGATCCGTAAAAGTAGTAGCATTGGTAGACTGATCATCGCCAATATCTATTTGACCATAAAGATATATAATACCATCCTGTTCCTGAGCAATCCCCCACCTATTGGCCTCAGTTCCCATATCATCATCTAATATATCTTGCCAACTGTCATCAGTTGTACCAGTACCATATGCACGTATACCCGTACCAACTTTTATTGCGTCTATAAATAAATTATCTGCCCGAAATGAAGATGTTGTTTCTACCCATACTCCAAACATATCTATTGCAGAATAATCAGGAGTGCCAACTGTCCAAGACGGAGGCTTACGTGGATCTAACGCCCAAAGTTTCCAACCACCAGGATACCTATCAAAAGTGGTATTATCAAAAACACAATAGCCAGCATAATCACTGGAACTAGAACCTATAACTAAAGCACAGCCAGTTTGAGTACCAGCCACTAAGGGATCTAAGTTAAACGAAGATAAATAATTTACCCACATATAAACATGCTTACCCCAATCAGTACCCCCAGAAGTAAAATCAAAAGAACCAGTAGCAGAGTAATCGTAATACCCCATTCCATCCTTATTGGAAGCCTGAAAGCCTATAGAATACTGATTCTGTACACGTAAGTCCCACTGCTCAGCTGCAGTAATAGTATCATTACCCCAGTTAGTAGTACTCTCCGCTCCAGTCACTACAGTCCCAACAAATGCAGTAGTTAATGCCATTTATTCGTCGCTCAATTCGTATGCTGTTATGTAAATGTCAGCAGTATTGCTACCACTATTATCTAACCAATAAAGATGCACCTCATTGGTAGCATCCTCATCCTCATATGGGAGATCTACAAAAACTGTCTCATCTCCGTTCCCACCTTTATTAAGTTCTCTAGCAGGTATGTTAGCATCGTCTGTTACATACCCATTATCATTCTGAAGTAGGTATAAATCCCAATCAGTAGAACTAGTTTCAACTCTTATTTCCTTTATAAGAGCCAAACTCACGTTCCAATTAGTAGCATCAGATAAGTGTAAATCTCCTTCTGACTGTCCAGTAGCTTTTATATAAATATACATTGGTTTACCTGTTCCCGATCCCCCACCACCTAAACCGAATTGATCAGCAGTAACATGATATCTATCCCCAGCTACATCTTCTACAACAACTTTATCCGTATCATCGGGGCTAGATTTTGTGGTACTCGGAAATACCGCCCCATAAATACGGTCAACAATCTTACCAAGACTGTATATAGATTGTCTATTAACTCTAGAATCTGCAAGTTTATTCGCCATTAACTAAGTTCTGTGTACAAAGTTGTACCCATTATGTTGTTAGCATGATCAATAACATCCTGTATTTCACCCACGGTAAAGAAATTTTCATCCGGAGACGTGGTAGTCCTAAAGTAGTATTCTATGATTTCAACAAAATTAGCTAACAACAAAACCTTCAATTCCCTAACGGTCATGATTTTATCCCTAGTGCCAAACTTCATTATATCACCTTTTCCAGCACAATAGTCGGAAAAAGAATATCTAAGAGCAGCCAAAAATTGTTCTTCAGTCAATGCCATTTTTAAAAGTCTTTAGCGTAAAGGTCTTCATAAACCATCAGTATATCTGTAGAATCTGGATAATCTTTATTAACACTAGTATGATCTGCCATGAACAAAAAGAACTTACCTGTATCAAAATAGTTGTTTACAACACTCCCGTGTCTTCCAAGCCCCCATATACCATTAGAACCGATCCTTTTAACCTCGTGCCAAGTAGTACCAGCATCATGAGTACGCATAATTTTGAGTCCTAGCCTAACCGGTTTAGCCCTATTACTAGCATTTAATTCATTATCCGCTAAGGCATTTGTTATATCCCCAGGTGAGGTATACGTTCCTAAAGGTATACCAGCAGTACCATCTGTTTCAACGATACAATATCGAGTCATATGATACACCTTACCC
>Ga0180438_10008332_pt1 | contig 13209 bp, 17 predicted proteins | sample SS_ome_12_FD_132455 | JGI IMG/M metagenome (GOLD analysis project Ga0180438, IMG submission 132455) | Hypersaline lake sediment archaeal communities from the Salton Sea, California, USA - SS_3_D_2 metaG | ecosystem: Environmental > Aquatic > Non-marine Saline and Alkaline > Hypersaline >... | reverse complement strand
ATTATTAAATCAATTTTTAGTAAAATAAGTTAAAAAAATTAATCAATCTATTATAAATAATGAGTTATATATTATACTATAGTAACTATTGTAATAATAGTTCTCAAATAATTCAAAAATTAGCAACATCTCAATTAAAAAATGATATACATTTTATTTCAATAGATGATAGAATAAAACGATCTGATGGTACAACATATATCAGATTAAAAAATCAACAAGAGATAGTTTTGCCACATACAGTAGATAAAGTTCCAGCCTTATTATTATTAAATAGAGGAAATCAGGTAGTATTTGGAAATCAGATATTAGAACATTTACAACCAGTAAGAACAGGTGTACAAGAGAGAATGGTAAATAGAGAACCAATGGCTTTTTCATTAAATGATATGAATAGTTGTGGTGTAACATCAGATAATTATAGTTTTATAGATCAGACAATAGAAGATTTATCAGCAAAAGGGCAGGGAGGGATGAGACAATTAAGAAATAATGTAACATGGGAGACAGTAGATAGTATAGAAACACCTCCAGACGATTATGTTCCAAATAAAGTAGGCGAAGTATCTATGGAACAACTACAAAAACAGAGAGCAGAATCATTAAAACTATAAAACTAATATAAAGAATTAATTTTATAAGTTATATAAAATGAATAAGTCAGAAATAATGGGTGGTTTTAATAATCATTTAGCTGAATTATTAGAGTCATTAATTGAAATTATACCAGAAAATAAAGAATTAAAAGCAGCTCTAGCATCTCTTGTTACAATAAGAAAAGCTAACCCAAAATTAACTATTATCAGTTGGAAACACTATGTATTAGACAAATATGAAGAAAATATAATGTCAGGTGATGTAGAATATTTTTTAGAAAAAGATTATTCTGATGATGTAAAAGACACAGGTGATGCGGCAAATATTTTAGATAAAATTATTGTAATAAAAAACACGATGAAAGGGTTAGATGAAGCTAATTTAGATAAAACAGTAAGATATTTACAAAATTTAACAAAATTATGTAAAGTATATTTTTTACAACAATAAATATTTAATATATTTAAACATAATGTATTAAATATTTATTATAAATATGGTAGAAATAAGTGAAGAAGATAATTTAAGTGATGATAATAGTAAGATAGAAATAAGTCAAGATTTTATAAAAGTTGTGTGTGATTTAACACAAGATTTAATGACAACATTTTCAGATATTTTAGAAAAGACTGAAAATCCTATCAGAGAGATAGCTGAAGCAATTAAAGAAGATAGTGGTCGTGTAGATAGACTAATTAAAGTAGTCTATTTACATTGTAGAAATAGTTTTCCTCAGTATTTTTTTGATATTTTATATGAAAATAATGATATGTTTGTTAACAATAGAGAGTTATTTTTACTTCCTAATATAGATTTTGTGGAGTTATGGAAAACAGATATTACAGATATGACAAGAGCAACTATTTGGAAATATTTACAGTTAATATTATTTACTGTTGTATCGGATGTTAATACGGGTGAGTCGTTTGGGGATACAGCCAAATTATTTGAAGCAATTAATACTGATGAATTTAAACAAAAGATAGAAGCATCATTAGAAGAGATGGAAGCAGTGTTTAAACAGAAGAGAGAAGAAGTAGATGAAGAGAATGAAGGTGAGGAAAACAGTATTCCAATGGATTTACCAAATGCAGAACAGTTACATGATCATATAAATAAGATGATGGGTGGTAAAATTGGTTGCTTAGCAAAAGAGATAGCAGAGGAGACAGCAGGAGAATTAGATATAAATATGGAAGATGCATCATCAGTGAATGATGTATTTAATAAATTGTTTAAAAATCCATCAAAGTTAATGAATTTAGTTAAGAATGTAGGTACAAAATTAGATTCAAGAATTAAAAGTGGGGAAGTAAAAGAGACAGAATTATTACAAGAGGCTTCCGAATTTGTAGCAAATATGAAAAATATGCCAGGAATGGGTAATTTAGAATCACTATTTTCGAAAATGGGAGTACCAGGTATGGGTGGTGGAGCAAAGATGGATATAGGAGCAATGGGTCGCAAGATGGAACAAAACTTAAAAAATGCAAAAATGAAAGAGAGAATGCGTAATAAATTAGATAAAAAAAAGAATGAAACTAATCTATCTGAAAATAAAAATATTGAAGGATCTCTAGTAGATAAAGGTATGACAGAGCTAGGGATGCAAGAATTACTCTATTCATTAGGTGAACATGCAGAAAAGACACCAGCAGAGAATAAACCAAAAAATAGAAATAGAAAAAAGAAAAAGCCACCAATTGTAACAGTAGATCCAGTAAAAACTGAAAATAATGTTGATATAAATTAGATTCTAAATAAAATAATAAAGAATATATATAATGACTACACCAGTTTGGTTAAATGATCCAAGAATATTATTAAGAAAAGATAAAATTATGGAAATATGGCCTAATCAAGATATGTCGGCAGAAGAAAAAGTAAATGCTGTGTCTAGATTAGTTATAATTTTAGTAATTATAGGTTTTTTGTTAACATTAAAATTAAATATATTTTTATTAGGTGCAGCGACTTTAGGAATAGTCTATTTATTATATTATTTTCAAAACAGAAGTATAAATCAATATAAAGAAAAATTTTCAAATAAATTATCTGGAGTATATCCTTTATTAACAGATCCAATAATGTATAATATGAATAAAAATCTTTTTATGAAACCAAGTCAATCAAATCCGCTAATGAATGTTACTTTACCAGAAATATATTATAATCCAGGACGAAAACCAGCAGCACCAACATTTATGCCAGAAGTAGAAACAAAAATAAATAAATCAGTGAAAGATTTTGTTACAGAACCATTTGATGATCCAAAAATAAAAGATAAATTATTTGCTGATTTAGGCGATGAACTTATATTTAATAGATCAATGTTACAATATAATGCTATGCCAAATACACAAGTACCCAATGATCAAGGAGCATTCCAAGAATATCTATATGGAAATATGATTTCTGCAAAAGAAGGAAATCCACTAGCTTTAGAACGTAATCATGCAGGAGCATATAATTTTACGAATCCTTGAGATAAAATATAATATAGAATAATATTATAGAATGAATTTCTCTACAGTAATTGATAGATTATTTGATGGAACTTCTAGAATAGGTAATGATGCATGTGATCTAACAAATAGAAATAAAGAAAATATTGCAGCAGCAGATTATATGCTAGAAAATTTTTCTACATTAAGTCCATTTAATAATGCTTTAAACTTAGCTTTTAATCAACCAAATATAGTTTTACAAGGTAGTCCAAAAGGAGGATTTAATAGTGATTATGTTGATGCAAATAATGTATTAACATTCGGACAAGGAACTAATATGAGAGAGAGAGGTTTAATACAGCAGAGAATATTTAATGCAGTACCATATTTAGGGAAAGGTCCTGCAAATACACCTTTAGAAAATACACTAAGAGGCGGTGCATATAATTTAAAATTAAAAAGTTTAGATCCTACATCAGAAGTAACAAATTTTAATCTTACATACACTCCTCTAATTCCCTCAGTTGAGGCAACTGTAACAAACCCAGTAAATTATGTTGAAACTGCAGCAAATGAAGATTGGGTAAGAGGTGGTATTCCCTCAAGACTTTTAACAAGAGGCGAAGATAATTGATTATAAATTATTAATATATAAATACTAATTATTGTTTATATATTAACATGTCAAAATTAGCATTTATAACAGGAATTACTAGACATGATGGGTCATATTTATCTGAATTATTAATTAAAAAACAATATAAGGTTTATGGTATTGTTAGACGCAATTCTGAATTATTTAACTATTCTAGACTTTTATATATTCGAGATAGTTTAAATTTAGTATATGGCGATTTGACAGACAGTTTATCATTAAGCAATATAATCAATATCATATTAACTAACAATAAAGATTATAGTATTTTAGACCAAATGAAGTAGACATTTTATTAAGTGATAGTGAGAAGGCTAGAAAAAAACTAAAATAGAAACCAGAATACGATAATTTAGATAAGTTAATAGATAGTATGTTATAAACTTAAACCTAATGTTATATTTAAATAAAATGGAATATATAACAGATTTTGTTTGTACATATCACTTGATAGAAGATTTAGACGATTCTGATATGTTATATAAAACACAGTTAATGCAGGCATTTATACAAGATATTTCAAATTCTGAAATTAATATAGATGATGCATTTGAAAAAATAGATAAACAGACAGAAATTCTCTATAAAAAATATAATACTAATCGATTAATTATACAGTTAATGGATAAATATCCAAAATATGATCGAGAAATACAATTTCAGATGTGTTTTAGTTATTATAGTTTCTATATAATGCATAAAATTTTGTGTGGAATAATAAATAATAATTTAGAGGAAGATATATGTAAAGATTTAATTAATAAATTAAATATAGAATAATATATATATTTAATGCTTTGTGAAAATATACCAGGTAAAGATCCAAGATATTGTTGGGAGAGAGGTTGTACAAGTGATAAAAATAGTCAAGCAAATTATTGTTTAGAGCAAAAGGCACGAGCACAATTAATGGATCGTAGAATGTTTTATTATGGTCCAAATGGACATGCATTTAATCCTGCATTTCCAGAATTTGTAAGACAAGGTAGAATGCCTGCAAATAATTTTTCTTTTAATGCAGTAGATATTGAATCATCTCTATTTAATATAGGTGTATGTAATTTAGTAGAACCAAAATCAGCAATAGTGCCTAGATTTAAAGAAACTTTACCACCAATAGCATTTTTTGAAAGACCTAAATTAGTAAAACAGGAAACATTTATGCCATTATTAGATCAAAGACCTTGGCCAATTTGTCAAAATTATTCATAATTTATTATTTTTTAATTTAAAATAATAAATATTATATATAAATGGCATTTAGTAGAGATGATAATGCAAAAATTAGATGTAATTTAAATGCTTACAATAATCAATTAGGGTATATGGTAAATGTTCCTGGAAATGGAGTACATCCCGACTATTTTGTAGATCCACAGATTCGATTACAAAAATTTGGTGCTAATTTATCAGCAAATGTAGTCGATATAAATAGTAAATTACTTGGAATAGACAAACAACTAAATCGTGATCATTTTGTTCCAAATACACGTGATCACTATTTTAATCCGGTTTATAAGCGTTTTGTCTATCCAACAGTTGATCATACAATTACTGACCAGTCAAGAACAACTAATCCAGCATGGGAATTAAGAGGTTTAGAAAGAACTAATTGGGATTATCCTTTAATTAATTATCAAAACCATACTGAAATGATGTTTGCAAATAATATTAATTCAAGACAACAAGAAAAAGATCAATTTAGAAATAGATGCGGTATGTAAATGCGATATGTAATTATATATAAAAAATATTATAGTTTATATATAATGGCTGAAGTAGCACTACCAATTTTAGCTCTAGGAGGTTTATATATATATTCTAATTCTAGTGATAAAAATAATAAACGAGATAATTTTACTAATATGGGTGTGACTCCACATCCTAATAGAAGTAGTTTAAGTAATTTACCCAACACACATGTTATTAATCGAGATTTTCCAAAACAAAATCAACCAATTGACAAAAAGAATGAGAATTATATAAGAGAATATCATAATCCAAATCAAACAACAGATAAATTTTTTAATCAAAATGTATCAAAACGACTACTAGATCCAAATATTGCAGATCAAGAATTTAAAAGTATAAACGGTCAATGTTTTACAGCAAAAGATTTTAAACATAATAATATGGTTCCCTTTTTTGGTTCAAAAGTTACACAAGCTGGTCCTAATAGAGAAAATTATGCTATATTAGATTCTGCTGCAGGCGCAGGTAGTGAAATTATTAGAAAACAAGAAGCTGCCCCACTTTTTAAACCTGAAGATAATGTTCAACTAGCTCATGGTGCCCCATTAGCAACCGATTTTATGCAATCTAGACAAATGCCAGCCACACGTATTGCAAATGTTTTACCCTGGGAACAACAAAAAGTCGCACCTGGGTTAGGTTTAGGTTATACAACAGAAGGTTCCGGTGGTTTCAATTCTGGTATGACACATAGACAATCATGGTTGCCACCTACAGTAGATGATTTAAGAAGTAAGACTAATCCTAGAGTAACTTATAATTTAGCAGGGCATGAAGGTGCTGCAGTATCAGAAGTAAAAAATATGGGATCTATTGGACAAATAGAAAAGCATAGTCCAGATACAACATTTGCTTTAGGGGCAGATAGATGGTTCACAACTACTGGATCTAGTATGGGACAAATGTCTCATCCTAAACAGATGATGCCTGAAACTAATCATTGTTCTACTGAATATTATGGTTCAGGATCAAATGCAACACATCAAGGGCTTTATACTAAACCACATACTGAAGAACCTCATCGCATTGAACAAACAAAATGTACAAATATGAATCCTGCAACCGCTATGGGACAAGGACATGGAAATGATAACGATTACGGAAGAACCGGTTTTGATATTTTAAAAAATAATAGAACTGAATCTTGTAAATCAGATAATAATGGAGCATTTGGTGCAGTTAATTCAATTGTCAAAGGAATGTTTGCGCCAGTTATGGATGTTTTAAGACCTAGTCGCAAAGAAGATGTTATTTATAATGCTAATCAATTAGGTAATGTTCAAGCAGCCGTTCCAAATTTACCTTTAACTAATCCTAATGATAAACTTAAAACAACCAATAAAGAGATGACTGCTGATAAAATAGGATTAAATTATTTAAATGTATCTCATATAAATGGTAATGGTGGTGGAGGATATGAGGCAACAACTACTGTAGCAAAATCACAGCAAAGAAATTTTGGCGAGAGTGGAACTAGAGGCAATATAGGTAATACAATGAATGCTCCTATGGATATAACTGCTTGGAATGAGCAACACAATAATGTAAATAAAACTTATGAAAATTGGCCAATGCCTGGTGGAACTCAAGTATTTAGTGGAGATATTAATATGTCAATAAATAAACGTGATCAAGATAGAGTAAATAATAGATTAACTTCCCAAGATTTTATTAGCGTACAAAGTGTTCCACAGGATCCAAGTAAAAGTATTCCTTCTGCTGAAACATTTGGAAGAATTAATATGCCTCAACAATATAATCAAAATATAAGTACTCAAAGAATTAGCGGCGATATTTTACAAGCATTTAAATCTAATCCATACACACAATCATTACAGAGCTTTTAATCTTTTTATAAAGAATTATCTCTATTAGCATTATCTAATTTAGTTTCCCAATTGCAAGTATCTCGATATTTATCAGACTGTTTGTGACACCATCTATGTAAATTAGTAGTATTATCAATATAGTTTTTATTTATATAACTAGATATTCTAGTTATAATTTTAGGTAATCCAGTATAAAAATATACGGGTTTATTTATCTCAAATAATAGTTTTAACATTTTATTAAATAATAATTATGTATTTAATAAAGTTTAAGAAATATTATTTATAGTAAAATATGACAAATAATTTAGAAATTCATAAAAATATTGAGGAAAGATTAGATTATTTTATTAGTAACAGAAAAATACCAAATATATTATTTCATGGACCGAATGGATCAGGTAAACGCACACTAGTATATAAATTTATTGATAAGATATATAATAATAATAAAGAATTAAAACAAAATTATGTGCTTTTTGTCAATTGTGCACAAGGAAAAGGTATTAAATTTATAAGAGAAGATTTAAAATTTTTTGCAAAAACAAATATTAATTCACAAAATGGGAATCTTTTTAAAAGTGTAATATTATCTAATGCTGATAAACTTACTATAGATGCTCAATCAGCACTACGAAGATGTATAGAATTATTTAGTCATACAACAAGATTTTTTATTATAGTGGAAGATAAATTTAAGTTATTGAAGCCTATATTGTCACGTTTTTCTGAAATATATATTCCCTTACCAAAAATAGATAATAAACAAGTAAATTTACATAAATATAATATTCAAAATAGTGAAGTAAATAAAAATATAATATTAATAAAAAAATATTTAAATAATTTTTCAAAAACACCTGAAAATTTATATGAAATTAGTGAAAAATTATATAATAAAAGTATTTCAGGATTGGATTTAATAGATTATATAAATATTACTTTTAAAAATAATGAATATAAATTTAAATTATTAACAGTTATTTTGAAAATAAAAAGTGAATTACATAATGAATTGACTACTATAATGTTTATAATTAATTTACTCTATTTTAGTTCATTAGAAGATTTGCATTCTATTTTAGAAATATAATAAAATCTACACAAATTAACATTTTTATTTCGTTCGGCAACTATTTAGAAAATATTTTATCTATTTAATGGATGACTATTCTCTGACTAGTTTAACTGAATCAAAAAATGAATGGTGTGCACGTTTAGTATCTCTCTTAACACACCATATAGTAGTTGGCATTGAATCAATATTTAATGAAGCAGTTAATATTTGTGTTAATGAAGATGAAGAAAATAAATATTTAATGACATTTCAGAATTTATTAAGTACAATTCCAAATTGGAATCCAACAATTATTGAACACGAGAGAAAAAGAATAGAAAGTGATAGTGGATGTAAATATTTAGAAGATTTAATAACAACAGTACATATAATCCAATTAAAAGCTCTAACATGTATTAGAGTAGGTCAAAAGCAAAAAAAAATAGATATTAATATACCTTCAGTTGATAAATTTATTCATAATATTTATATTAATGTAGCTAGAAAATTATACACAAATATTTATCTATATGAAAAAGATTTATATCCATTACAAATACAAAAAAATAAACACGAAGTAGAAATTTTAGTAAAAGAAGCTATATTATCAACAATTAGAGATAATATTCCAGTAGAGAGAATTTTACAGTGTTATATGGAAGAAAATGAAGAAGTTGAAATTCCAAATGAAGTTCCTGTTGAATCAAAAGAAAATGTATTAACAACTGATATAGCATTAGATAAGCCAAAAATCGCTGATATTCCTGTTGATATTTCAGATAATCCTATACCAAGTAACTTAAAATTAGAAAAAATAGCAGAAGATCTTAAGTTAAGTGCTGAAAAACCAAATTTAGTAGATGATTCGAGTATTGAAATAGAAAAAAATATATTAAAAGAAGAAAAAGTTGAACTAGATCTAGGTGAACATTTATCGGCTAGTAATAACGTACCTGATATAATTGAACGCACAGAAAAATTAAGTATTGATTTTTCTGACAAAGATAGAGTAGTAGAATCGAATGGTAATGAAACAGAAGTTTTAGCACCAAAAGATGTAGAAACTCTAGAAAAGATATCAGAAATAAATACTGCAAAAAGAAAAGCGAAAGAAGAGGAAGAAGAAGATGATAAATTGAATATTGGTGGAGATGCATCTTTAGAATTAGATATTGTATCACTGTAATAAATTCGTAAAATCTTTGTAAAGTAATTAATTATAATATATATTTATGGATAACATATATATTATAGCCTTGGCAGTATCAATTGTACATGGTATATCTAAATTTTTCGAAATTAGATTTATACTTAAAGAAAAAGTTAATCTTAAACAGTTAATGATAGATATTATTTTAGTATATTTTAGTGTCATAATAGGAATTTTTATTACAGAACAGTTTATTAGTAAAACAAAAAACTTAACACAGGCTCCCGTATTTATTGATACACCAAAATTTTAATAAATTTAAATTATATATATGAGTGATTTAACAAAATGGCATGAAAAAATGTTTTTGTATACATTATATGCATCATGGATATTATATCCAGTATCTTTTTTTATAGAAAATAAATATGGTTTAGTAAATTTAATAGACTTAGTTGATTTAGCTGTTAAATTATATATATCTCTAGTTTTAATTTATAAATTTAATCCTTGGTTTGGTTGTTCACAAAAATTTTCAAAGTTTGATACAAGATTGGCTTGGCAAGCAGGATTTTTCTTATTTATATCATCATTATCGGTTACTGTAATAAATAATATAAAACAAAATCTAGTTTTACCAATCAAAAATTATATAGTAAATTAATATAATAATTAATAAAATTAATATATTAATTAATTTAATTCAAATGTGTCAATATTCATTATTTTAGAACCCTTTTTTATTTCTCGTTTAGGAACAACATATTTGCTAAAAATTTTATTTTGAATTACGTTATGAGGTGTATGATTGTGAACTTTTCTAGCTATCATTTTATATAGTTTAAAATCTGGATATCTCTCTTCATCATTATTTTTATACAAAATATTTCTACCTTGATCATCAACGCACCAATCTACAATTAATTTATGAATTGGTCGCATTTTACTATTTGGAGAATCATATTCATCAATAATAAAATCGTATATAGAACATCCTAATCTGCATAGATCAAAGCTCATATTTGGTTCTACTAATGGTTTTTTATCATTATAATAAGGTTCAAAATTATATTGAGTTGCAGCATCACCATCTTTATGAAAGCTATCACTACAAATTAATTTACCTTTATATTTATATATAGCTCTACCAAAATCTATAATTTTGAATATTTTACCAAATGTTGGTAATTTATAATGTTTATCATTATATTTATAATATAAATATCGTTTTTCAGTTTTAACATACATTATATTATTTGTATGTAAATCATTGTGTGTAAGACTAAATATATTTTGATATGTAATTAGCATCATTAATATTTGTAATATAGCACAAGTTAATTCTTCATCATTTAATTCATCATTTGCTAATAAATCATCAAATGTATTTTCACAACATTCTAAAGATATTATTTGTACAGGAAATTTTTTTAGCGATACCATAATAGCATCTGGTTCGGAATCTCCAGAGCTAGTAGATCCATCACTCGTATCATCTGTATTATTATCACCAGAATTACTATCATTATCATGACTTTTATCAGTATTTGATGATCTAGATGATACATCAGAATCGCTAGACTTATCTGTTTTATTAGATTTGCTATTTCTTATATTATTATATAATAAGTTAGTATCACTAATATCATTATCACTAATATCATTATCATTACTATTATTTTGATCATAATCCACATTTTCTAAAGAAGTTAAATTTTCTAAATTTAATATAGAAATATCTTCAACATCATTTCCTAGCGATATAGTTTTTTTATTTGATCTTGATTGATCATTAAATATATCTTCATGATCACTATTAACAAATTTATATAAATGTTTATTGTTGTGAAAATGCTCACTATTTGCTAACATATCAAGATCATCTCCAATATCAATATGATATTCATTTTTTACTCCTAAAAATGAACCATAGAAATCTAATCCATGAATAAAATCTTTACAATTTAACAATTGACTAGTTAAATATGTAAAAAAACTGTCTACATATGCTGAATTATTTGGGTCACACACTTTATCATAACAATTATTATTTTCAAGTTGTGGAAGAATAAAAATTTTATTATCACTAATATCATATTTACCAGCTAAATATTTATAAGGATCTAGTAATGGAGAAAATTTAAAAAATACATCTTGAGTTATAGAGGTTTCATTTTTAGTATTAATGACACCTTTATAACGATTTTCACTAATTTTTTCATTAATTGAAAAAAGACTATTTTGATTATTTAAATTTATATTGTTGTAATTTGTATTATTTAGTTTAAAAAAATTATTATATAATGGAATATAATTTTGGCACGATTCCATGTTTAATAATTCAGGATTCTTAAAATTCTCAAATAATTGAGAATTATTCATCTTTTTGTAAGTAATATCCATTTAGCTAAATATGATAATATATTATGTCTATTTAAACTAATATCGCGTAAATATTAATATATTTATTTTCTTAAAACTTAATAAATGACTTTACAATTAAAGAAATTTGATATGAAAAGTATAAGTTTTAAACCAGATGAAAATAAAGGACCTGTTGTAGTTTTAATTGGGCGTCGTGATACAGGTAAATCATTCTTAGTAAGAGATCTTTTATATTATCATCAAGATATACCAATAGGCACAGTTATATCAGGAACAGAAGCAGGTAATGGATTTTATAGTTCACACGTTCCTAAACTGTTTATTCATGATGAATATAATGTAGTTATTATTGAAAATATATTAAAACGACAAAAAACTGTTCTTAAACAGATCAAAAAAGATATAGAAAACTATAAAAAATCTACCATAGATCCAAGAGCTTTTGTTATACTTGATGATTGTCTTTTTGATGATAGATGGACTAGAGATAAAATGATGCGTTTACTTTTTATGAATGGGCGTCATTGGAAGATTATGCTTATTATTACTATGCAATATCCACTAGGTATTCCTCCAACATTAAGAACAAATATAGATTATGTTTTTATTCTTCGTGAACCTTATATTGCTAATAGAAAACGTATATATGAAAATTATGCAGGTATGTTTCCAACATTTGAATCATTTTGTCAAGTTATGGACCAGTGTACTGAAAATTTTGAGTGTCTAGTTATTAATAATAATGTAAAATCAAATAGATTACACGAACAGATTTTTTGGTATAAGGCCGAATCACATAAAGATTTTAAATTAGGTTCTAGAGAATTTTGGGAAATATCAAAAAATATTAATTCTGATGATGAAGATGAAGTATATGATCCAAATAAAGGTGTAAAACGTCAAGGACAAAAAATTAATGTTAAAAAAAATCGTTGGTAATTATAAAATTTACCATTTACATAGCAAAAATTTTTCTTTAACAATATCAAATAAATATTTCCAATTTAAATATAATCTATTTTGTATTTGACAATTACTTAACAAACTGTCTTTATTAAACCCAAATATTTTTTTTTATCTATTAATATTTTTATATAATTTTAATAGGTCAACATTATCTTCTATTTAAAATTCAATAGTAATATTAAAATTCTTAATAGTACATTTGTTATTATTACATATAGTTACATTATACTTATGAGAATGATTTTGTCCAGCTCTGTATTTAATTGTATTGATAAATGTCTGAATACTCTTCTTTGATGGAGCTTTGGATCCAAACTGATTAAACAGATTCATTAATACTACATTCCAAAATGCTAATGGATAATCAATAT
>Ga0180438_10008330_pt1 | contig 13212 bp, 8 predicted proteins | sample SS_ome_12_FD_132455 | JGI IMG/M metagenome (GOLD analysis project Ga0180438, IMG submission 132455) | Hypersaline lake sediment archaeal communities from the Salton Sea, California, USA - SS_3_D_2 metaG | ecosystem: Environmental > Aquatic > Non-marine Saline and Alkaline > Hypersaline >... | reverse complement strand
CTCCACGCCGCACTCGTTGGCCAGGTCGGCGAGTTGCCGGGTGGCCAGCACGATGTTGCGGACGGCCTCGCTCGGATGGGCCTCCATCAAGGGGACGTGCTTGTAGGCGGCGGCGTGGAAGATGATGTCCGGGCGGCACTCTTCCAACAGGCGCCGGGTGCCTCGGGCGTTGAGCACGTCGACCACGCGGACGTCGAGTTCCACGCCGTTCTCGGCCGCCGAGTCGACCTGCTCCTTCAACTCCCGCTCCAGGAAGAACTGACCGTTTTCCGAGCGGTCGACCAGGATCAGCCGTTTCGGCGAGAACTGCAGCAATTGGCGGCAGATTTCCGAACCGATGCTGCCGGCGCTGCCGGTGATCATCAGCACGCGGCCGTCGATCCACTGGCCGATGTTTCCCAGATCGAGCTGCACCGGCTCGCGCCGCAGCAGGTCGTTGATCGAGACGGGCCGCGGCCGAATGTCGACCGTTCCGCTGATCAGCTGCTCGTAGCTGGGCAGGACCTTCACGTTGATCTGGTGCGGCCGGGCATCCTCGACCAGTTTGCGGACCTGCCGGCCGGAGAGTTCTCCGCTGGCGATCAGGATCTCGCGCACGGCGTGGCGTTCGGCCAGCTGGCAGGTCTGATCGATGCCGCCGATCACCGGCACGCCACCGATGCTGGTGCCGATGCGCCGATCGCTGACGTCGATAAAGCCGACCACGTGGTACCCCAGTTGCTCGTTGCGAACGATCGAGCGCAGCAGCGATTCGCCGGCGTCGTTGGCTCCCACGATCAGCACGGGCACTCGATGGGAGGAGGAGAGCAGCGACATCCAGTTGCCCTCGCGGAGCACGCGCGCCAGGGAGCGGGCCCCGCCGATCACGACGATCGTGCCGCCCCAGTCCATCAGGAGGACGCTTCGCGGGACGGTCGGCTCGGAGAGGAAGAAGCGGTAGATCAGCACCACCACGATCAGGCTGGAGGTGGCGGCCTGGATCAGCGTGATCAGGTCGTAGAAGGTCACGAACCGCCCCCAGCTTCGATGGACCCGAAACCAGGCGAATATCACCAGCTTGACCAGCACAATCCAGCCGACGGTGAGCGAGAACTCCCGCCATTCCGTCGGTCCCAGCCGGCCCTCGAACCGCAGCCAGTAGCTGAGGTAGTAGATGACGACGAACATCGGCATCAGCGTAGCCATGCAGAGCATGGGTCGCCCGATCTGCCGCAGCTTTCTGGCCGTATCAGCCGTGGCTCTAGTCGGCCTTCGTGGCATTTCGTCGTGTGATTTGACGTTCAAAGGGAAGTCCTTCCGTGGTCGATTGCGCGTCACGGCAGCGAGTCCTGGGGCAATGCGGCAACGCGGGGCGCGTCTTCGCCGTCGATCCGTCCCACGACGATGCGCCGCCGCAGGTCCTGCAGCCGCTTGTCGTTGGGCCGTCGTTGCAGACACCAGTCGACGTGGGTCTCGGCTTCGGCAAACTGTTGTTGGTCGGCCAGGCGAAGCGCCATGGCGTGTCGCACGTTATAGTCGTTCGGATTGCGGGCAAAGGCGTTGCGTGCACAATCCAGCGCGCGGTCCGACTGCTCCAGCAAGTGGTACAGCCAGCCCGCCTCCAGCCAGGCCTGAGCGGCGTCTTCCTCCTCGTCGAGCGTCCGGGCTTTGGCCAGGGCCGCCCCGGCGTAGCAGCGGCGCAGTTGGGTCAGATCCTCGGGCAGATGGAAGCGGCTGTACTCCTTGTGCAGCATTCGTAGGGCGACCAGGTCGGGCTGGAAACCTTCCAGCAGGAACCCGACCGGCACGCGGCCGGCGAGCAGCTCGATCAGCTTCAGCTGGTGTTTGCGTCCGCAACGGAACGAGTGCTGCCAGTACTGCATCCCTTGCGAATAGTCGCCGGCCAGCCAGGCCTCGCGGCCGGCCTCGAACAACACGGCCCCGCCCAGCGGCCGCACTTGCAGCGCCTGGCCGACGTAGGCCGACTTCGCGCGTTGCGGATGCCCTGTGTCGAGGAAACACAGCTCGGCCAGACACAGGTAGCCTTCCCCTTGCAGCGGGCAAAGCTCCAGGCTCCGCCGCGCATGTTGCAGCGCCGCTTCGATGCAGTTGCCTTGGCTGCTGATGGTTCGGGCCAGCCATTGCTCCACCTCGCGCTTGGTTTGCTCATCGCGCGCGGCCGCGCGGGCCTGAATCACGGCGTCGCGGATTTGGGCCAACGGCATGGGATTCTCCGACGCCTGCTGGGCCAGATCGAAACGGCGGAGATAGGCCTCGGCCAGGCGGAGCCGCGCCCGGGCATGGTCGGGATCCCAGCGAACCACCTGCTCCAGCTCGTCGATCATCCGGGCGATGGCCTCCAGCGAGGCTTCGCGGACCTGCTGGGGCGTGACCGGCACGGAAGATTCGGTCTCTTCGGCCGGGGCCGGGCGGGCGGCCGCCATGGCCAGAATCCGGTAGCGGTCCCAGTGCGGTTCGGCCAACGTAGGGCCGACCCGCCCTACGATCATCCACGTGCCCACCACCAGCAGCGCCACGGCCATCGTCGCGACCACCGGCTTGGGCATCGCCCACGGTTTCAACCGGCTCTGCTTCCCGTTGGCGGCCGATTGCCGGAGCCGGCACGCGCAGCCGGCCATGATCGCGACCAACGCCATACAGGCTGGGACGTACCAGACGAAGTCGGCCAGGGAGTGGACCACACTGACGGTCAGGCTGGCGGAGATTGCGCCGATACACACCAGCGCGCGCTTGGAGCCGGCCCGTCTCAACCCGCCGATGCACCAGCACGCGCAGAACCCGACGCCGGCCAACACCAGGGTCAGGCCGACCGCGCCGGTTTCCAGCAGCGCCTGTAAGGGGCCGTTCTCGGCGTGCGTGTATTCGGACATCGCCGGCTGTTCGAGATACATGGGGTAGACTTCCCGGTGGCTCCCTACTCCGGAACCGAGCAGGGCGAAGTCGGCGGACGCCCGGACGACCGTGGCCCAGATGAGTCGCCGGCCGCTCTCTTGGTCGAGCGTTTCGATCGATCCGGAACTCAACTCGTCCAGCCGGCTGCCCACCTGGTCGGAGCCGTAGATCGTCAAGAGGGCGCCGATCAACAGGGCCGTCGCCGCCATGCTCAGGACGAATCGTTTTCCCAGCGTCTTGGCCCGATAGCAGACGGCCACACAGATCGCCACGGCGATGAAGGTCACGGCCATGCCGCCGCGCGACAGCGAGGTCAGCCCGGCGAACAGCACCAGCCCCAAGGCCACGGTGCGCAGCCCCGATACTTGTCCCGAGGTCTGAAAGTCTCCGGTGCTTGGGCCGGACACGCGCGCGTTGCGGCGGTTGCGCCGTCGGCGCGGCAGCAGGTTCTCCTGCAGCCACCAGATCAGCGGGCCGATGCCCAAGGCGAGAAAATGCGCGAAGTGATTGCGATTGGTAAAGCTCCCCTTGGCGCCGTCGCGGGTGTCGGAGAACGGATGTTCGTAGAACCAGAAGAACTTCCCGTTGCTGGTGAGCAGTTGGGCCAGTCCGAAACCGGCCATCATCAGCGCCGAGATGGCGATCCAACGCAACAGGCGCTCGACGTCCGCCACGTCGCGAATCCGCTGGATTGTGACCAGAAACAGCAGCCCGTAGGCCAGGAACAACGCCAGGGCGCCCCGGGTCGCTGCGGGTGTGAGCGAGAGGCACGTCCAAGTGCCCAGGGAGAGCGAGGAATCGGCGTTCCACATCGGCAGGATCCTGGCCGTGTGGGGAGCGACCCACTGCAATATCGGCTGAGGCAGCGGCACCAGTTGCACGACCAGCAAGGCCACGCCGGCCAGGGGCAGAAACATCGCGGGTGTGTGCCGCCACTGGGATTCACGCTGCAGGCACTGGCGCACGGTCCAGGCCAGTGCGGCGATGACCGCCAGTGATACGAGCACCAGTTGTCCCAGGGCCTGGCGCCCACCCATCAACAGCGGAACGACGAAGATGCAGCCGGCCAGTGCCCCGTCGACGAGCTTCAAGAGGAACCGATCCCGCGGCGTGCCGTGTTCGTCGCCCGGTCTGGCGGCTGTCTTCCTGGGGGCGGGTGGTGACATGGCTGCATCCTTTACTCTGCGGCGCCGGGGCGACCGCTTTCCGTCAGGCAACCCGTTTGGGGACGATGGTGGCGGGCGGATCGACGTCCTCGTCGGCGAGCCGGCCCGTGAGCACTTCCTGGGGCGTTTCTGCTTGGTCTTCGGCCGCCGTCTCTTGCGGATCGGCTTCGGCCGAGTACTCTTCCGTATAGCTGTAGCCGTATCCGTAGTAGCCGCGGTCGTCGTCGGTGCCGATCCGATTGACCACGATTCCCAGCAAGGGGATCTTCAGCGAGACCAGGCTCTCCTTGGCGCGCACCACCATGCGGCGGCGGTTCTTGCTCGGCTGCACGACCATCACCACGCCGTCGACCAGCCGGCCGATCACGGCGGCGTCGCTGGTGGCCAGGGTGGGCGGGCTGTCGATCAGCACCTGGTCGTAGTGGGTCTCGGCCCAGGCCAGCAGTTCGGAGAAGCGGGGGTGGGCCAGCAGTTCGGCCGGATTGCCGGGCCGGGGGCCGGAAGGCAGCACGTCGAGCCCCTCGATGCCGCACGGCTGCACGCATCCGGCCGCCATCTCGACCACCTTGCCGTCGCCGCGGATGATGCTGGAAAGTCCCTCCCGGCCGCGCATCGCCGCCAGGGCCGTCATCCCCGGCCGGCGGAGGTCGGCGTCGATCAGGAGCGTCTTCCCGCCGAATTGGGCGTAGGAGATGGCCAGGTTGGCCAGCACGGTCGTTTTGCCGTCGCCGGGCTCGGCGCTGGAGATCACGATCTGTCGCGCCTCCTTGTCCGCCAGTTCCAGGGCGGTCCGCAGGGTGCGGAAGGCCTCGCACTGGACGGAACCCGGGTCGACGTGCATCGGCAGCACGTCGAGCCCGCCGGCTTCGGGTGCGTCCAGTTGACGCACCATGGCCAGGACCGGCACGTTCACCTGGTTCTGGATCTCTTCGACCGAGCGGAAGCGATCGTCGAGGATGTCCAGCACGTAGACCGAGGCCAGTCCCAGCGCCAGACCACCGACCAGGACCATCAGAATCACGTGGCGGAGGTTGGGGGAGACGGGATCGGTGGCCTCGACGGGCTCTTGCACCACGGCCGTGCGGACCTCCTGCCCGTCCTGCAGAAGCTCGATATCCGCGATCTTGTCCAACAGCGCGTCGTGCTCTTTGCGAAGCCATTCGACTTCGTGCTTGATGCTTTCAACTCGCGAGAGCTGGCTGTTGAGTTGCATGGCTTCGGCGTTTGCCTGCTCGTATTTCCTCCGCAGCGCGATCTCCCGCTGCCAGACCTCCTGGAGCTTCTGCTCGACCAAGTGCGTGAGCATGGGGCCCAGCTCGGTGCGCTGGATTTCGTCCACGCGGCGGTTGGCGTTCTGTTGGAATCCCAGCAAATACTGCTCGGTCTCACGGATGTTGTTGGTCTTGTCGATCACGTCGGGATGCGCTGGCCCGTAGACGTCCGTCATCGTTTTCAACTCCGAGCGGGCCTCCAGCAGGCTTCGTTCGATTTCGGCCAGGAAGTAGCCGTTGTACTTGTTGATCCCCAGCTTCGTCATCAGCAGTTCCATCCCCGCCGTATTGGTCAGGGCGATGGCCTGTTGTTGCAGGGACTGGCCGTTGCGAATCGCGTCCTTGATCGTGCGGAGCGAGGCCTCCAGGTTTAACCGTTCGCTGTTGGCCTCCAGCCAGGCCTTGTGGTAGAAGAGCACGCTCTGCAACTTCGGGTGCAGGTTCTCACCGTCCGGTTGCGTGGCCAGGCCGAAGATCTGGTACTGGGACATGACCGCTTCCAGCTCTCGTTCCTTCCATTCGAGCAGGGTCTTCGTTTCGGTTTTCTCCTTGTTGAACAGCCGGCCGACTTGCCCGGCCGTTCCCCGGTGCGTCTCGTCGAGAAACTGCCGGTACGACTCGACCACGGCGTTGACCACGTTGACGGCGACTTTCGGATCCCGGGAGCGGTAGCTGACTTCGATGATGTTCGTGCCGCGGAGGACTTGGGTGGAGAGGTTCGCCTCGAGGATGGCGGGCCAGGCCTCGGGAGTGGCATCGCCGAAATCGATGCAGTCTTCCGGCCGCAGCAGAGGAATGGCGCCGGCGAGCACCTTGGTCTTGCTGAAGAGGCTCTCGAAGGTGGGCATCGAGTTGCGTTGCCGCCCGCGTTCCACGGGGCCGGAGATCGATGTTCCGTCGGAACCCGATCCCATCACCAGTACGGACACGCTCGCTTGGTAATAAGGCGTCGCCGTGAAGTAATAAAGGCCGCCCAACAGTCCAGCCACCACGAAGGCCGTCAACACCACGTTCTTCCGGTAGCGCGCCGCCAGCAGAAACTGCATCAACGCGTGGACGATGTGCGTGGTGGATTCGTTTTCGGGCTCGGAGTAGACGACCGTCGGTTCTTCTAGCATGCCGATTACCACCTCTTCTAGAACAGCGGAATGGAGCTGGTCACGCCAAAGCGGATGAAACTCTTCAGGGCGTCCAGGACCACGGTGGCCGGCGTCTCCTCCACGCTGATCACGTCGCCCGGCGCCAAACGCACGTTGGCCAGCCGATTCCGCTTGGCCTCGCGGATGCTCGTCTCGATCACCACGGGGACTTCCTGATCGGGCACCTGGCGTCGAATGATCACCCGGTCGGCCACCTGCATGGTGCGGTCGCCGGCCTTGGCCAGGGCGTCGAGCAGGTACATGTCCTTGCTGGGGGGCAACTCGATTTCGCCCGGCTCGCGCACCAGCCCCATCACGTAAATCGGTTTGGGGGCCCGCTTCGCGACCATCACCACGTCGCCGTCTTCGAGGTAGTGCCCGGCGTTTCCCTCGGCGGCCGCGTTGGCCAGATTGACGCGGATGATCCTCGGTCCGGCCGTGGCGGCTTGGGCCTCATGGTACGCGGTCAGTTGCACCCGCGGATCACCCGCCAGGTGTCCCGGCGGTTGCTGGATCGGGTAGGGCATGCTCTCACGTCGGCCGGGGCGGCGGATTTCGACCTTCTGGTCGGCGTCTTCGCTCAGCCCGCCGGCTTCCACCAGGGCGGCCAACAGGGAGCTGGCGCTGCGGGGCAACTCATACCGTCCGGGCTCCTCGACCGCCCCGATTACCCAGATCATGTTCGAGCAGCGCTCCTCCATGGTCACGGTGACGTGTGGCGGTTTTTGGAACACCCGCCGGGCGACCCCGGCAGCCGCGATCGTCTGTTCGGCCCCTTCCAGGTCCAACCCGGCCAGGGCCACGTCTCCGACGAATTGAACGCTGGCCACGCCGTTCTTGCCGACGCGGACTTGCGAGGCGGGCACAACCTGTTTGGTCAGATCGGTGAGGATCGTCACCTCCAACACGTCGCCCGGGCTGATCCGTTGACTATTGACCGAGAAATTCCCCAGTCGCGAGAGGTTGATCTCCTGGATGTTTTTTGTTTCCGGCGCCTGCAATGCCAGCGGCAACTCCGTGGCGCGATACGTCTGGTACTGCGCACATCCGGCGCCACCGACGAGGGCAAACAGAACGAAGAGGGTCCCCGTCGCCCGAACCGCGGTGGTCAGCGTGTCATGCTTCCGCCTCAGGACTCGTACAGGAATAACTTCCGGTGTGTCGAAGGGGACAGTCCCATTTTCGCTTCGCGAAAATCGGGACAGTCCCCAAGTAGTTTGCTTACGAGTCCTCAGAGTACTAACCATCAACCGACCCACTTCAAGAATTGTCGAATCGCATGCGCAACGTCAGCACAGAGCTGCGTGGAATTGGTATCGGCTTTAGCGGTTATGTGACTTGAAGCGAGAATAACGATTACCGCGGCCGGGTAAGATGCGCAAGATGAGTCGCAATTTGGCGTCCGGGCCGGCAACTGAGGCTGCGTCAAACTCGGATTTTGGGGTAGCTGGATTCGCAAGAATTCAGCCGTATGCGGGGAAGGCTGAACTTTTGCAAGTCCAGCTACCCCAAGTTCGAGAGTTGACACAACGCTAGAGGGTCGCGGGGATCCGGTTGTCGATCCTGGCATTGTGATAGATCACTGGCGCGGCGATCGCACCGGCGCCAATGCCCGTGACCACAGCCGCCTGCCGCAGGCTCATGATGGGAAATGGAGAGAGGTTTTGCGCCCGGACCGCCGGATCGCCAATCGGCACGCGAATCTCACGGCGTGCTTGCGGCGGCGCCAGCGGGGAATTCCAGACACGGCAGGGCCGCCGGATCGGTGTTCCGCGGTGGTCGACCACAAGCAGGTAGCGACCTTCAGAGAGGTTCTGCAACGAGAACTGCCCCTGGCTCCCGGTCGTGGTGACGGCAACGGTCTTTCCCCGGCGTATGAGCTTGACCGTCAGCCCGGCCTTTCTTCCCGGCAAGGGTCCACCGGCTGTCTCGAACACCCGACCGCGCAACACGCCGTTGTCGCCGACGGCCACGTCCTCGACAAACTGGGGGGCGGGATCGTGGATCCGTGTTACGCCGGCGACCGTCTGATGAGTTGGGGCAGGATGAGCTGCCATGGTCATTGGCTCAGCCGCCGGAGACGCGCCCGCCAACAGCGCCAGCACACCAAACCACGATACCAGAACCGGCAGGACGCGAGGGCGATGTCGTTCACAAACGAAAGATCGAAAAGCGTTCATGCCTCGGATTCCCCAGAGTGACCGTCAGGGAGTGCTCGGGGCGCGCTGATTGGACTGGTGGATCACCACGGGAACGGCAATCATGGCCGCGATCAAACCGGTGATGATCAAGGTGTCCGAGCAGCAGAGTTCGCTCAGCGGCCTCTGAGCGCGGACCACTTCGCGGCCCAGCGTGATCCGCACCGACGGTTTCGCATGGGGCGGCGCCGTGCGGGCGCTCCAGGCGCGAAACGGCGTTGCATAAGGGCCGGTCGCCACCTGGTAGGCGCCGTGCTGCAGGCCGCGGATCCAGAAACGTCCTGAAGCGTCGGTCAAGGCCCGGGCGACTTCACGGCCGGTCTGGCGAACGACCACGCAGGTCCCCGCCACCGGTGCGCCCTGTGCGTCGACCACAAAACCGTGCAGCGCGCCCTCGGGATCGAGTCCCACGTCGTACACCGGTGTTGCCCCGGGCAACCTCGCTTGGGCCGGTTGGGCTTCTCTTCCCACGGCGTGGGGCAGCATCAATCCCAGGCACGCCAGGCCAATGCACAAGGACCTGAACGGTCGTAACCACTTCATGGCAAATCTTCTTTCTGCAATCGCTGATTTTGGAATCAGGTTTTTCCGATTAGGGTGTAGCGGGCCGGCTGGCCCGATGGTTGTGAATGGCCACGGGAACGGCCACGGCCACGGCGACCAGGCCGGCAATCACCCACGGATTTCCCAGCCAGTATCCCATGGGGCCGTCTTGCCCGCGTACCGGTTCGTCTCCCACGACGATCCGCACCCGTTGCCGGGCCGAGGGAGGAGCCGCGTTCGGATTCCACGTCCGGCAGATTCGGCGGGTCGGTCCGGCGACGATCTGATGGGTCCCGCGGCGGACTCCGCTGAAGCGGAAGCGGCCGGCCGGATCCGTCACCGTGGTCGCGATCTGGCGATCCTGGTACCTTAGCGCCACCGAGGTCCCGGCCAGGGGCTTTTGCTGCATGTCGACCAGTTGTCCGTGGAGTTGGCCGCCTTCGTGCAGAACCACGTCCACATCGGCCGACGTGCGCGGCCCCGGCACCCCGTCTGCGCTTGCCGCATGCAGCACGGGGGTGGGAAGCATCATTCCCAAGCAGGCCAGCAACAGCAATCCGGTCCTCAACACACCAATACGTTTCATGAGCGAAGTCCTTTCTTGGCGCAGCTGTCGGCGCCGATCGCATGTCGGCCCAGACCTGGAACGCCAATCTGCGAAGGGATCTTATCCACCACGGTACCTTGCCCCGGCGCCGGTCGACGAGTTTTGCCTTGGTGCCAGGGCAATGGAAGAAGAGTTACGACGGGATGCTACACGAAACGCCCACTGAGGGGAATACCGAATCTTCGGCGCTCGGAGCAGAGGGACCCGAACGCCTCGGACCTATCCGCCTGGCGTCCGGGGATCGGCGCAACCTGTTGCGATGTAACCTGTTCGGTCTTCCGGGTGGGAGGCGTACAAAGTCCGGCTCCTGCCGCGGCGCGATGTCCGGGCTCTTCCGGTGGGGCGCTGGGCGAGACAAGAAATGCGGCGACCCCGGGGGCCGGCACCACCGATCGAGGATCAACCTCGTGTGGTGTCAATCCGCGGGGTCCGCGAACCCGTGGGCCCCGAGAAGTTGGGGCCCGGGATGTCACTGAATCGGTTACGAGGTGCCCGGCTTCTTGGAGTTGTGAATCGCCACCGGGACGGCAACCGCCGTCGCCACGATCAGGCCGAGCCCCAAGGGGCTGGTCAGGAAGCCCATCAGGCCACCGCCGCCTCCACATGGTCCACACGGCCCACCGGTTCCGCACGCTCCACTAGGGCCGCACTGTGCACGCAGCGCGTCGGTGCCGGCGACAATCATGATTCCCGATTCCGCCACAGGAGGGGCGAGACTTGGGGACCACACTCGGACGTCTCTCTGTCCTTTCGCCGCCGCCACGCGGTACACACCGCTGCGCAGCCCGCGAAAAGCGAAATAGCCATTCTTGTCCGTCTTGCCGGCAACGGCTTCGCCGGCCTGGCTGCGCAACGAGACGGTCGTATTGGCCACGGCGACGTGCTCGGGTGTGACGACTTGCCCCAGGAGGACACCGCCTTCGCGCAACTGCACGTTGGTCGGCGCCGGAACACTTGGAGTCGTTGCGGCCAAGGCCATCTGGGGCGTACAGATTCCCAGTACGGCCAGAAACACGACCGCTCTCTGAAAAAGCTTCGCATCCATTCGCGTCACCCACTTTCGATACATTGGGTTAACTTGATACATCCCGTTCCCCGATCGGGCGGTTGTCGAGCCGCCGCCCAAGCGACAGGGCCTCACGTAACTCACCGAAAATGATCGGTTTCTTGTCGACCGATCTATCCCCAAATCGAACTCATACCTCCCGCTCATCGCGGAAGCCGAACCGTGACAACGATCATGAGGGTGGAGACGTTTCCCGTGCCTGTTTCGATTCCGTCAGGCCCGGCCCCGCTGTTCAAACCCTCAGTTTTGACACAATCCACAGAAGGCGTTCTTTCCTCCGTGGCGCCACGTTGTGCGGGCCAGAGACGAATACCTTACCCACTGCTGATGGAGTCTGGAACTACACGAATGCCCGCCGGCATGGCCTCGGTTCGAGCTGCAATACCAGCGAATCACCCGCAAATCCTCGACGATTCTACCCGTTGATCGGCTGAGGGGCGTGTGAAACTACAGCAATTATTCCGATAACACAAAGTTTGTGTGCTTTATGCGGGTTCGTGGACGCTTCTGGGGAAATGGCCTGAAACCGGGTGAAAACCGGGCAAACGCGTGTTCTCTTTCCGGAAATGTCCTTTCGGAGCGGCCTATGCGGCCCTGCCGACGCTTCCCGTGGAATCGGCCGCTTCGGCTGGGAGCAGTCTGGGTGAATCGGTTTCTGCCTGTCGCGTATCACTTGAGGCTGCCGCAGGAGATGCGGCCGCAATGACGTGTGGTGGATTTGGCGAGGCGGCGGGCCGGAGCCGGCGGACCCATCGTGTCACGACCGGCGCGGCCGATCGCCGAAACACGCTCCATTCCTCATGACCGACGAGCCGCCTGTTGATTGCCAAGGCGGTGAGAGTTGCCAAGGTGACCCACGCCCATAGTTCGTTACCCGACACCGCCACCACCCAGGCCACGGCTCCAGCCAACAGGGCGAACCCGCCTAGAAGCCCCAGCACTCTCCAGATGCCGATCCCCCGGTCCAGCAGCCGGTGATGTACGTGGCCGCGGTCGGCCACGAAGAGCCCTTGGCCGTTGAAGGTGCGACGGACGACGGCCAGTCCGGTGTCCAAAAGGGGTACGAACAGCAGCGCGACGGCGATCGTGGCGTTGGCTGTCCTGGGGGTGACCAGCGAGACCTGCAAGGCGAGCACCGACACGGCAAGTCCGATGACCATGCTTCCGCAGTCGCCCAGGTAGATTCGGGCGGGCGGGAGATTATGGGCGAGAAAACCGGCCAGCGCTCCGGCCAATGCCACGGCCATCAAGGCCGCTTCGGAGTTGCCGTGGATGCTGGCGACGAAGGCCACGGCGACCGAAATGGTGATTCCGATCGTCGATGCCAGGCCGTCCATTCCGTCGAGCAGGTTCATGGCGTTGATACCCAGCACCAACCATCCCATCGTGAACAGGACCCCCAGCCATCCGAGGTCCACGCAATATCCGAACAGGACGACGCGCTGGATGCAGCAACCCACCAGGATGACCGGCAACGTGGAAACGATCTGCCCCGAGAGCTTCCAGAGGGCGCGCATTTCGCACCGATCGTCGTAGCATCCCAACAAGCAGAGCATTCCGGTCGAGACACCGACGGCCGAAAGGAGCACCACGGTATTGAACGTGCCGGGGAAGGGCCCATAAGACGCCGCCACGCCCAGCAGCACGGCCAGATAGACGGCACTTCCTCCCCACAGCGCGGTCGGGCGCGCGTGCAGCCGGCGATCGCCGTCGGGCCAACTGACGGCCCCGAATCGCCAGGCCAGCGTTTTCGCCAGGGGGGTCAGGAGCAGGCTGCCGACAAAGGCAAGCGCGACCACGAGTGTCATCCAGGACCTCCCCCGATGCAGAAACGGGAACCTCACGAGATTCTGCCGAACGAGACGACCGCAGCGAGCCTTCCAACAGCCGGGCAAGACACGCACCGTTCGAGGCTCAGTCGCGCGGAATCGCCGGAAGAAGGCACGGAGTCTATCGGGCCCGTTTCGTTGAAGCAAGGTCAACTTCTTCCCGGTGGCCGCTCCATCGGAAGGGGGAGCCGTCACGCGGTTTGAACTGATTCGGCTGGCAATTGGCCTCGACGCGGGTTGCCTTGTTTTGCTAGAATCCCGCCCCGCTCTATTTGGCCCAAGGCCGCGAATTGCCGGACCATACACCCGTGGTTACCTCGATCCACGAACTGCTTAGCCGAGACTACCGCCCGAGGATGCTGGTGGTCGGGGACGTCATGCTCGATCGCTATCTTTGGGGCGACGTGCAGCGGATCAGTCCCGAAGCTCCGATCCCGGTGTTCCGCGTAGACCGTCAAGAGCATCGGCTTGGCGGGGCCGGCGGCGTCTCGACCATGCTGG
>Ga0180438_10008329_pt1 | contig 13213 bp, 14 predicted proteins | sample SS_ome_12_FD_132455 | JGI IMG/M metagenome (GOLD analysis project Ga0180438, IMG submission 132455) | Hypersaline lake sediment archaeal communities from the Salton Sea, California, USA - SS_3_D_2 metaG | ecosystem: Environmental > Aquatic > Non-marine Saline and Alkaline > Hypersaline >... | reverse complement strand
GAGTGATGCGGAGGAGGAAGGGGAGCTTAGGCGATGGATGTGGTGATCTACACGGAAGGGCTGCCGTTCGATGGGCGGACGCCGTTCGAGCGGTCGTTGGGCGGGTCGGAGAGTGCAGTGGTGTTTGTGGCGCGGGAGCTGGCGCGGCGGGGGCACCGGGTGCGGGTGTTCTGCGACTGCGAGCGGCCCGGCGAGTACGAGGGGGTTGCATACGGGGACCTCACGGAGTTTCCGGAGTTCGTGGAGACGGGGTGGTGCGATGCGTTCGTGTGCTGCCGGCATCTGCGCGGGCTGACGGCGCCGGTGCGCTCGAAGGTGAACGTGCTGTGGGCGCACGATGCGATTCCGAAGCCGGTGGCGCGGCAGATGATGTCGCTCATGTACAAGGTGGACCGGCTGATGGTGCTGTCGGAGTTCCACAAGGAGCAGTTCGGGCGGCATCTGAGCGTACCGGATGAGCGCTATGTGGTGACGCGGAACGGGGTGGATCTGGGGTCTATCGATGAGGCGATGGATGGGGTGGAACGAGATCGGAATCGGCTGATCTACACGAGCCGGCCGGAGCGGGGGCTGGACGTGTTGCTGGAGATGTGGCCGGAATTGAAGCAGCGGCGGCCCGAGCTGACGCTGGCGGTGGCCTGGTATGAGAATCCGGGCGCGGACGCGCAGATGGGGGAGTATCTGGCGGCGCTGCGGCGGGCGGCGGAGGCGATGCCGGGGCTGGAGCTGCTGGGGGCGCTGAGTAAGAAGGAGCTGTACCGGGAGATAGCGGGGTCGGGGCTGATGGTGTACCCGGCGGTGTTCCCGGAGGTGAGCTGCATCAGCATGATGGAGGCGGCGGCGTGCGGGACGCCGGTGGTGGCGTCGCGCTACTGCGCGCTGAAGGAGACGGTTGCGGACGGGGAGACGGGCGTGTTGGTTCCGGGGGATCCGGTTTCGGGGGAGTATCAGCGGCGCTTCGTGGAGGCGGTGGTCGGTTTGCTGGGAGATGAGAAGCAGTGGGGTGCGATGAGCGAGGCGGGCAGGCGGCGAGTGGAGGAGCGGTATCAGTGGAGGGATATCGCGGGGGAGTGGGAGGGAGTGTTTGAGGCGTTGCTGGAGGGGAGCGGCTGGCAGGAGGCAAGCTCCTGCCGAACAGACGAAGAGGGCAGCTTCGGCAGCCCTTCGTCTGCACTCAGGGCAAGCTCGCTACCGAAGGAGCAAACGGACGGCGGGCATAGGAATGCCCGCCCTACAGCACAGCAGACGGTGTCGGTGTGCATGATTGTGAAGGATGCACAAGGGACGCTGTACCGGTGTCTGGAGAGTGTGAAGTCGATCGCGGATGAGATCATCGTGTGTGATACGGGGTCGAGCGACCGGACGATGGAGATCGCTCGAGAGTACACCGATCAGGTGTATGAGATCCCGTGGGGCGATGATTTTGCGGCGGCGCGGAATCGGAGCATCGAGAAGGCGACTGGCGACTGGGTGCTCTGGATCGATGCGGACGAGTACCTGGTCGGTGCGGAGAACGTCGGCAAGTACCTGCGGGACAACATGTACAACGGGTATGTGATCCGGCAGCACCATCAGGCAATCGATGCGGAGTTCAAGCCGGACGTGCCGGTGCGGCTATTCCGAAATCGCATGGGGATCCGGTTCTTCGGGTGTGTGCACGAGCACCCGGAGACGGGGTTGAACGAGGGCGTGAAACCGGCGGTGATCCTGGGTGACGTGCACGTGATGCACGATGGGTATGTGACGGAGAACGTCCGGCGGCGGCGGTTCCTGCGGAACCTGCCGATGGTGCTGAAGGATCGGAAGCGGCACCCGAACCGGCGGCTGGGGCTGGTCTTTCTGGAGAGGGATTACATTCATCTTGCGCGGTACGAGCTGGAGCGGACGCACGGCGTGATGACGGAGCGAGTACAGAAGTACCTCAGGCGGGCGATTGCGGTTCATCGGGAGCACTTCAAGTCGCCGGACGATCCGCTCTACGGGTACAGCTTTCCGCTGTATCAGTCGGCGCTGGAGCTGCTGGGGGAGGGGTTCGAGCTGGGGTACTTCATGGCGGTGAGCGGAGAGCCGATGAGGGATCTCGGCGCGCAGCCGGTGCAGCGAGTGCGGGTGGCGGATGAGGGGGAGGCGCGGGAGTTTCTGGATAGGCACATGGGGGAGCTGTTGGGGGAGGCGAGGGAGGGGGAGGAGTTTCCGTTTGAGGAGGCGGGGTAAGGCGGTCATCTGGGGCTGCCCAAGATCCTTCGCTTCGCTCAGGAAGACGTGGATGACGGAGGTTGGCCGGCGTGACAGAGGAGGACGCGGATGAGCTATTGCACACCCGATGAGGTTCGGCAGAGGGCGGTGGGGATGACGAGTGAGGTCATCCCCGATGTGTCTTCGAGCAGCTTGAACTTGGCGACGTGCATCGCGGAAGCTGGTGCGGAGATCGATGAGGCGGCGCGAGCGGGCGATTATGAAGTGCCTTTCGATCCGGTTCCCGAACGGATTCAGCATCTGGCGGCAGTCGGCGCGCTCGCCCACGCGCGGCGCGGCTTGCAGCTCGGGAATCAACCGGCTGAGCTGCCGGACCCGTACTGGGAGCAGTTCGAGGCGGGGCTGGCGCTGCTGCGAGCAGGGGACCTGGATCTGGGAACGGTCGAGGTCGTGGACGAGCCGGTGTCGATTCCCACGGACGACGGGGTGTGGGCGCCGCTCGGGCACGGCGGTGTGCTGACTGGAAGCGTGACGCTGACGGATGAGGGGGGCTCGTTCACGTTCGTGGAGGATCGGAGTGAGTACGAGCCCGGGTATCGGCCGGATGCAGTGAAGGACTACCAGGTGGATCACCGCAGCGGCCGGGTGCGGCGGCTGTCGGGTGGGCGGATCGCGGCGGGCCAGACGGTGCTGGTGAGCTATGAGTACTTCTGCCGGCAGCCGCATCGGGCGCAGGACGCGGAGTACGCGGAGCGGACGGCGAGCGAGGATATTGTGAGGCGAGGGGATGTGCAGGGGTAGGGGGCTGACGGCCGGGCGACTTGTTTTGTGGGGGGCTCTGCCGCCGCCCCCCACGCCCCCCGCGGGTCCGTGCCGGACCGCCGGGGTATTGACAGTGGCTGAAGGGTGTTGCCGCGGGGCGGGGCCAGGGCTGAGGGCGGTGGGTAGCTACCGGAAGTGTCCTTCCGGTCGGAAGCCGGAAAGGGGAGCACAAATCAGCATTGCGATAGGGTGAATGCGCTTCGAGGGGGGAGGGTCCCTCCCCCCTCGATTCTTCCCCCTCCCCAACGGCCAAGACGTCGTGAGAGCGTTCTCGGAGGGACCCCCCGGAAAGACGAGTAGCAGCTTGCAATTGCGGTGACAGGGAGTGAGTGGGCGCCCGCGGTGGGACGCCCGTACGCTTTGAGGAGGGGATGAGATGGCGCATCCGGAGTCGAGCAGGTTCGTGCCGATACGGGAGGCGGTGGTGGCGGTGCTTTTGAGCGCGCCGGAGCTGGCGGAGGTGAAGACGGTTGTTCGGGATCGGGAGGCGTTTGCGCGGCTGCCGGCGAGCAGTCACCCGGCGGTCGGGGTGTTCTTCGCCGATACGGTCGGGGCGGAGCGTCCGCGGTGGGCGAGCAACCGGCGAGATCACGCCTATCAGCTCGAGGTGCATGTAGGCGTGCGCTCAATGGAGAGCGCGCAGGCGAGCGAGGATCTGTTGCTGGCCTATGTGGAGGCGGTGGAGGATGCGCTGCGGTCCGCTCCGACGCTCGGCGGGCTCGTGCGGACGATGGCCGTGGGCTTGGTGAAGCGCGCCCGGACAAAGGTGGAGTCGTACTGGCATTCGCAGGCGACGCTCCTGGTGGTGTGCGAGCAGCGAACGTCCTGAAGGAGGAAAGCATGTCGGGCTACACTGGCATATTGGGATCGGTCGGGTTGGCGTTGGAGTCGACGTGGGGGCAGGCGGCGGCTGCCACGACGTATCTGGAGGTGACGCATGCGGACGTTCGCCCCGTCATCCAGCAGGAGATCCCGCAGGCGGTGCGGGGGACGAGGGCGCGGCGGGGCATCCGACGAGGGGGGATGGTGTGCGCGGGGCCGCTGAGCTTCGAGGTGTGCGCGGGCGGGGTGGGCGAGCTGCTGAAGGCGGCCTTCGGGACGTTCACGACGACGCTAGTGGCGTCGAGCGCGGGGGGGAAGGTGTACCAGCACACGTTCACGCGATGTGACACCACGTTTCTGCCTTCGCTGACGGTGGAGCAGAACATGGGGGGTCTGACGAGCCGGCGAATGGCCGGGGTGCGGGTGAATCAGCTCACGCTGTCGCTGGCGCCGGGGCGGACGCTGGTGGCGGATGTGGACTGCCGGGGCCGCGACGAGGCCTTGGTGACACCGACGAGCCCTGCGTATCCCGCAGACGAGGCGCTGCACTACAACGGGTTCGCCGCCGACATCGGAGGCGAGGCGAGCGGAGAGGTCGAGGAGTTCCTGGTCCGGCTGGGCAACGGCCTGGTCGATGACATCTGGACTGCGGGCGGTGCGGGTCGGTTGAGCAAGCTGCCGGCGGGGGCATTCTCGGTGGGCGGGCGGTTGGCGATGTCGTTTGAATCGACCAGTGCGCACGAGGCGTTCGTGAACGGCGAGCCGACGAGTCTGCGGTTCAGGGTGGATGGGGCCTCGGTCGTGGGAACATGGGGGTACGGGCTTGAGGTCGAGCTTCCGCACGTCCGGTACTTCTCGGCGGAGGCGCCGCTGGTGCCGGGACGGCTCGTGTACGACATCGCGTTCGAGGCCCTGCTGGATACGAGCCAGTCGCCGCCGGTGGACGCGCGCTGCCGGCTCTGGAACTCACGGGTAAGCTACTAAAGGGGAGGATGAGCGATGAGTGAGAGTGAGCGCACGCGGGTGGATCTGACGCTGATGGGCATCTGGGGAAAGCAGGTGCGCGTGGAGCTGGGGGATCGGTACGAGGAGGTGTGGGTACAGACGATCGGGGACCGGACGGATGCGCTCGAGCGCAGGCACGAAGCCATGCAGAGGAAGCTGCTGGAGTTCCGGCCCGGGAGCGAGCGGGCGGAGGCGCTGATGGAGGCGCTGATGCTGGCGCCGGCGGAGGACGTGGTGGAGCTGGCGCTGGGGGCGGAGCGCTGGCGGATTGAGGCGCGAGTGCGCCGCGAGCTTCCGGACCCAGTGAGGCCGCGGCAGGATCGGGCGGCGAAGGAGAGCGACGAGGATTTCGCGCGGCGGATGGCCGCCCACGAGAATCGGTGCCGGGAGATGGCTGGCGAGAGGCGGGCGAGGATCGCGGAGATGGTTGCTGCGCGGCGGGATGAGCTGAAGTCGATGCCGCGGGGGGAGCTGGCCGAGCTGGCGCGGCCGCGGCGGGTCGATGTCGAGTGCTGGAACGAGTTTGCCCGGGTGTGTGATGAGTGGGTGCTGCTGCGTGCGGTGAGGCGGCTGGAGGATCGCGACCGGCAGTACTTCGAGGACATCTCGGAGGTGAGGGGGCTGCATCCCGCCGTGAAGGAGCAGCTTCGGCTCGCCTACCGGGAGCTGGAGCCGGGGGAGGGGGACGAACTCCCAAAATCCTCAGCTCTGAGCCGGAGTTCCGGCTCAACGACCTGATCTGCCGGCGCTATGCCGGCGCCTACCGACACCCTCTCGATCCGGATCTGATGGCGCTTCCCTGGTGGTTGAAGGAGGCGATCGCGCGGCTGGCGATTGAGGAGCGAGCGGGGTGGGCGAGCAGTGAATCCTCAGGAGTTTCGCAATGGCCACATTCGACCTTTCGACAGGAGAGACGGAGCCGCTGGAGCCGCTGATTGGGCGGTCTAGCCCGATAGACTCGGCGGCGGAAACGATGATGGCCGCCTCGCGGACGATGCTGTCCGCGGCCTCGGCGATCTCGTTGGGCTTGAGTCCGCCGGGGACGCGGGAACGGGAGCTGACGGCGGAGGCGGTGGAGATTGGATTCCTACGGGCGCTGCGGCGGGACTCGCTGTTGGGTGGGGGGGAGACCGCCGGCGATTTCCCGACGCTGCTGCGGCTGCCGAGTGGCAAGGGGATATCGGGCACGGGCTACGGCCGGATGGGGGCGAGCATTACGGGATCCGGGGCGCGCTCGCAGCTCTACGGGACGATCGGCGGGGCAATCGGGTACGCCGTCGGTGGGCCGGTTGGGGCGGTGCTGGGTGGGATGCTGGGGGGTCTGTTCGGCGGGGACGACGATGACGAGGAGGAACGCCGGCGAGAGGAGGAGCGGCAGTGGCTGAACTCGCCGGAGGCGTTCGAGATCCAGTCGTACCTCTACAACCTCGCTACCGCGTATGCGGTGACGTGGGGCCCGGATGCGAAGAGGGGCGGGGCGCTGACGAGCGCGTTCGCGTGGCCGGGCGGGTCCATGTTTGGAGGAGGCCGCGTGGGACAGGTATCCGTGAACATGTCGCCGGGTGCGGTGCAGATTGTGGGCCAGGGGGAGGAGAGCGGGGAGCGCGCGGCGCGAGCGTTTGCCGGGGCGCTGGGGCGGGTGCTGCGTCTCAACAGCGTGGTGGTGCCGGCGGCCGGCATGGGAGGTGACATCTGATGCCAACATCGCCCATGCGACAGACGCATTTCCAGTGGTTTGAGGACGACGCGCCACCTGCGAGCAATTCGCCACTGCGAGGTGAAGACAGCAACTTGGCGGCAGTGGCGGCGGGTTCGCATGTGCTGCTGAGAGTGCAGTGTCAACATATGGGCATTCACGCTTTCCCGGTGGCTCGGCGGCTGGAGTACCGGAAGACTGGTAGCAATGTATGGCGGGCGGTGGGCTCCTTTGCGGTGCCGCCCTACGATGCGCCGCTGTTCTATCCGAGCACGTGGTTTGTGGACGGGGATGAAATCACGACGCAGCGGCTGTCGACTCCACCTTTGGCAACCGAGGGCAACTTCAAGGGCGGCGAAGCGAAGCAGGCGGACAACCCCACTGGTGAGATCGTATACGGGCCGAAGGATTTCTCGGAGGACGTGTTCTCGGTCTGGATTCATCCGCAGGCACCGGCGGGGCTCGATCTGGAGTTTCGCGTGACGCGGGAGGGACAGCCGCTGGAGTACTACGCCCTGTATCCGCGCCTGACGGTGGAGGGATACGTCCCGAGCACGATGGACGTCAAGGCGAACGAGCTCTTTTCCGAGGTGCGCCCGCTGGCAGAGATGCAGTTCCGGCGGGAGGGTTTCTGGTGTGACCTCTCGGATCGTCTGCTCTTCCCGCTGACGATCACCCGCCGGCTGAAGGCTGTGACGACGGCGGATGTGATGCTCGACAACTCCGACGGAATGCTGGCGCGGGACAACCGGATGAGCAGTTGGAACTACGACTCGTCGAGCACGTGGGATCCGCTGCTGGACGAGGGGCGGGTGGTCCGAATACGGCAAGGGGTCGTGCTGCACCCGGATCTCGCCTATGGGCGGCCGTATAAATGCGCGAGTCCCGGGCCGACGAGGCCGGATTCGCTGCGGGCGACGGAGCTGACCGATGGGGGGTTCGGTCAGGCGACGAACGAGCTGGATGATAGCTGGGTGGGGTGGTATCGCCGCACCGCCACTGTGGTCTTCACGCTGTCCCCCGCGAGAAACGTGCATTCGGTGGCTGCGAGCCTGCTGAGTCGTTCGGCGGCCGGCGTGCTGCTGCCGTCTTCGGCCTCCGTCACTCTCGTGGGCAGTGGGGGCTCGCATACGGCCCCCCTGCCGGTGGACCACCTGAGGGACGATCCGGCGGGCCGGCGTCAATACGTGTACGGGCTGGACCTAAACCAGAGGGATGTGTCTCAGGTGATCCTTCGCTTCCACCCTAAGGCGGAGGGTGACTGGATCGAGGTAGATGAGGTCGCACTGTACGATGAATCGACGACGGTGGAGTGGTTGAAGACGACGTTCGCGGGCGTGCTGGGGGACGAGATCACCGAGCAGGCGACGGACCGGGGGGCCATCCGCCTGGGCCAGATCCGCGATATGACGAAGCGACTGGGGGACCTGTTCATCGAGGTGCTGGACCACTACGAGGACGTTCCGCCGGAGGCCATCGTCGAGGATCTGCTGACGAATCCGAAGTATGAGGCGGCGCTGGATGCATCGGGCTACTCGCTGGATGCGACGTCGTTCGTGATGCCCAAGTGGACGGAGCAGAACGCGAGCGTCCTCGACGCCTGCGTGCAGCTTGCGAAGATGATTGGCTGGGTGTTCGAGGCCGATGACGAGGGTGTGTACACGCTGCACGATCTGGAGTGGGCGACGCAGACGGGGGAGGAGACGTACGTGGCGGGGCGCGACCTCCTTGGGTGGGCACCATCCGCGTCCGGGATCAACCTTCGAAATCGGATTGTGGTGAAGAGCCGGGATGCGAGGAATCGCGATATCGCGGTGACGGTTGAGGACCGGCAGAACATCGAGCGGTACGGGCCGCGGTTGTTCACGATCTTCGAGCCGACCATGAGGACAGCGAGACTTGCTAGGCAGCTCGCAAGCGCGATCCGGAGAGACTATAGCTGGGTGCAGCCGACGGGGGCCGGGATCGTTGCCGGCGACGTCTTCATGCGACCGGGTTGGGTAGTGACGGTGGTACACAGCGGATGCACGCACTCGGGTCCGGAGCAGCTTTATCGCGTGGAGGCGGTGGTGGGCCGGCAGACCGGCAGCGGCCACGGAGCGCACACGATGGCGCTCGAGCTGCGGGGCTATCGCCACCGGGTGCCGAGCGCGCCGGATAGCCTTGTGGCTCAGCCGATGCAGGGCGCAGTGGAGCTGGACTGGTCGACGGAGACGGCGGAGCCGACGGTGACGGGCTACCGCGTCTTCAAGGCGGGGACGATGACCGGGAGCTACACGGAGGCGGCCAGCACAGGGGCTCCGCCGACAGTCCTGACGGGACTGACGAATGGGCAGACATACTGGTTCAAGGTGGCGGCGTGGGATCGGGGCGACGTGCTCGGGGAGTGCGCGGGGCCGGTGCCGTGCGAGCCGCAGAGCAGCGGGCCGCCGGTGCAGGCGGAGGCGGCGTGGCAGCCGCAGAGCCTGACAGCGAACATGATCCAGATATGGGGCATGCGGCGCCCTTCGCTGATGTGGACACCGCGGCTGACCGCTCCCCCGAACACTTGTTACAACATCTACCGGTCTCAAGTGAGCACGGGCCCGTTTTCGATGATCGCGACTCGCACGCACCCGGGGTCTGAGCCGGTCATATGGATCGACTATGGGACGGAGCGGCTGAGCGGCGATCTGTACTACGAAGTGACCTTCTACGATCCGGGCGAGGGCTTTGAGAGCCTCCCGAGCTCACCGGCGCACGTCTGGATTCCTTGACGCGATCGGAGGTGCTGGCAATGACGCATGAACTCGCACCTGCGCTTCGACCGGATTTCTTCGGGCAGCTTGCTGCGACAGACCCCCACCAGGGGCGCGCGCGGCGGCTGTTCGAGCGCGGGCAAGTCGTGGGCGTGAACGGCAATCAAGCTAATCTCCTGGTGGGATACGATGCGCGGAACAACCCGCTGGAGCTGAAGCAGGTGCCGATCATATCAGGCTATGTGCCGCGGATGGGGGATTGGGTTTCGATTCAGTACGAAGCGGGGCACTCGGGGGCGCCGTGGGTGACGGGGCCGAGCATGGCTGCGGACGAAGCGCGCGATTCGGCGGGTATCGGCGTCTTCTCCGTTTCTGATGCCGAGCCAGCAGACCCACAGAGAAGCATGGTCTACTTCGACGAGTCGCATGGGACGTGGCGCGGCTGGGATGGCGCGGATTGGGTCGATTTCGCTGCGAAGCTCCACAACGGCCTTCCCGATCTGCAGGGCGGCGGAGGCGGAGACTACTTCCATCTCGCGGCGGGCGAGCACACGGCACTGCAGGACCTTCAGGATGGTAGTGGGCTGGCGTCGGCGTGGGTGAAGCGACTCAAGTTCAAGGCGATAGACGCCTCCGCCACTCAGCGCACGCAGATGTTTGAGGTGAACGGGGACTTCTACTGGGCTGTCAACGCGACGTATAACGAGGGGGCCGACCAGTGGAACCGCGTTGACACGGCCCAGTACGCCTACCTGATCGGGGTGCACTCCGAGGGGAACATCCCGACGGAGCCCATTGGGGGGGTCGTGTGGTGGCGGGCCACGCCGGGAGCGAATCCCATCGGCGATTGGGCGGCGGTAGGCGGATGGGAGCTCGGCTACATGATGACCGAGCACCGGAACTTCGTTATGGGCGGCATGAACCTGGAGATGGACGGCTCCGGCGCGCCGCCGTATGGCAGGTTCACTCAGAGCGGATCGAACGACGCCTCAGGAACCGTAGTCACGGCGATGCAGCGGAACTCATGGTATGAGGGGGCGGGGCAGTGGGGGAGGGACTCGCACGACCGGAACTCCGCCATCGTCGGCTTCGACGCCAACGCCGATCTCTTCGTGTGGTGGTTTCCCGATTCGAGCGAGGGGAACGCCCCGTGGGGAACCGCGGCCTGGCAGGAGCGGGCGAAGTTGAACCTGGGCGGCTCGCTCCGGGGCCGACTCGACGTGACTCGATCCAGTTCGGAGACCGCCATCGGCTCATCGGCGTTCCTCGCCAAGCACAAGACCTCCGGCGATATGGGCGACGGATTCGGCGCGGGGTATGCCTTTGCCATCGAGGATAATGCCCTGGTGGAGCACATCGTCGGGACGCTTTATGTTCGCCGGGAGGGCGCAGACAACACGGGCCGCTTCTCTTGGGGCCTCGCCAGCGCAGGGGCCTTGGCGGAGCACATGTCGTTGACGACAAGGCCGCGGCTCGCGCTCGGCACCGCGGCGGGAGATCCGGTTTCAACCAACGCGGGTTACTATGCCGGTGCAGAGGGCTACGTCTGGAACTGGTTTGTGGGTGTTGGAACGAGCGCGTATGGCATCATGTCCTGCGCCAAGGCTCGTGGCACTATGGCGTCTCTCGCTGCGGTTCAATCCGGCGATGTCATCGGCCGTTATGACTTCGCTGGACACGATGGCAGCGCCTTCCGCGTCTCGGCGCAGTTGCGTGGTTACGCCAACCAGAACTGGACCGGCTCTGCATTGGGGACTCGGGTGGAGTTGTGGGGCATCGCGGATGGCTCGACGGGTTTCGGCAAGTGGGCCTCATGGGCCAACAAGGACTTGACGCTCTACGGGGCGTTCATCGGCGAGTATCAGACGCAAAGCGGAGCCTGGACAGACCCAACCGGGCCGGCGACGAATGGCCGTATCGTAACCGTTTACAGCGGCACTACGGGGGAGCACAGGTTGTACGTCTACAGCAACGCCGGATGGAGGTATATCGGGCTGACATGAGGTGAGTGATGATTGATGCGCACGATGACAGTCTGGTGTTCGTACTTCAGCGATTCGCGCAGAGCCATCAGAGAGTGCAGGATCTTCTCGCATTCCTTGATGCGGCTCTGCCGACGGAGCAGCACGGCCCGTTTGCGGCGCTGATCGCAGAGCAGGAGAAGGCCGACGCAGAGGCCGCTCTGCAGGCAGCCGCCTCGACGGCCCAGGCTGCCGGGCTCGACGCGTTGGCCATAGTGGGGGCCGCGACGGCGACACAAGCAACTGAGGAGGGGACGCTGTGAGAAGAGATGCTGAGGGGAAAGCTAAGTCGGAGCGTTCGGAACTCTCTGAAGAGCAGCTTGAGCAAATGAGGCAGGCTCGGTTTCGTGAGCGGGTTGGGTGTGTGCTCGCGGTGATGAGAGAAGAGAGAATCGACTGGCGCGGCCTGCCGACAGTCACGCCGGACGGGCGGATCGTGGTGCGCGTGGTGCCGGTTGAGATGGGGCGGTCATGACTATGTCGGCCGCTGATGCATTGACCATCCTGAAGGAATACGGCCTCGCCGGAGTGATGGCGTGGCTTTTCTGGTGGACGCTGCGGCGGATGATGGCCTCGCACGACGCGACGGTATGTCAGCTCAAAGACCAGTTGGACGCGCAGTCTCAAGCAACACGGGCAGCGGGTGAGAACTTCTCGAAAGTGGTGGAGAACCACATGGCACATGTGTGCGATGCGCTGGGACGGTTCGACGCGGCGCTGAGCCACCACACGACCGATCAGAAGCGGTGGCAAGATCGGCTGCTGGAAACGTTGGATCGAATCTCCAAGTGTTTGGCGGCGGAGAGGAGGAAGGCGTGATACGAAGCAGCGACTGGGTCGAGTCCGCGTTCGGGCGGTTTGCGTGGGAGGAGGATCCGGGTCGGCGGGGTGCCGTGAGGATCCTGGGCGAGTGGGAGCGGCGGAATATCGTATCGGTTGCGCCGCCGTTTGAGCTGAGGGATGGGCGGGGCCGGCCGATCTCGCTGATTCGTTGCCATCGGCTGATTGCGCCCGCGTTGAGCAGGGCGCTGACAGACTTGAAGCGGCGGAACCTGTGTCATCTCGTCAACACGTTCGACGGGTGCTTCGTGCCGCGGCACATGGGGTGGGACCCGCGCCGGTCGCTGTCGCGACACACCTGGGGGATTGCTGTAGATGTGAACGCGCGGATGTTCCCGTATGGGTCAGACGCCAAGCAGAACCCGCGGTTGGTGGAGGCCTTCAAGCGGCAGGGGTTCGCGTGGGGAGGGGAGTGGCGGATGCCGGACCCGATGCACTTCGAGATTGTGGACTTGGCGCAGCCGGCGCGGCCACTGAGCATCGTGGTGGACGGCGAGCGTGTGGTGGATGGGTTCATATATGAGGGGCGAGCCGTGGCTCCGATCCGAGAGGTGGTGGAGGCGATCGGGGCGCGGGTGGAGGCGCGCGTTTCGGCGGGAGAGGTCGAGGTGTTCTCGCCCGGTTACACGCCGGAGTAGTGGGTGCTATTACATGTGCACATAACGTATGGGAGGTGTTCGATGGGACGGTTCCTGAGGATACTTGGATATGCGCGCCGGCTGTTCTGGTTTCTGGAGTTGTTGGTCAGCCCCGCACAGGCGGCGGAGGTGCTGCTGGGGCATCCCGGGGTGAGCCGATGGTTGGAGAAGCAGCCGCCGGAGGATCGGCAGAAGATCCGGGAGGCGGCCCCGCTGGTGGTCGCGGCGATACTGGCGAGTCTGGACTGATGCGGCCGCGGCGCGTCTCCCGCCGAACTCGTATTAGAGGTAGCCGCCGAGGCGGTGCAGCTGGGGGATGACGCGAACGCGACGGAGGTGGCGTTTGGCGACGGCCTGGAGATCGAGAATGTGCTGAGCTGAGGGCGCCGAGACGCCCTCTCGGATCGGCGTCACGGGCTGAAGGACGAGCGGCAT
>Ga0180438_10008328_pt1 | contig 13214 bp, 11 predicted proteins | sample SS_ome_12_FD_132455 | JGI IMG/M metagenome (GOLD analysis project Ga0180438, IMG submission 132455) | Hypersaline lake sediment archaeal communities from the Salton Sea, California, USA - SS_3_D_2 metaG | ecosystem: Environmental > Aquatic > Non-marine Saline and Alkaline > Hypersaline >... | reverse complement strand
TGGGACATCCGCTACATCGATGCCCCGGTGCTGGTAGACCAGGACAGTGACTGGGACCCGGAGACAGGCGACCTCGGCAAGGAAGGCTCCGGCCTGGACTTCCGCCTGTTCTTCACCAACGACGCCAACTTCAACACGACTTCAATTGTTCGCGGCGATACCGGCGGGACGTTCCTGCGGTACATGTACGATCCGTACGGCCGGCCTTTCACGGTCTACCCCGACTTCAGCAGCTATTCCGCGGGCAATCCCGGCACGATGGTGGTTAGCCCGCTCTTTGCCGGGACATTCATTGATCTCAACGGCTGCTTCTACCATGTCCGCCATCGCGCATATCACCCCGCACTCGGACGATGGTTCCAGCGCGACCCGTTCGAGAGTGCTCTGGACATACCGGATCGCATCAACCTGTACGAGTATGTCGAGGGCAGCCCTGTCAACTCCGTCGACCCGAGTGGAGGTGGGTGTGGATGCTCCGGTCCTACTCCTCCGCCTCCTCCAGCACCTCCTCCGCCGCCTACGCCCTGGACAGCAGGGGCGGTGGCGAAACCAGTGGTGACTTGGGTGTGCACCCCCGTAGAGGTCCTGGAAGGGGAGACCAACAGTTATCAGGTGTCGATCGAGAAGCTAGCGGCATCCACACTCTCGCACCAGATTCACGCGACAGTTCACGGTTCGGTCACGGCACAGGCGAACGCGTGGATTGCCAGCTGCGAGGTGGAAGTGGGTGCGGAGGCCGGCTATGCCGTCAACTGGGGTACGACCAGATCGATGGGCGTGACGGAGACAGTAACGACGAACCTTTCGTCATGTATCGATGACAATAATCATTGCCTTGAGAAGACATGCTGGTGCGTCTACAGGAAGGACGTGACTATCTCCGCCACCTACGGTACCAGCTCTTTCAATGAGACCTGGCCTACGTTGATTGTCAGGACACACAACACAGCATGGCGACTAGATAACGACACGCCGTGCCCTGCGTGCCCGACTGCGCCACCGGGAGGGTAGAAATGATAAGTATACACATGCGCCCTTTTGGGCGGATGTAATCACCCATATTGAATGGTAGCAATTAGATCGGAATAAGTAATGAGCGCCGTGACAAGTGGACAGAGACGAACCATGCGGGATCGTATTGTGAGAGTCATGCTGCTTGTCGCGGCGCTCGGATGTGCAAGCTGCAACCGCGGCACCGTCCGGGACGATTACCAGCCGGCTGCCGACGAGAAACCGACCGGGAAGTGTAAGTTGGATTTGGCGGTTGAAGGTGAAACCCTGAAGATTTCCCTCAAGTCCGACGAAGACGAAGATGTTCACGGCGTGATCGTGCTTACCTACGCCAAGCAGTCTCCACTGATGGCCGCCAGCATGTTCACGATTGGCCCAAATTCCTCCATGGTGAAAGCCCTGCCTCTAAACTGGGAAGGGAACAAGTGCGTCTTCTATCGCCTGGAGATGTATGAGGAAAGCGAAAATGGGGTTATGCTCCCGACCTATTGTGTGATGCTGTCGCCGTGGGAGACTGAAGACAGCGCTGAGCCCTGACTTTAGGGCTCCGAGCATCGAGAGTATTTGCTCTACACAAAGGAAATTGGGTCTGATTCGTCGGTAGGTTCGCGAGGCGGCAAGATGAGGTGTGGATCGGATACCTACGTTCTCCCGTCTTTGCGTGTAGAGTGCTCTATCGCAAGATGTCGGTATGCGGCGTAACGGTGCGGCACCAGAACAAGCGAATCGGCGCCGCAAAAGCGGGCCTGTTGATAACTGACACGTTCAGCGCAGGACGCTGTATATATGTGGAAGATTAGCTAGTAGATGCTTCGCAGTGAGGGACGAAGAGGCAAATCGCTTGCGGCATTGGTATTTGGGAATGTCAGGAGAAGCGGTAAGACATGAAAGTGTGGCGTGCAGCGACTTGCGGTGTTGTCTTCTTGGCCGGCACGGTCCTCAGCATCGCCGTGTACCTAATTCTTGTCTTGAAGTTCAACTCCCGCGCTCTTCAGGCCTTGGCGCTGCCCATCCTGGGGCTCCTCACCATAGCGTCTATGAGAATATGCATTGTGCTTACTAAGCGAATCGTACTTGGCTGGACTTGTATAGGTCTCCTGCTTGCGCTGGCGATTGTAGTGTCGTGGTTCCTTGTGGATAGCTTGGTGGCAAGCGCCAGAAAGATTCCATCGCTAGATGCCAACGGTGAGGCAGCGGCGTGCGAGATTCGAGATCTAGTGGCACGTGGGGACTATGAGCAGGCTCTAAAAGCGGCCGGGGAAAAAGCGCTTATAGATCATCCTGCTTTGTTACGTGATGTCGCATTTGCGCAAAACAAGCTGGGCAGGCCCGAAAAGGCCCGAGCAACGTATGAACGTGCAATTCAACTGACTCCCGGCGATTTGTCAGCCAGGTACGAACTGGCGAGGCTCCTTGAGACACTGGACGAACGCGCCGCCGCGGCGACCGAGTATGAGCGTCTGTTGAATATCAATCAAGATATTCCGGAGATACGTTTGGCATATGGCGTGTTGCTTCTGCGGATGGAACGGACAGATGCTGCCGTAGAACAACTAAATGCAGCCCGCGCTCTCTATCCCCACGCCAGCAGAGGTTGGATACAGGTAAACGAACTGCTGGGGCGGATTGAAGAGGGGCGCAAGGAATGAGACCGGTTTTATTCATTGTTGGCGGCCAGCCGCTGTACAGCTACTGGTTCTTTTTTGGCTTGGGTATGCTTGGGGCAGTGCTCTTGGCGCTGGTGTTGAGCAAGTACCGTAAGCTCCCATTTTATAAGATGTGGTTACTGTGCTTCTCGGCCGTGTTCGTAGCATTTATTATTGCGCGGCTTAGTAGCGTTGGATTCGGCATGGACATCGCCGACACTTTTGATTTCAGCAAAGGCGGCGAGGTGTCCTTCGGCGGCCTGTGGTCAGCGTTCGTCGTTCTGGCCGTGGGGGCGAAACTGTTTCGGCTGAAAACGACCGACGTATTGGATGTAGCTACACCATCGGTGTTTCTCGCACAAGGGATTCAGCGTATTGGTTGCTTTCTAAACGGTTGCTGCCACGGGCCGGTATCAGATAGCTGGCTTGCGTATAGATGCGCGAAATCAATAAGCCCGGCGGGAGATATTGTGGGGACGCCCTGCTTCATGTATCATCTGGAACTTGGCTTTGTTTCCAGGGGCGATGCCTCATCACTCCCCGTTTTCCCTATTCAACTTTTGTCTTCGGCAATATGCATCTTGATGGCGGGCGCTCTGGCCGTTCTTGTTGTCCGGTCCCATCTTGAGGGCAAGTTGTTATGGCTATCACTGCTGATCTACGGGCTCCTCCGCTTCGTCATCCAGTGGTACCGTCCGAATTATGGTGGCGGCCCGCTGGTGGGATGGAATGACGGACACACCCTCAGCTTGATCACGGGGGTCATGGGACTATTGGGGCTGGTTATGTCTGGCTATGTGAAAGGGCTAGGTGAACGCGGAAGACTGCCCCGCAGGACGCGCTGAGCAGTGGAAGGAGGCTGAAAAACGATGACTGGGTGTTGCAAAACACTACGGGAGACGAATGTGGTGCCAGATAACAGGCAGCTTTTGCCTATTGCGGCGTACACCTCAGCAGCAGAAAGCCTGAAATCCGTTTGGCCACGGGCTTTGCAGGCAGCGATTACTCTTGTAGCAATCACGGCGCTCTTACTTCTGTATGGCACCGTTCAAAGACTTTCGGAAACCCCTGTAGTTACGGCGTCTGCGGTCGACCGGATAATTCCATTTGTTCCCGAAGGCCTCTACGTATACCTGTTGTTCTTCCCCTTGATTGTGGTTGTTGGGGCGTCTGTTCGGTGGGCCAACTTCATCGTGATGCTTCGCGCATGCTTCTTAGCATGTGGCATCGCTTATATCTTATATCTTGTCTTTCCAACAACTGCCGGCTTGCGTCCTGACAGAGCCGGAATTGCCTCCTCAGTTCTGTCGGGTTTGTTCCGGGGACTTCATAACGTGGACCGCTACACGAATGCTTGTCCAAGTATGCACGTTGCCATCAGTTGGCTTTGTGCCAAGGGTTTTACAGCATGTCATCGCAACAGGCGCTTTCTGGCGTGGTTTGTATGTTCGGCAGTCATTGTTTCGACGTTGGTGACGAAACAGCACACGATTGTAGATATAGGCTCTGGCATATTGCTGGCGCAGTTCTGTTGGGATTTGTCCTGTCGATTCTCTCACCGACGGCGCACGCCTAGTGCGGAGCTTCTGCAGACGGAGTTAAGCGAGAGCGCTGTCCTCGCCGGAACCAATCAGGACAAGAGGCCATGAAAGCCATGCGCAGGTTAGAGCAGGGACAAGGCCGTGCGAAATGCGTTCTTGTTACTGGGGCAACAGGTTATCTTGGCCGCCTAGTAACAGCCACGCTCTTGCGTCGCACAGATCATAAGCTTCTTCTTCCGATTCGAGAGCACCGATCCTCTGTTCAGACGGTCAAGTCCATTGTTGAAGAGGCTCGCCATCTCGGTTTTGCTTGTGATCCCGGGTGGCCGCGCCGTTTGGCAGTGTTCAATGTCGGCCTTCTTGGACCATCACCAGACATTCTGGCTATCGCCCAAAAAAATGAGGTCCGAGAGATTGTGCATTGCGCTGGTCAGGCGAACTACACAAGCCGACAGAATCTTCATGATAGCAATGTCCGCTTAACCGAAAGAATGGTGGAACTTGCCAGATGTATTCAAGTAGAGCGTTTCTTTCACTTATCTACAGCCTTCTCAAGTGGTCTCATCAATGACGTAATTCGAGAGTGTTTGCACAAGCAGATTGCCGTTGGGCCAACATACTACATGGAGTCCAAGAGGCAATCTGAGTGGGCTGTGGCTTCTGGCGGAATACCCTATGTTATCATTCGTCCCGGGATCGTAATCGGTGACAGCATATCCGGAGCCTATCGGGGTCGTCCGCTGGGTGTATACCAAGTGTGGAGTGCGGGCCAGAGATACCTATTCAGTCGTGCGATTGATGAAGTCCGCATGCCCATCGCAGATACTCCCATTCCCTTGATTCACGCGGATATGTTCGCCAAGGCCTTTTGGCTAGCATATGCCTATTGTCGGCCCAATAGCATTCTGAATATCGTGTCACCTTTGCAAGGCTGTCCGACGCTCCGGGACATGATGGAGCTATGGTTCGAGGTTAACGGGCGGCCGGAGTCCGTGCTTTACATGACGAAGCGTAGATATGCACAATCATCGGACCTTGGCCCGGCTCACAAAGCCTTTTACCGAGTGGCCGGGGCGAACCTAGCCATTGCCTGCCATCCTTGGTATTTTGTGAGTTCGGTGGAGGAACTGGGGAGGAAGCATGGCGTGGCACTACCTCGAACGAGCCTGGCGAGCGTTAAGACATGCTTGAGGCGTTTTCTCGATGGTGAACTGTGCTTGAGGGGATGAACATACCACCTTTTGCACAAACGCGTTGGCGTGGGCGGAGCGACAGGCTTTATAGAAAGGATTATCCATGACCAATCGACTGATAGGATTCCACCCAATAACAGGATTTATTGCAGCGCATATTGTTCTGCTCGCGTTGGCGCCGGGTTGCCGCAACCCGGCGGAGAACAGACAGGCAAAGGAGCATCGGGCGAATTCCTCGGCTGATGTTGTGGAGAGCTCGGCTGAAGCTGATGAGAAGATCCCGATGCAGGATCCACCGGGAACGTCAACAACAGAGAGCACAGCAGCCGGGGGTGACAATGCTTTGGGCGCGTCGCCGATTGAAACCGCATCTCAGGGGCCCCGCGTCGCCGAAGGCGAAATCGGGTTGTCCACTTCACTATTGACCATGCCGGGCTTGCGGACGGAGCATTACACGATCTACAGCCAGCTCAGCGATGAGGTCACGGCAGACTTGGCGCTTCGCCTGGAGGCGATGTACGATTACTATGCCCAGCGTTTCAAAGACGTGTACAGGCCTATTCCGTTCCCCAAGCGAGTATTTCTATTTAACAACCGCAAGGACTTCGTCGCAGCAGGCGGGCATCCCACCATGCCCGGGCAGTTCATCGGAGGCGGTGACGAGGTGGGGGCCAGGCTGATGATGATCTTTCAGGAGGGTGATCTTGGGGCGTTCATGGCCTCCTGCCCACTGATGTATCATGAAGGATTCCACCAGTTTCGGGCTATCGAGATTTCAGAAGCCGGCAACGTTAACCGAGCTTGGCCTCGCTGGCTGGATGAGGGGTACGCTAATGTCTTCAATAATATAACCTGGACCGGCGATGGCTGGGTAGACGGGGTGCTACGACCGGAAACCATCTATAGTATCATGAGCAACGCTGCCAATTTCATCACCCTCGACGACTTGCTGAACAATGACGGAGCTTGGCTGGAGATGATCGCCGACGGCAAGCTGTGGTCGTTATACATGGAAAGCGCCTCGATGGTCTTCTTTCTTGATCATGTTGACAGCGGCAAGTACCGATCCCTGCTGGCACGATGCGTTCAGGAGCTAAGCAATGCCCAGCGGCCCGAGCAGACGCTCAAAGACATTGTTGTTCTCGAACCGGAGTACCTGCAGTGGCTCAGTGCGAGGCTGAATGAACATGTGACCGCTGCGAAGTACTACGAAATCTTCACGGCCATGCTGACCAGCCATGTCGCGCGGGCACATGCCCGTGGCCAACGGTTCAGCTCCGGCGACGACCTGCTGGCCAAGGCGCGCGAGGGGCAACTGGATATGCCTCCGGTCGGCAGCGATCAGTGGCTGCCGGACGGCCTACTGCACGAGATGATGTGGTATTACACTATGTTGAGCGAATCCTATGACCCATTCGAGGTAGATATTGAGTATCCCACCGAGGGGGGGACACCGCTCATCCACGTCCGGCATCCCCGATTCGGCCTGGAACTTGAGGGCGCTTTCAAGCTGAAGGATTCCAACAAGATAGCCAGCGTGGACATTGTCTACATTGCCTGCCCATCGCTCGATTTGCTTAAGGCGATGACGATGGTAAACACTGATTAAACGCTTCGGTGGAGCCAAATAAGCGGGATGGCGCCGGTGTTGTGGCAGCGGCGCTGGGCAGTAGGTTTGACACGCATTGTGACGCGTGAAGTCCGGGAGACGGGGTGGTCAGGACAGTCATTACAGTGGACACGGAACGTTGCACTGGCTGCGGCGAGTGTGTTAGCCTGTGTCACCGGGGCGCCATTGAGCTGTCTGGCGGCGTGGCAAGGCTTGTGGCCGATAGACTTTGTGACGGCCTGGGTCTCTGTGTCGCCGCCTGTCCGCAGGGCGCGCTGATACTCGATCGCCGACAGGCCGAACCCTTCGCGGGCAGCTACGTGTCCAACCCCGGCCGGCAGGCAAATTCCGTCGAACCAACACCCGCCGCCGAGGATCCCGCCCAAGAAATCCTGCTTCACAGACTGGTCTTATGCTGCCGGGCCTCCCAGTGCGGCCGACTCTGCGCCAACCTCATAAAGCAGCCCGGCAAGACCGGTGTCTGGTGCGTGGATGTCGCCTCAGGCCAAAAGATCAACCTCTACCACGCACTCGCTAACCGCCACTTCCGCTGCCCGATTGGAATGTTTTGATCTCTCCCGCGCAACGTCCCAGCCGCTTCAGTTTACACCATTGTCGACTTAGGCGGGGGCAAGCGTTACTTCGTCAGGGCCTGCTCAAGATCGTTGAGGATCTTGTTCTCCAGCACACCGTCGGTGGCGTAGGTCTCCCACGCGTCATTCTGCTGGGGCGAGGTAGCTGCGTCCATTTCAGCGGGGGTCTGGTTGGGCACGGAAGAATAGGTGTCCTCCGTTATGGACTGCTGCCGCAGTATCACCGCGCCTTGCCTTTGCAGTTCCACCGTGCAAACGGCGTAAATCCGCCCGCCCGTGCGGCTGATCTTCATCGAGGCCGCCTGCCGCGCTTCAGACCGCCCGATCAGCCTGTCGCCCGGCGCGTTGGACATAGCCTTGGGTTCGCAGACGATGACGCCGCTATCCGAGTCCGCCGAAGCGACGGTGAAATACTGCGACATGACGGAGCGGGCCTGGCCGAACGCCACCGGGTAATTCTCTGTTGTCAGCGGCCGTCGTGTGCCGCTTTCGGGAACGAGCAGGCTAGCCAGCCCTGAGGACGATCCGCCCTCGGCGCCGCCATTGCACCCGGCCAACAGAGTAGTTGTGATGATGACTGTAATCGTTATTGCATATCTAGCCATGACTATTGCTCCCAAGTGCCCGAACGATTCTTCGGCGCTGACGCCGAGCGGGCCGTTGTTTCATTACCATAGCCTGTTAGCGCTATTCCTGATCCTTCCGCCAGGTCGTGTAGTTCGGCGCTTCGTGTGTTATTGCTATATCGTGCGGATGGCTTTCCGCAAGCGTCGCGGCCGAAACCTGCAGGAACCTGGCGTTGGTTCTTAACTGGTTAATTGTATGCGTGCCGCAGTGGTCCATGCCGCTTCGCAGACCGCCGACTAGTTGAAATACGAAGTCGTCCAGAGGCCCACGGTACGGCACGCGCCCCTCGACACCCTCCGGCACGAGGCGTCCGCGGTCTTCTGCCTCTTGGCCGTAGCGATCTGCAGAGCCCGCTGACATGGCGTCCATAGAACCCATGCCCCGGTACGTCTTGAATCGCCGCCCCTGGTATATAACCAGCCTGCCAGGCGATTCATCAAGCCCGGCGAACAAGCTGCCCAGCATCACGCAGTGAGCCCCCGCCGCCAGGGCCTTGACGATGTCTCCGCTGTGGCGGATGCCGCCGTCAGCCATCACCGGCACATCGTGGGCTGCCGCCACGCGGACGCAGTCTGCAATCGCCGTCAGTTGCGGCACGCCGACGCCCGTAATCACGCGGGTCGTGCAGATCGAGCCGGGCCCGATCCCCACGCGAAGCCCGTCGGCACCGGCGGCGATCAGATCCTCAGCCGCCGCAGACGTGGCGATGTTGCCCGCCATCACGTCGATCTTGCTGCTGGCCTTAATCTGCCGGATAGTCTCCAGGACAACCTCCTTATGGCCGTGTGACGTGTCGATGACGATCACGTCCACGTCGCGATCGATCAGCTTCTGCACGCGGTCGAAATCCAGCACGGCCACGGCCCCGCCGACGCGGAAACGTCCGCGGGCGTCCTTACAGCTATGCGGATGCTGATGAAGCTTTTCGATGTCGCGCATCGTTATCAGCCCGGCAAGCTGGCCGTCCTTCGTCACCAGCAGAAGCTTCTCCACCTTCTGGCGGCTGAGAATCCTCTGGGCGTCTTCCAATGAAGTGTCCGGAGGCGCGGTGACCAGGTGCTCGCGTGTCATCACCCTGTCTATAGTTGTGTCTTCGGTCAGGAACTTCAGATCCCGCCGCGTGAGGATGCCGATCAGCTTGCTGCTCTCGCCGACGATGGGAATGCCTGAGACGTTGTGGTCGGCCATTATCCGCCGGGCGGTCTGAGTGGACTCACTGGGGGGCAGCGTCACCGGGTCGGTGATGATTCCGTTTTCCGACCGTTTGACCTTTTCCACTTCACGGGCCTGCGTTTCGATATCCATGTTGCGGTGAATCACGCCAAGCCCGCCTTCCTGGGCCAAGGCGATCGCCAACGCCGACTCCGTCACCGTGTCCATCGGCGCCGAAACCAACGGAATCTGCAGCCGTATGTTCCGTGTGACCTTCGTGGAAAGATCAAGCTCAGCCGGGTTGACGTTGGATCGCGCCGGCACAAGCAGCACGTCGTCGAAGGTGATACCGTTGCCGATGAGCTTGTCCTTCATCGTCTCTCCTGAGGATTCGTCATGGCCGCAAGCCCTGAATTGCCATAGAGTATTGACCCGGACGGGGCGTTTCAAGAAAAATGAGCAAATGGATACCAACTGGCGGCAAATGCAGGCGACGCTGGATGAACTGGCTGCGGCGGACCTTATCCGAAGGCCCGTGACGCTCGATTCGCCCGTCGGACCAAGCGTCATTGTCGCCGGCCGGTCCCTAGTGTGCCTCTGCAGCAACGACTATCTCTCGCTCGCCTGTGACCCGGCGATCAAGGCCGCCGCTGTCGAAGCGGTGAATCTCTGGGGTGTTGGGGCGGGGGCCTCCAGGCTGATCAGCGGATCGACCAGCATCCATCGGCAGCTCGAAGATCGTCTTGCGGCCTTTAAGGGCACCCAGGCCGCCATAGTCACCTCCACGGGCTGGATGGCCAACCACGCTGCCATCGCCGCCATCGCCGGGCCGGAAGACCTCATCCTGTGCGACAAGCTTAACCACGCCAGCATTATCGACGCCGCCCGCGCCTGCGGCGCCCGCCTCCGCACTTACGCACACGCCGACGTCGACAGGCTGGCTGTGCTGCTCGCCCGCCATCGCAGCCGCCACCGGCGGTGCCTCATCGTCACCGACACGCTTTTCTCGATGGACGGCGACCTGGCGCCCCTGGCTGAGCTTGTGCCGCTGAAGCAGCGGTATGACGCCCTGCTTGTCGTCGACGAAGCCCACGCCACCGGCGTGCTGGGCGAGTGCGGCAGGGGGGCGGCGGAACTCGCCGGCGTCGAGCAGAAGGTGGATGTCACCGTCGGCACGCTTTCCAAGGCCCTCGGCGGGCTGGGAGGCTTCATCACCGGGCCCCAGGTGCTTATCGACCTCGTACGCAATACCTCGCGGGCGTTCATCTACACGACAGCCCTTCCGCCGCTGTTGTGTGCCGCGGCCATCACCGCGCTGGACATCATACGCGACCAGCCCGAACGCCGACGGATCGTGCTCGCCGGCGCTGACAGGCTCCGTAGGCAGCTCGCCGACACGGGCGTTCCCACAGGCCGGGCCGCCGCACAGATCATCCCCGTCATCGTCGGGGGTCCTCGATCCGCCCTCGCCCTCAGCGCCGAGTTGCTGTCGGCGGGCTTCCTGGCCCCCGCTATTCGCCCGCCTACCGTCCCCCCGGGCGCCAGCAGACTGCGGATCAGCATATGCGCCGGCCACCGGCAGGATGACCTCGACCGTCTCGCCGAGACGATCGCCGGCTGTCTCAAGTGACCTCCCATCCTTGGTTGCCTGTCAGATTTTCGCGAGCTATATCCTATTGGTCTAATAGTGAGAAAAAACGCGAGCCTCGGGGAAAATCCCAAGGCCCGCGGCGAATTGCTTCCAGGTGCAATCTAAGCTGCCACTTCTTGCACCCTCGCTGGATCTACGACCTTCGCTTAAGCGCCGCAAGACCACCCAGGACCAGCAAACTCATCGTCGCCGGTTCGGGGATGGGGCTGGCCGCGACGAAGCCAAAGTACGTGCCGAGGATCGTCAGGTCCACGGTGTCGACGGTCGTATCGCAGTTGGCGTTGCCCTGGCTCCAGCTCGTACCGACTCCGAAGTATGTGCCCAGGATCGTCAGGTCGACGGTATCGACCGTGCCGTCCAGGTTGAAATCGCCGTACTCGGTGCCGATGCCGACTGTCGTCTCCACCAGGTCGTGGATGAGGATGTTCATATCGTCACTGTCGGCGTCGCCGTCGCTGTCGAGGTCGTACTGCTCGCTGCCGCCGGGCAGCGGAATGCCGTCGCCGGTCATGTTCGCGCACAACGCATTGATATCATCGACATCCACATCGCCGTCGTCATCGAAGTCACCGGGCGGAGGCCCTGAGCCGGCGCCCGGCCCGAGGATCGTTCCCGATGCCGTCGTTCCCGTGCCCGGGTTAAAGCTGTAGCTCCACCATTCGATCTCGCCGGGGGCATTCGGGTGCACGATGCGAAACGTGTGGAACAACCCATCAATTTCATTTGACGAGGTGCTCGCGTTGAACTGTACGCCCTCAACGGGGCCTCCGATACCCGTCAGGACCCCGGCTTGCTTGGTCCCGGCGAACGAAACGTAGACATAGTCACTAGGCGTGTGCCACGTGTTGATGATGCCGTATAGTCCCACGTCACCGACTCGGCAAGTAGGCGGCACCACCCATTCGTTAGGATCGCCATTCATGTTTCTGTCGGGATTGACATAAGTCCCGGCGTATGAGCCCATCGTGCCAAAATCATCGTAAAAGGAACTGTACGAATTGTTCCTGGCGGCCTGGGCATTCCACTGCTGGTTCAGGACGTTCTCCGCCCCGCCCCATCCGGTGGCGATGGGCGATTGGTTGAGAATCAGTTCCGCATCGAAACCGCGAATGCCCCAGCGAGCCAACTGTGAAGCGCCTCCCCCATAGAGGTCATAAACATACTCCCACATCCCGATTTCACCGGCATTATTGGCCGTTTCCGCCGTCAGCAAACGTGGAGCGACAGCCAATTCCATGTAAGACGGGTTGTTGGGATCCTGCGCAAACGCGCTACTGGCAATCGCCAGCACTGCTGCACATAGAATAATCTTCCTCATATGAGAATCTCCTTACTCTAATGTCCCTAACATGCCCCAACAGCATGCTCTGTCCAGTCGTCCCTAGGTCCAATCGTGGTAGCTGTTGAGGCGACTGCAAAACCGTCTCATCCTGCTGCCGACATCGAACATGCCGATGTCGTGGTACACCTCGCATAGAAAATTGTACCAAACTGGTCCCAGAATGGTAGAGAATATATTTATTTTGCCCGACATGCAGGACCTGTCGGAGAGAGGATGCCATAACCAAACCAGCATTAAGGAATTAAGCCGGGATTTCCCGGGCTGCCTCATGCCCGCGGCCATCGCGGGCCTTGACTTGTCGGCCCGGGTGATGACAATGCAACGGCGATGATCTCTCACCACCGCCACAGCAAGCCCGTCATCGGCGTCGTAGGTGGAATCGGCTCGGGCAAGAGCCTCGCGGCCTCCATCTTTGTCGAGCTCGGCTGCGCCCTGATCGACGCCGACGCAATCGGCCACGCCTTGCTGGAACAGCCCGACATCAAAGACGCGCTGCGCCGGTTGTGGGGCGGCGACGTGTTCGACACAGAAGGGCACGCGGACAGGGCGGCGGTGGGGCGGATTGTCTTCGACGATCCGAAGGCCCTTGCCGCGCTCAACGGCCTGCTTCATCCGAAAATGCGCCAGCGGATGAAAGAACAAATCGCCGACGCCATGGTCGACCCTGCCGTCGCCGGCGTCGTAATAGACGCCGCCGTTCTTTTTGAAGCCGGGTGGAACGACTTGTGCGATTGCGTCGTATATATAGAGGCCCCTGTTCCGCTGCGGCTAGAGCGGGTCGCCGCGGCGCGGGGGTGGGATAAGTCGGAAGTCGCCCGGCGGGAAAGACTGCAAATTAATCTGGACAAG
>Ga0180438_10008326_pt1 | contig 13216 bp, 15 predicted proteins | sample SS_ome_12_FD_132455 | JGI IMG/M metagenome (GOLD analysis project Ga0180438, IMG submission 132455) | Hypersaline lake sediment archaeal communities from the Salton Sea, California, USA - SS_3_D_2 metaG | ecosystem: Environmental > Aquatic > Non-marine Saline and Alkaline > Hypersaline >... | reverse complement strand
TACGCGAATCAGTGGGTGCGGACGCCGCAGATCGGTGACATCGGCCGCGAGCTGGTGATCCCGTCCGATGTGTGGTCGTCGAGGGCCGATTGGGAACGGTTCGAGGGGCCGTGGGCGTTCGGTGTCGATGTGTCGCCTGATGGCAGGTCGGCGTCGATTGCGTCGGCGGGTCGGAACCCGTCCGGTCGGTTGCAGGTCGAGGTGATCGACCTGCAGGCCGGGGTGTTTTGGTTGGAGGATCGGCTTGCCGGGCTCGTCGCCGAACATCAGCCGATCGCTGTCGCCTATGACGCCGGTGGCCCGGCAAACGCGTTGGCCGGGCAGATCGCCCGGGCGGCGGGGACGACTCCGATCGTCAGGTTGACCGGCCGCGAGTACACGGCGGCGTGTGAGGCGTTCCGTGTCGGGATGGTCGAGGGCCGCTACTGCCATCTCGGGCAGGCGTGGCTTGATTCGGCGCATGGTGGCGCGACCCGCAAGGCGCGGGGTGACGGCTGGTTGTGGGATCGCCAGACCGCTCTGTCCGACATCTCACCGATCGTCGCCGCGACCGTCGCCGCTCGAGCGTTCGAGACGCAGTTACCGCCTGAGCGGCCCCCCGAATTCTTCGTGTACTGAGCGAGAAAGGACGACGACCATGCGCAATGCTCTGACGTCGTTCGGCGAGGTCGCCGGCATCGGACTGGTCGGCCTCGGCCTCGGGCTTGCCTGGCCGCCGCTCGGCGTCGTCGCTGCTGGCGTCGGCGTGTTCGCCATCTCGTATCGGGTCGGGTCCCGGTGAGCATCTTCGCTCCACGCCGTTCTGACGACCAGCGCGACACGGCCCGGTCGCTGCCAGGCGGCGCCGGCCTGTCACTCGACGGGTACATCAGGCTGATTGGTTCGTCCGGTCTGTCTCGTACCTCGGTGCAGTCGATCGACACAGCATTGTCGTCGTCGGTGGTGTGGCGTTGCGCCATGAAGAACGCCGCCACGCTTGCGTCGTTCCCGGTGCACACGCATCGAGGTCGTGACGTTGTTCCCGATCCGCCGATCGTCGCGAACCCTGCCGGCGACGGGTCGCTGCGTTCGTCGTGGGTGTTCGCCGGGGCGCTTTCGATGTACCTGCGTGGCGGAATGAATCTGTGGGTGACCGCCACCGATTCACGTCGCGCGCAGTCTGCGGCGCTGCTGCACCCGGACCGGATCGACTATTCCGACTCGCGCGGCTGGCTACTTGACGGCAAACCGGTCGATCTGTGGCCGATCGGGCAGCTGCTCCACATTCCGCTGTACGTGTTGCCTGGAAACCCGAAGGGTCTGAATCCACTGCAGTACGCCGCCCGGTCGCTGTTCCCGGGAATGACCGCCCAGGATTTCTCCGGAAACTTCTTCCGCGATGGCGCTCATCCGACAGCGATCATCGCCCCCGACCACGACCCCGGCGAGGAGGGCGCGAAAGCGCTCAAGCAGAAAGTGATGGATGCCGTGTCCGGAACCACTCGGGAGCCGATCGTGCTGCCGCAGTCGGTGAAGTGGACACAGATGCAGATCAACCCGGACGATTCGCAGTTCATCGAAGCGATGCGGCTGTCAGACGAGCAGGTGTGTCGCTACATGGGTACGCCGCCGGAAGAGATCGGGATCGCCCCGTCCGGCGCCAGCCTGACGTACGCCAACCGTGAGCAACGCAAGCAGGACTACCTGCAAGAGCTGCTGTATCCGAAGGGGCAGATCGAGGGCGGATGGTCGTCGCTGATCGCCAAGCCTCAGCAGGTGAAGCTGAACCCGGACGGGTTGCTACGTGCCGACCTGAGGGGCAGGTACGAGTCGTACAAGATCGCCGCCGAGATCAACGATTTGACCGGCGAAACGCTGCTGTCGGTCGACGAGATGCGTGATCTCGAGGATCGGCCTCCGATTGAAGGAGACGCACCATCATGACCAACCCGCTCGCCGCCGACGGCGTCGACATCGCCTATCGAGGCCAGTTTGCCGGCGGCGTCCAGCTGCGGGCCGACGACGACGCCCCGTCCGGGTCGACGCTGTACGGGCACTTCTCCCGGTTCGGCGTCCACTACGAAATCGATTCGTGGCTCGAAGGTCACTTCTTGGAGTCGGTCCGCGCTGGAGCGTTCAGCAAGACGATCCGCGAGAACCGGGACCGCATCGTCTGCTCGTTCGACCACGGCTATGACCCGCAGATCGGCGACAAGCCGATGGGGCCGATCACCGTACTGCGCGAGGACGACGACGGCGCCTACTACGAGGTGCCGTTGCTCGACACCGACTACAACCGGAACTTCATCCTGCCGGCGCTGCAGGGCCGCACCATCGACGGCCGCAACCTCGGATCGGTGCTCGGCGCGTCGTTCCGGTTCCGGGTCGTCAAGGACGAATGGAACATGGACCCCAAGCAATCCGACCACAACCCCGACGGCATCCCAGAGCGCACCATCACCGAGGTGCGCCTGTTCGAGTTCGGGCCCGTGGTGTATCCGGCATCGTCCGCAGCGACGGCGGAGGTGCGTTGCCTGACCGACCACTACTTTGAGCGATCCCTGCGCAGTCAGCAGCGATCACTCCCCGATCGCGGAGCCGGCGCGACCACTCCACGAAACACCCCGGCCGCCGAGCCGCGCGAGCACTCGACCGGTCACCTCATCACCCGTTCCCAGATCGCCGCCGCGACCAACCTGGCGCGCGTCGACCTGCGCACCGTCTGAAAGGACGACCCAACCATGAACTACTTGGACCGTGCTCGCGCGCGACTCGCCGAGCTCACCGCCCGCCGCGACGCCAAGCTCTCCGAGCTCGACGACTTCTCGGCGACCCTGACCACCGAGAGCCGCGACGCCACCCCCGACGAGAGCGATCTGGTCGCCCTCGCTCTCGACGAGCTGCGCTCGCTCAAGGCACCGATCGCCGAGGCCGAGGCCGAGATCGCCGACCTCGAGGCCATCGACGCCGCCCGCAAGAACACCCCGCCCGCCCCCGCCGGCGCACCGGGGCACATCGGTCGCGCTGGCGGCGGCGACGACCCGTACGACTTCGATCTCCGGTCCGCGCCCCGCACCGCCGAGACGCGTCGCGAGGTCGAGGATCGGGCCATGCGCGCCATCGAGCGCGACCCGTACCTGTCCGACGCCAACCGCGACCACGTCGACGCGATGCTCCGCGACCGCAAGGTCAACCGGGGCGGCGCTCTCGCCCGGCACATCATCGCCACCGGCGACCCCGAATACCGGGCCGCGTTCCTGCAGCTCATCACCCGCCAGCATCCAGTCCTGACCGACCGTCAGGCGCACCTGCTGCAGCAGGCCGAGGAGCAGCGTGCCGCGATCAACGTCGGCACCGACGCCAACGGCGGCTACCTGATGCCGTTCACGCTCGATCCGACCGTCATCCTGACGAGCTCGGGCACCGTGAACCCGGTTCGGATGCTCGCTGACGTGTCGACCGTCGCGACCGACAACTGGCAGGGCATCACGTCGGCCGGCATCACGGCGTCCTACGACGCCGAGGCCACCCAGGTGTCTGACGACACCCCGACGTTCGGGCAGCCGGCGATCAAGATCCACCAAGCGCAGGCGTACGCGCAGGCCAGCCTCCCCGCTCTCGACGACCTCGACGGGCTCGGCGAGGACCTGTCCACGATGTTCGCCGATGCGAAGGACACGCTCGAGCTGACCAAGTTCACGGTCGGTGCCGGTGACGGATCGAACGAGCCCTACGGATGGGTGACGGACGCCACCGCCGTGGCGTCGGCGACGACCGACGTGTACGCCGTCGCCGACGTGTACGCCGTGCAGAACGCGCTCAACCCGCGCTGGCAGCAGAACGCCACCTGGCAGGCGTCGCTCCCGGTCATCAACCTGACCCGCCAGTTCGGCACCGCGCTCGGTCACGCGTTCCTGACCTACCTGGGTGGCGGTCAGCCTCCCGAGCTGCTCGGCCAGGACCTGTACCAGAACTCGGCGATGGACTCGGTCATCAACGCTTCGCAGGACAACAAGATCCTCGGCTACGGCGACTTCCGCCAGTACCGGATCAGGGACCGGATCGGCATGACCGTCCAGTTCATCCCGGTCGTGATGGGCGCCAACCAGCGCCCGACCGGCGAGGTCGGCTGGTACTGCCGCTGGCGGAACGGCGCCCGCCTGTCGGTCGCCACCGCCGTCCAGGTGCTCAACGTCACCTGATCCGCCCGGACATCTGCCGCCCCTGCGCCTCCGCTCCGGTCGGGGCGCGTGGGGGCGGCACGTTCCGACCGCTCAACCACCGAAGGAGAGGCCACGATGGCGACCGCCAAGAAGCCCGCGATGCGGGCCACGTCCACGTTCCACGCTGCCGGCGGTGTCACCGTCTATCAGGACGCCATCGTGCCCGGCGACGACCCGCTCGTCCGACAGTTCCCGCAGTTCTTCGCCGACGCCAACGACGCCACCCGGGGCGACGTCGTGCACACGGCGACGGCGCGCCCCGGCGAAGTTCGTGGAGTTCGGTCCGGCAAGGACTGACCGCGATGAGTGTTCCGGGCCGCTACCTCGACACCACGACGTTGCAGGCGTACATGCGGTCGGACAAGGTGACCGAGCAGGCGCTGCTCGAGGAGGCTGTTCTGGCAGCGGAGCAGGCGATCGACAATGCGCTCGGCCGCCGGATCGCTGTCGCGTCGGGTACGCCGTCGGCGCGTTCGTTCGCTGCGAAGGCGTCCGATGTGCTCGTGATCCACGATGCCGTGTCGATCACGTCGGTCGTCGAGGATGGCACCACGCTGACGTCGGGTGACGACTTCCAAGCGGAGCCGTTGAACGGTCTGTCGGCGGCCGGTGAGTCGGTGCCGTACTGTCAGCTGCGTCGGTTCCCGTGGGGCGCCTGCTGGACGAACGACGGTGGTCGGGCGACGGTGACGGTGACGGCTGATTGGGGATGGGCGGCGGTGCCGGCCCCGATCCTCGAGGCCGCCAAGATCGTCGCGAAGGATGCGTTGGAGAACCGTGAGGTGCGGCACGGCATCGTCGCTGCGACCGAGTTCGCCGGTGTCGGGTCGCGCGAGAACCTGTTTGTGAGGCAGACGGTGCGTGACTATCGGCATCCGTCGCGATGGGGGATCGGCTGATGGTCGGCCTGGACGTGGCGCCGATCTTCGCGGCGTTGGCCGATCAGGTCCGTTCCGGGCTTGCTGCGGCCGGTGAGGACTTCACCGTCTACGCCTATCCGGAGCTGAACCCGGACCTGCCGGCGGTGTCGCTGCATCCTGCTGGCGACGGTTGGATCTCGTACGTCACGTCGATGGGTCCGAACGGTACCGCCGATGTGCTCGGCCGCCTGGTCGTGCAGCTCGTCGCCGGTGACATGGAGACGCTGTTCCGACAGGCGTGCCGTTTGTGCGCCGCCGGTGCCGGTCATGCGTCGTCGGTTCCTGATCTCGTGATGGCGGATCGCACGCTCGGCGGCGCGGTCGCCGACTGTGTGGTGCTGTTCGCCGAATGGCCTGATGTCGAGGCCGATCCCGGCCGTATCGAGATTCCGTTCTCGGTCATCGCGTCGAAGGACGCAGCGGAGGTGTAGCCCTGTGGGTGCAACGACCCTGACCAACTCGCACGTACTGTGGGACCAGTGGGACCTGGCGCCGTTCACCGGGCAGCTGGACACCGCTGCGTCGTGTGCGGTTCGTGACGCGAACCATCTCGCCGGGCTCGGCTTCTCGATCATGCTGCCCGGGCTGGTGTCGGCGGTTGCGTCGATCGGCGGTCACGCCGACTACGCCGCCGATGCGGTCGATGCGGTGTTTGCGTCGGCGTCGCGGGGCCGACAGGAGCTCGTGACGGTGATCCCGAACGGCACCGCTCACGCTGCTGGTGATGCGGCGATCTTCGTGCGCGGGCAGCTCGACGCGTACCGGACGCAGCAGGGGTCCGTCGGTGATGTGGCCGGGTTCGCTGCGTCGATCACGGGTGACACCCCGGCGGTCTACGGGGTCGTCGGGGCGCCGCTCGCCGCCCGGTCGTCGACGTTGACCGGTGATGCGTTGCAGCTCGGCGCGGTCGGTACCGGGCCGAACGGTCGCACCGAGCGGTTGTGGTGCGGTCTGCACGTCACGGCGGCGTCAGGGACGAACCTGGCGGTGTCCGTCCAGTCGGACGACTCGTCCGGGTTCGGGTCGCCGGCGGCTGTGACATCGTTCTCGACGGTGTCTGCTGTCGGCTGGCAGTGGACGTCGGTGGCGGGGCCGATCACTGACGACTACTTCCGGGTGACCGCGACGATCGGGTCGGGGTCGTTCACGTTCGCTGTCGTGCTGGGGGTGTGGTGATGGCTGTTGTCGCCGTCTCGTTCGAGCATTTGGGCCGGTCGTTCACGGTTGGCGACGTGCTGCCCGACGACGACCCGCTCGTCGAGTTGGCGCCGCACCTGTTCGAGCATCCCCCGCTCGAGATCTCCGATCCTGTCGAGCCTGCCCGCGTTCGGGGGCCGGTCGTCGACTGGCCCCCGATCCCTCCCAAGCCCACCCGGCGCAAGCCATCGACCAAGAAGGACTGATCCGCTATGAGCGCCTACGTTCTCACCTCGCAGACCGTGCTGCTCGGCACCGCATGGACCGGCACGGCGCCGGGCCCCGGCGTTGCCGTCGGCTCGATCTCGGGAACCATCTCGTCCGCCTCGGACATCACGTCGTATGTCCGGTCTGCGCCGGTCGGCTGGTCCGTCGCGCAACAGGACACGACCAACATGGGGTCGGGCGGCTACACCGAGGTGATTCCCGGTCTGACGTCGCACGACCAGATCGTCCTCGACTGCAACTCCGATCAGGCGGCGTCCGCGCTCGACTCGATCGTGAGGTCCACGCTCGGCGGGGTCGCGTCGGCCGGTTCCGATCCGATCTACGTCGACGTCAAGCCGACGTCGGCGTCGCGTGGGTCGACGAACCCGTCGCTCGTCGCAGCGGTGTACATCGTGCAGTGGTCGCCGTTCGGCGGGTCGGTCGGCGATCGGGCCGCTGCCCGGCTCGTGCTGCAGGTCACCGGCACGTTCACGCAGCTCACCAGCTGACCGGGTCGTGCCGACTGCTCCGCTGTCGTCGGCCGGCGACGACTTCGCGCGTCGGCTCGATCGTCTCGGGTCGACGGTGCGCAAGGCGCAGCGGCCGGCGGTGACGTCGGCGGCGTTGGCAGCGAAGAAGGCTCAGCTCGAGGTGATGCGGACCGACACCGGCGGGGATCTCCGGTTGTCCGGTGTCGGCAGGCGGGGCGCCCGTGTCGGCGTCCGCTTCTTCGTGCAGGGTGATCGGGAGGCGCTGGTGCGTGCGACCGGGCCGGTGCACTTCGTCGCGCACCCGATGTCGCCGCATCGCATCCCGAGGCAGCGCAGCGCCCGGGGTCGCCGACGGTACGTGATCGTGCCGGGTGCAGATCGGGGCGGAGTGCGGTCGTCGGCGCAGCATCCGGGCACCCGTGGCAAGAACACGTGGAGACGGGGACGCCGCAAGGCGTCGGTCGCCGTCGAGAACGAGGTGGTCGAGAAGATGGGCAAGGCGATCGCGCAAGGGTTCAAGGGATGATCGAGCGGGTGTGGTCGCTCGAGTGGCGTGGTCGCACGTTCCGGTCGTCGGAGTTGTCTGGCCGTCACGCTGCTGTGGTTGCCGAACTGCTCGGTGCGCCGCCGCAATGGGCGACGTTCGTGCCGGCCCGCGACGAGATGCATCCGGCGGCCGGGCCGTTGCAGACGATCGCGCTGCTTGCTGCGTTCACGATCGTCGCTGATGGGGTGACCGGTGACGACGCTCGCCGCAAGATCATGGACACGTTCACGGAGGCAACGGTCGACGAGCTCGTCGACGCGATCCGAATCGAGGACTGACCGATGGCGATGAAGGAGGTCATGAAGTACGCCCTCGACCTCGACACGTCCGGGTTCTCTGACGGTCTGGCTGATGCCAAGGGTGAGGCGTCGAAGACGTTTGACGGGATCGGCGATGATGCCCAGGCCGGCGGAAGCCGGTTCGAGGGGATCGGCGGGTCGCTCGGGTCGATGCTGGTCAAGGGGTTCGCTGCTGTCGGTGTCGGCGCGCTGCTGCTCGAGGCCACGACGGCAGCGTTCGAACGTCAGGACGCGTTGAACGTCGTCACTGGCCAGTTCCGGTTGACGGCCGACGAGGCCGACCGGTACGGCAAGTTGGCGGGCGATCTGTACGCGCAGGGCTGGGGTGAGGGCATCGCCCAAGTCACCGAGGCGACTGCGTTGGTCGCCGAACGGATCGGTGCCACCACCGACGACGAGTTGTCAAAGATCACCGAGTCGGTGTTGGCGGTGTCGAAGACGTGGGGGATCGAGTTCGACGACGTCGTCCGGTCGACGTCGCAGCTGTTGCAGAACAACCTGGCCGGGTCGGCTCAGGAGGCGCTGGATCTGGTCGTGGCAGCGTTCCAGGCGGGCGGCGACGAGGCTGGTGATCTGCTCGACACGATCGACGAGTACTCGCAGCATTGGGGCGCGCTCGGTCTGTCCGGCCAGGACGCCTTGAACATGGTGGTCGACGGGCTGCAGAACGGGCAGCGCGACACCGACAAGCTCGCCGACGCCACGAAAGAGTTCCGGATCAGGGCGGTCGAGGACACCGATGCCGTGTCGGACGCCTACGCCGAGCTGGGCCTGGACTCCGACGAGCTTCGTCGCCGCATCCTGAAGGGTGGTGACGATGCCCGGTCGGCGTTCCTTGACGTGGTCGGCGCAATCGAGGACGTCGAGGACCCGATCGACAGGAACCGTCTGGCGGTCCAGTTTCTCGGGACCCAGTTCGAAGATTTGGGTCCGCAGGCGCTCGGGTCGTTGCAGGCGGTCGAGGGTGCGTTGGGGGACGTCAACGACCGGGCTGAGGAACTGAACGACACGGTCGAGGCGACCGATTGGGAGCAGTTCCGGCGTCGCGCTGAGGGCTGGCTCGGTGGGCTCGGCAACGAGATCGGCGGTCTGGTCAACGACGTCGCCGCCGGTGTCGAGGTGATCACCTCCGGTGAGGTGTTCACGGGCGACTACTGGTCGCAGCCGGTCGAGGGGATCGAGGAGACTGCCCGGGCGCTCGAGGAGACGATGTCGCCGGCGGCCGACATGGTCGCCGAGTCGATCCGTGAGGCACGCGACGAGGTCGCTGAGGCGTCGAGCGTTCTGAACGAGCGTATGTCGCCGGCGGCTGATCTGGTCGCGACGGAGATCGACCGGGCGGCGGAGCGGGTCCGCCGGTTCGGTTCCGACGGTGTCGAGAACATGGACGAGGTTGCCGAGTCGGCCGAGGACGCCGCCGATGAGGTGTCCGACCTCGAGCAGGCGATCTCGGATCTGCGGGACGAGATCAACAACCGGCAGGCGTACCGAGAGTTGCAGGACGAGTTCGCGCGGACGTTGGAGTCGGCGCAGGCGGCGACGACCGCCGAGAAGGAAGGCCACGAGGACGCGGCGGCTGCTGCTGACGCGCACGCCCGGCAGGTCGATGATCTCCGGTTGGAAGTGCTCGACTATCTCGAGGGGGTCGGTGAGATCCCTCCGGAGAAGCTGACCGAGATCATGGCGGCGATCGACCGGGGCTCGTACAACGAGGCGATGTTGGCGCTCAACGCGTTGACGGTGGCCCGTGACGTGCAGATCCGCATCACCGAGATTCGGCGCGGGACGACGACCTATGTGCCGCCAGCTCCGACGTCGTCGGGCGGGTATCGGGCGCAGGGTGGGCCGACGTTCGCGTCGATGTCGCATCGTGTCGCCGAGGCTGCGCCGGAGGTGTTCACCGACACCGACGGCCGGTCGTGGCTGATCGGCGAACAGGGTGATGTGACCCCGATCGCCGAGGCGGGCGCCGGCGGTACGCGTGTGCTGAACGTGTGGGTGCAAGGTCAGCTGATCACTGAGCAGTTCGCGTTCGAGCTGGTGCAGATGGCGGAACGCTTCCGGAACGGGGAACTCTGATGGCGACGACGATCGGCCGGATCAGCTTCGATCGAGGGTTCCGGTCGGTGCGTCACGACGACGACGGGTTCGACATCGAGATCGACGTGTACCCGTCGACGCCGGCGGTCGCGACTGTCGAACGTGAACGCATCTTGGGCCTCGTCAACAACGACGAGGTGGCGGTGCCGGTCACGTCGACCGATGACGACACGCTCGACGGGTTCTATCGGGTCGAGGCGGTCCGGGTGTCCCCGGTCGTCGAGTACCTGCAGTCGGGTCTGCTGCGAGTTCAGGTGTCGCTGCGTCGTGTGTCGTCGGCGTCGTACGAGGCCGACGTCGAGGTGTACGGAGTGCATCACGTCGTCACGAACGCACATTCGGTGACGTCGCTGTCGTCGCTGTCGTACCTGACGATGCTGAACACCGCCGACGCCAATCTGACGTTGCTCGACTTCACCGATTACCATGTGGGCGGCTATACGCTCGTCGCGCGGCGCGGCAGCTCGAACCCGGAAACGGCCGACGGGTCGGACACGGTCGGTATCGAGACGTCCGGTGGTGCGTCTGCGATCGGTGGGCTGCGCACCCGCATGACCCCTGATCTGTGGTATGCGCAGCCTGCGGCGCTGCTCGAGTTGCAGATCGGCGGCGCGTGGTATGCGTGGCATGGACGGCATGTGCCGCCCGGTGTGACAGGTTGGCGAATCTCGAACGGGCTCGTGCGGCTCGGCCCGGGCACCCCTGATGCCGGTTACAAGGTGCAGGCGCCGGACGGTGCCGGCGACTGGTCGACCGGTCAGGAGTTCGTCGTCATTCAGGAGACGACGACGCCGTCGGCGATCGGGGGCCCGAACTACAACCTGCCGATCATCCTGCGGAACTCGCCTGATGTGGTGTCGGTCCGTGCCGACGCCCAGTACTACCACTCCGATCTGTGGACCGTGAAGCGGTCGGTGCCTGCCGTGCTGGCCCGCCCGGTGTTCTCGGCGTCGACGTCGGCGTTGTTCGGTGGCCGGCACGGCTTCGCGCACATCTCCGCCCAGGCCGGTACGAACGTGACCGGTGGCATCCGCACGACCGCCGCCGACGGTGACGGCTACCGGCTCTGCTTCGTCTGCCGTGATGGTGTCACCACGAACACGACGAGCTGTTACGCCAACCACGACGACGGCACGAACCCGTCGCCGGTGTGGGCGATCGCTCTCGAGAACGGCCTGACGCACTTCAACGCCGCGAACTATCTGGCCCACGCCTGCGCGCCAGGATCTCATTCGACACGGGTCGTGCAGTCGTGATCACCGAGCATCTGATGCGTCCCGGGTCCGGTTCGGTCCGCTTCACCGGTCATCTGCCGGCGGGGACGGCACGCCAGATCCGCGACCTCGTCACCGGGGCAGGATGCCACGTCGTCATCACCGCCGCTCCGGTGCCTGACGGTGACGTGTCCGACGAGTTCGTGCTTGCGTCGGCGATCTACACCGGCCGGGTGATCGGCCGCCCGTCCCGGCGCGAGCTCCGTGTCACCGGCCTGTCGACGTGGCTCGACACCTATCCGGCGGCGGCGATCACTCGCACCGGCGGCACTCCGACACAGTGGCTCGGTGACCTGTTGACGAACGGCATCACGACCGGCACCGTGTCGGGCGGATCGAACGTCACCCGGTCGTTTCCCGCCTACGCACAGACGAACCGGGAAGCGCTCGATGCTGTCGCGTCGCTCGGCGGCTGGGAGTACGACGTCCGCCCCGACTTCACGGTCGACGCCGGCACGTCGGTGTTCACGTCGCCGCCCAGGGTCGTGATCACCGATGACGACACCGGTCCGGCCGATCCGGTGTACGTCGGTCTGCGTGGCGGTCTGCTCGATCACGGTATCGACGTCGCGAAGGTGGCGACGCACGCCTACGCGGTCGGTGCCGACACGAAGGCCGGTCGTGTGGTGGGTTCGGCGACGCAGACGGTCGATCTCAAGACGCCGGCCGGTGGCACCCCGACGATTGCGACGGTCGTCAATGCCCCATCTGAGACGTCGTCGGGCAACGCCGACGACGCGGCCGACACGTTCTTGATCACGTCGGCGTCGGTGACACGCACCGTGAAGGTGTCGACGGCGACCGGGGCGGCCGGGTCGACGTGGCGGCAGGTCGGATCAGGCAAGTCGCCGCAGCGTGCCGCGAACTCGACGGCCAGTCTGGCGCTCGGCGCAACCGGTGTGTCGACCGATCCGTCGGTCAGCTTGACCGGCCAGTACGTCCGCCGGGTCGTCCGCCCCGGCGACGAGGTGTACCTGTGGGACATCGAAGGCGGTTTCGTCGATCTGGACAACGCGATCGACTACCGGGGCGAGACGATCCACCCCGATCTCGTGCGGGTGGTGTCGATGACGTGGCCGATCGAACAAGGGCTCGGCGTGTATGTCCGGTCGAACGCAGCGACGCCGACCTACATCGACGTGACGTCGTGGGTGCAGTTCGAGGCCGGCGACACGTTCCTGTCGGTCGGGGACTGGGACCCGGCGGTCGGAGGTACCGGAGGGGTCGCCCGGGCGTTGCCGCTCGTCGAGGCGCGCGTCGGCGGTGCAGGCATCCAGTCGGGGACGGTGTCGCCGACGCTCGACGCCAACGGAGATCAGGCGGTCACGTTCGGGTCGGCGTTCCCTGCCGCCCCGGTGATCGTCGCCACCGTGGAGCGGGTGACCGGGTTGTACGACTACACGGTGATCACGAACTCGATTACGACGACCGGGTTCAAGTTCCGGATCGCCGCCAACAACACGATCCTGACCTCGACCACCCCGGGAATCACCGTCCATTGGATCGCCTACGGATGACCGGAGTACCTGATGCCCGAACCACGCGCTGACGGCCCCGACGTCGCCGACCGCTATCAAGACCTTGTCGGCCCGTGGCCTGCGGAGTGGTCGTTGTGTTCGACGAAGTGTTGCGAAGGTCAGCAGACCGAACACCGGGGTTCGACGTGGGATTGGCGGAAGCATTGGGCGTGGATGCACGCCCAGCCGGGCATCCGGTGGCGTGGCCTGTATCACTGGATCAGGGGTGATTCGACGATGGCGGCGCAGGCCGATTTCGCGGTGCGGATGATGCGCACGGTGGACTTCGGGCAGCCGGGCGACATCTGGCAGGTGGATTGGGAGACGAACGAAGGTGTTCGCTATCTGACGGCCGGCGACGTCGAGGAGTATTGCGACCGCATCCGGCAGCAGATGGGCGAGGACCGGATCGTCGTCTACAGCTCGGATTGGGTGCCGAACTTCGTCGCTTGGCGCGACCGC
>Ga0180438_10008325_pt1 | contig 13216 bp, 12 predicted proteins | sample SS_ome_12_FD_132455 | JGI IMG/M metagenome (GOLD analysis project Ga0180438, IMG submission 132455) | Hypersaline lake sediment archaeal communities from the Salton Sea, California, USA - SS_3_D_2 metaG | ecosystem: Environmental > Aquatic > Non-marine Saline and Alkaline > Hypersaline >... | reverse complement strand
CTGAAACCCCAGGACCATCCCCTCCATCTATTCCTTTAGGGCTTTACTTCCTCATCCCAATAGTTTTAGCTACAATAGGATTAGCATATTATAAAAAACAAAAATTTTAATCTCATTTTTTTCTTCTCATTTTATTATATGATCTTTTTTAAATTACTACAAGAATAAATTGAAAATTAAAAGTTCTCTAATATTTGAGTAAATTTATTACGTACCTAAATATGAACTTATTTCTAAATTATCAAGATTTAAAAATTCTTAGGTAGAAGTTATATAATATTTTTAGTCATAAATTAAACCAAATAAATTAGATGAGAAAATAATGAATGAGACTGATTTACCAAAAAAGAAGTATAAGAATTCCATGTTTATAAGAGCAAGTTATGGTTCACGAGAACTATTCGGACAGTGGATTACAGCTGCGTTTGGTTTTACCGTCTTCTTTTTTTATGAGCAAGTGGTAGCAATCCCATCTGAATTAGCATTAATTGCTTATGTCCTTTATTCCGTCTGGAATGCAATTAATGATCCTCTGGTCGGATATATTATGGAACGAGTTTATATGCCATGGGAAAAAAGATGGGGTGTACGTAGATTTCCATGGATGATTATTGGAGTTATTCCATGGTTATTTTCATTTGCTCTTATTTTTATGGTGCCATTAGACTGGTATACTGTTGGTGGAATTAAAAGTGACGTTCTCGTAGCTCAGAATCAATGGTTAATTTTTGGATGGTTTCTTGGGACTATTTGCTTGTATGATACTCTTCTCACGATATATGATGTGAACGTCATATCTTTATTTCCTGATAAGTTCACTGGTCTTGATGAAAGGAGATCAGTTCAAGGATTTGGTACTATTCTTGGAATTTTAGGTTTAGCCTTAGCAGCAATCATCCCTCCTTTTATTGTGGATCAAGATTTCCCAGCAACATATTCAACTATGGGACTAATAAGTACGATTGTGGGAATTTTTATATTTCTTTTGGTAATACCGGGAGTTTGGGAAACTCAGCATGTTAAAGATGTTAACTCTCAGAGAAGAAGGATGCATGAAGGCCAAGAAATGGAGCCATTTTTCAAGTCAGCCAAAATAGCGCTCTCAAACAGAAGATTTATGATGAAAACTCTCTTTTTTTGGGGATATCAAATTGGCGCAGTAATGCTCCAAACCTCAGGATTCTATATCACAACCTTTATTCTTGATCAACCCGAAGATGTATTTACAATATTATTAGGAGCAATGCTTTTAGGCGCATTAATATCAACTCCTCTCTGGACCTACTTTTCAAAAAAGACGAATAACAATAAGAAAATAAGCATTTATGCTGGTTTTGCTCTATTTATAACCTTCTTACCGTTGATCTTTCTTAGAGATACGATAGGCTGGGCAATCAGTTTACTCTTTTTTGGATTCGGAGTTGGGGGTCATTGGTTCATTGATCCGCCCACCATGGGAGATGTTTTAGATGATATAACGGTGCGAACTGGAAAACGACAGCAATCCATATACTATGGGTATCAGGCTTTCTTTGTTCGATTTGGTGGTTCAGTAATTGCGATGACTATTGCCATCACCCATATTCTAACGGGTTATATAGAGGGTGGAAGCATATCGGAACAACCGCCTTTAGCACTTTTTGGGATTACTATTCATTCTGCTATTGTTCCTGCGATAATTGTCTTAATAACGGTTCTAATATTCTGGAAATATTATGATCTCACCCCAGATGTGGTTGCAGCCAATAAAGAGAAATTAAAAGAACTAGATCTTTAATGTGAGCCTAAAAAAAGATTAAAAATATTTTATTTTTATTTTCCTTTCTTTATTTTGATAAAAAATGCAAGATTTTCACAAATTTTAATTATATCATTGAATTTTCCTATATGAAATGAAGGTAGTAATAATCGGATCTGGATTATCAGGACTTACCACCGGGGCATTATTGGTTAAAGAAGGATATGATGTTGTGATTTATGAACAACATGATAAAATTGGTGGTGTTACGGCTACCATAGAAAAGGGCGGCTATCGATGGGATTGGGGGCAAATGCTTCTTCCCGATTTTGGTAAAGGTGAGCCTGGTCGGAATTTGCTTGAAAGATTAGAAATTTCCAAAAAAGTGAAAACAGTGAACTCTTATCGAGAAAATTATTTTCCCGACTTTAGAATTAGCAAACCAAAGGAATTTCAAGGAATCTATTGGAGAAAAGATTATTTTAAAGAGCTCTTTCCCGAAGATAAGAAAGGATTAGATAAATATTACAAAATTTATGACCGAATTCATGATATTGCATCTCTTATTAATAAAAAAGGAATGATTTCGAAACTTAAACTAATATTAAACTTCCTTCCATTAATTCGAAAGAAAGAATGGAGTGCTAAACAATTAATGGATTATTGTTTTTCAAATGAAAAGCTCCAAGCAGTTTATACTGCAATTCTTGCTGATTATGTGGCTTCTCCAAAAGAATTCCCGGGATTATTAATACCAACAATTAACGCAGAGTCACAATATGATGAAAGAGTTCCCCTTGATTACGGTAGGCATGAGCATAGGCAATCTTGGAGTTATATGATCAATGGTTTAACTGAACTTGTTAATGCTCTTGCGGAAGTGGTTGTAAATCATGGCGGGAAAATCATTACGAATACTGCTATTAAGAAAATAAAAGTCTCTAAAGGACAGGTTGAGGGAATAATTACTTCAAATAATGACGAAATTGAATGTGATCTCGTTATCGCAAGCGGAGGCGCAAGGGAACTGTTCCTTGATTTGGTAGGAGAGAAACATCTCCCCTCAGATTTTATCAAAACATATATCGACTCTCTTTTTACGACAGAATCCGTATTTATGGTTCATTTAGGGGTCGATTATGACCCATCGATTTACCAAAATAGTGCAGCGTTATGTTATTATTACTTCACATATGACATTGAAGGAAGTATTGAAGAGTGCAAAAAAGGAATTTATCATAAAGGAAAGGATGGACTTTTAATCTATATTCCCTCTGTTCATTCTCCAGATATGGCTCCTCCGGGTCATCATGCCGTAACAGTCTACACTATCGCTCCTAATAATCCTACTAATGGCTCATGGAATAATAATAAAGAGCAATGGGCAGACCAATTATTATCTCTAGCTGAGCGATTTGTTCCGGGTCTTAGAGAACATACTAAAATTAAAATTATATTAACTCCCGAGGACTTTCGGAAGCGAACTAATTTAAAACACCATGCGTTTGGTGGGACGGTACCTCATGTAAAAGTACCCCCTCCACCTCATCGAACCCCAATAAAGGGATTATGGTTTATAGGGGCACAAAGTGAAACATATGGTGGAGTGGTTGGAGCGATGACGGGGGCGGAGAATGTAATAAATATAATATTAAAAGAATCTAATAGTCCCACTAAATCATCATAACTCGAAAATATAGCTTATCACTTTAATTTAAAGAATTTTTTGACAAACATTTTCTTTTTTTCAACTCTATCTTTAATGATCTCTCCAGAAAACATAAGAGCTATACCAAGTTCGTTTTTGAGTAAGAATTGTTTAGAAATTAGGCTCTGAACTACTGATAAAATAAACCCATATAAAAATCCTGCGATCCATAGAAATAAAGTTAACAAATTCCCCTCAATTCCGAATAATGAGTTGACAGAAACATTGAGATATTGATACAATATCCCCCATATAAGTATAAATAATAATTCAATAACCACACCGAATTTTATTATAAATGAGACCATATCCATTACTTTGCTTTTTGATGAATGATTTTTCATTATTTTTACATCATGGATTCCAAAAATGAAACGTCTAATAAGACTAGCGCCACTACGAAATGCTAAGAGCACCATGAGCCCGCCTAAAGAAAAAGGATTATCCAGGGATAATACAAATAAGATTCCTACAATGATCCAAATACTTATATTTAAGATTTTGAATTTCACATAATGAGATTCTTTTATTTCCTCATTTGCCTTTAAAATTTTTAGAAGAAATTTTGAAACTCGTCCTTGAAAGAATGAGCCAATCAAAAAAAATAGATTAAACATAATAAATGGGATCATAATCGTATAGCCAAAAATTAGCTCAATTATGAACGCCATATTAATCACTAGTTAAATTTTCTTTGATCTAAAGCTCAATAATGACCTAAATCTACAAAAGATCTTGTAATTTTCTATTTATATAATAGACTTATTCCTATAAAAAGAATAATAAATATTTTTACCTTCAGATAACGACTCAAGAGGTTAATGTTTTATCTAAAATGAGAAAGTCATAATCTAAATATATGAAACTGAATTTTAATCCTCAACCTAAACTTAAAATTTTAGTATTTTTTTGAGAATTATGAATGTATTTGAGACAATTAAAGAGTTTAAAATTATTCCCGTTGCCACAATTGAAAAAAGGGAAGATGCTGTAGAATTAGGAAAAACCTTAATTGAAGCAGGGCTCCCAGTGGTAGAAGTGACATTTAGAACTGAAGCTGCGGCTGAAAGTATTAAAGTTTTAACCACTGAATTTCCAAATCTTCTGGTGGGGGCTGGTACTGTTTTAAAGATTGAACAAGTAAAAGAAGCCACTAGAATTGGGGCTCAATTTATTGTAACTCCGGGATTTAATCCCAAAGTTGTTGATTATTGCCTGAAAGAAAAGATTCCTATAATTCCTGGGGTGAATACCCCAACAATGGTAGAATGGGCACTTGAGAGAGGAATAACAGTTGTAAAATTTTTTCCCACGAATCTTTCAGGTGGAGAAAAAATGCTTAAAACTTTAGCGGGACCTTATCCTACAATGATGTTCTTACCAACGGGTGGCATTAACAACGAATCGTTAAGGTCATATCTAAACCTCCCAAACGTTATCGCGTGTGGAGGAAGTTGGATAGTTAATAAAGATTTAATTGCTGATGGGAAATATAAGGAAATTAAAGAGCTAATCAGAAGCGCGATATCTTTAGTCAAATAAATATGCTAACTACTCATGAAATATTGAATTGTTCTCTAGTCTTACTTAATTGGGATCTTTAAGATATTATTCGTTTATTCACTTCAGCCCATCCTTTTGCTGCGCTTTCATATTTCCTTAAAAAAGCTCTTTTTTCCCCCAGTTCATGCAACTCAGCGGTTGCTAATACGCAGAGCGAATGACCCTCATGCTGTTTTCTAAAATCTATTTCAAGCTGGATAAATCTTTTTCGAGGTACTAAGGGAAGCCCCCACCCACACTTTAAGCATACTAAATGCTTTATTTCATGCATATCCGACAAATTAGGCACCCTCAAAACTCTGAATCCAATTTAAGCTTATGGTTAAGACTCAAACAGTATCTATGACGCTATTGAATTATAACCTGCCCACTTAATTTTAATGATGCATGAATTAGTAATAATACTTTCTTTCTTTATCCTAAAAATTAATTAAAATAAGTCATTTCCAATCCTTCTTATATGCGACTATTCCCCCAAGTCGATTAAAGCTTGCCGCTTCGGGACTCTCTTTTGATATAATTTTTGTTTTTACCCCTTTGTTTTGTGCGATTTGAAGAAGTCGGTGCACGCGATTTTTATGCCTTCTATTTTCAAGATAACTTTCGGTGAGGATAATAAGCTCCAAATTCTCCGCTGCAGACACATCTTTTTTACCTCCTTCAAAGACAAGGTTTTCAATTCCCTCCAAATTATAGATTAATAACTCTTTAGGATCTCCAGTATTGATAAGCATTTCTAATTTTTGAGATAATTGGTTTAACTCTTCGGATACGGTCTCTTCGATAATATTCGAGGAATCTTCACGAGTAAGTAGAGTTTGTGCGCTTTCCAAGGTGTTCGCAAGTCCTTTAATCTTCCCAAAACTTATGCGATTACGACCTTTGATTAACCAGCGATGATGCTTGTTCACATGCTCTATAAAATCATCAGAAATGTTTAGTTTTCCCTCTTCCGCTAATAAGATACTCTTGAGTCCCTGTTTAATCATTGGTCGAATAAAATCTACTAAATCCTCAAAAAGTTTGTATTGTTGTTTCTCATCTAAATATTTCCACTTTCTTGGCATTATTATATTGTTATATGGTCTAAGCGAGTGACTATAGACTTTCCATCCCAGTATATGCTTTTCATCAAATCCTATTAATAATGCCAGTAAAAATCCGCGCTTTCGGTTTCTTCCCATCTTCTTTCTCAACTTTTACTCGGAAATGTTGGTCTTTAGTAATTATACGTTAAGAAATCCTCTTAAGTATCTCTATGATAATTTAAAATTATTTTAGCTATTTTCTGGAAAAAGTGCTCAATTTCTTCCCTATCAATATCTAAAATCTCAATATAATCAGTAATATAGTTTTTAATTGAAGAAATAATGTCTTCTTTTTTTTCATTTTGGTAATTCTCCCAATCCTTCTCTAATCTAATTAAGATAATCGGAATATCACCCACGTGTTGTTTGATAATTTGATATAAATCCGCTAAATTAGCGAGGAATTTCGAATCAGCATCATCACAAGTTATAATAATACCATGAGAACCTTTAAGAAATTGAGTTAGGCGAATATAAAACCTATCCGCAGTTATAGGATTCCAAAACATCATTTTAATTTTCTGCCCAATATAATTTACTTCTTTGTTATAAAAATCAATACCCAAGGTAATACTTGGGGCGGAATTGATTGTTTCTGGAAAAACAATATTTATTAATTTTTCCTTTGTGGAATTTTCACCGATCAATAAAATCTTAAAACTAGAGTCATAGTCAGTCATTATAATAAAATACGAATTTTCCTAATTCATTAATTCTCTCTGTCAAACTAAAATCTTCTATTGAAGTTGATAAATATAAGCCCTAATTATAAATAAATTTTAAATAGAAATTCAGAACATTATAGATTATTCAATGTATTATATGTGAAAAAAAAAGGTTAATAAAATGAATGATGATATACCAACCCCTTGGTACAAATTCTGGCCGAAAGATGTGCCCAAACATATCGAATATAAGGAAGTATCATTAGGAGACATACTTCGGAATAGTGCCACCGAGTTTCCAGATTCACAAGCTGTTTTTTTTGAAGGTTTTCGAATGACTTATAAAGAATTAGATGAAGCAGTTGACCAATTTGCGACGGGACTTGCGAAACTGGGAATTAAAAAGGGAGACATTATTGGCTTAGATCTTCCAAACGCCCCTCAATTTGTTATTGCCTTTTATGCTTTACAAAGACTGGGAACAACAGCGAATCCGATTATACCACTCCATCGTTTTGTTGAAATTGTCCACCAAATCAACGACTCGAATAGCGTGGCATTAATTATACTCGATTCTTTATATGAAGAGCATCTGCATGAAAAAGATTTGAGTAAAATGCCCTCTCTTAAGCATGTTATTTTGACGGGAGTGGGAGAATACCTTCCTAAAATAAAAGCTGTCCTGGGTAAGGCATTAGGGAAAGTCCCTCATATGAAAAAATGGCCTACGAAAGTCGGTAATGTTGATTTTATCCCCTTTCAACATGTCCTTTCGAGTGGCAATCCAATAAATATACCTCAGATATCGATTGACCCTAAAAAGGATATCGCTACGCTAATTTATACTGGTGGAACCACTGGTATTCCAAAAGGTGTTATGTTAACTCACTTCAATATGTCTTCTAACGCCGAACAAGCACGTGAGTGGATAGAAAATCAATTACCTGAAGTAAAAGAACTTCATGGAAAAGGAGGAGTCGGACTTGTTGTCCCATTTGCGCACGTATTTGGCATCTCAACGGGTATGAGTCTTGCTGTCTCGCTTGGCTTTAAACTCATTATGTTCCCCCAGCCCCCCGAGAAGAAATCCAAGATACTAGAAGTATTAATGAAGGAAGAGGCAACCTATATTCCTGGTGTCCCTACTCTATGGAATTTAATTAATCAGGATCCTGATTCTGCGAAATATCAAGGCAAATTAACCACTTTAAAGGCATGCGTGAGTGGAGGAGCCTCACTTCCTGAGGAGGTCAAGCGTAGATTTGAAGAAATTACTGGAGCCCTTATTATCGAGGGCTATGGTTTAAGTGAGACCAGTCCAAATCTTTGCTGTGGCCCCTTCCATAATTATAAAGTCAATACAGTTGGGTTTCCCTTATCTGATACGTATGTCAAACTTGTGGATATCAACGATGGCAAAACGCCCATACCTCAATGTCCCGATGATGAAAGCACAAGCAATCCTGAATATTTCGGAGAGATTTGTGCCTACGGTCCACAAATCACCCCCGGGTATTTAAGAAAGGAAAAGGAGAGTAAATTTGCACTCCGAACGGACGATAAAGGACGAACCTGGTTATACACCGCTGATATCGGTTGTATTGATAAGGATGGCTATGTAATGATAAAAGATCGTAAGCGAGATATGATAAAATACAAAGGTCATGGGGTCTTTCCTGCAGAAGTAGAAAATCTCATGTACCAAAATGATGCTATTAGAGAAGTTGGTGTGATTGGTGTGCCCCATCCCGATGGCACCGGACAAACCATCAAAGCTTATGTTTCTATAAAAGAAGAGTATCAAGGCAAGATAACCAAAGACGAATTGGCGGAATGGTGCAAAGAAAATATTAGTCCTTATAAGTATCCGCGTATAATCGAAATCATCGAAGAACTCCCAAAATCCTTAGTAGGTAAAATTTTACGCAGAGAATTGAGAGAGTTGGAAGATTGAGTCTGAATTTTTTATTTTTAAATCATTTTTTTATTTCTTACTAAAAAAGCATAAATTTACAGTTGATTTAATTTTGGAATATATTTCAGTTCAAAATCGTGAAATTCTTTTGGAAGAAACTATTAATTCCAATTGAGATAAAACTATTTGATCGAGATATTCTCCTATGGAAAAAGTCTTTTTAGTTGACTATAATCTTTGTTCACTGCAATTCTGCAATAGAATCTGCATTCAAAAGTGTCCGATAACGGTTTCAAATAAAAGGAAGAAATCACACGAGAAAAAAGATGAAGTCCCCATCTATTTTAACAATTCAATGAATAAAATTCGAATCAATAATGATCTTTGTTTAAAATGTGGCACCTGCGCTAATGTTTGCCCAAATAACGCAATTTATGTATCACATTTAATTGATGAGCCGAAAGATATAATCCCTACTCATCAGTATTTGAATAAAAGCAATGAAGTAAGATTCAGTCTTTATAACTTACCCACACTCATATCTGGTCAAGTAACAGGATTGTGCGGACCAAATGGAATAGGAAAAACGACAGTGTTGGATATACTTGCTGGAGTATTAAAACCAAACTTTGGAGAACCAAATACGAATGAAGAAGATGAAACATGGGAAAAAGCAATCAATAATGTAAGAGAAAGTGAGATGCGAAATCATTTTATTGCATTATCCCATAATGAGAGAAAAGTAGCATATAAACATCAAGTACTTAAGGTTTTATTTCAAAAATATAAAAATCGCTATGTGCAAGATATTTTAGTATCAGAAAGCGAAATAAGCGAGAGCTTTTTTAGTAAAATTTTGGATTCTCTAGATATCGATCCTATAGCTAACAGAATGTTAACACAATGCTCTGGTGGAGAATTACAAAGATTTGCAATTGCTACTAGCTTAATTAAAGAAGCTGATCTTTATATAATAGATGAGCCGTGCACTTTTCTTGATGTTAAGAAGAGAATAACTCTTGCGGAATTATTCCGTCAACGCGCTCAAGGATTTGATGAAGAGAGACCGTGTCCAGTTCTAATCGTAGAACATGATCTTGCAGTATTAGATTATGTTTCTGATATAATTCAACTTTTTTATGGAATTCCCCATAAATTTGGGGTTATATCCAATCCTATTACAATAAAACGGGGCATAAATTCTTATTTAGACGGATATCTTCAATATGAAAAATTACAGTTTCGAGATAAGGCCTATAGATTTCGTAAATCCACATCCGAGAGGGATTGGACTCACGCAACAGTTTTTACCCAGTATGGAAAAATGTCTAAAACCTTCAAATCATTTAAGCTTGAAGTCGATATTGGAACAATGTATGCTTCGGAGATTTTGGGTGTAATGGGGGAGAACGGATGTGGAAAGACTACGTTTGCCCGGATTCTTGCCGGTGAATTATCACCAGATCCAGGGTCGGATTATAAAGGTATCCCCGCTACAGTTTCCTATAAACCACAATATATTACGCAACAATCTGATCAAAAAGTTAAAGATTTCATAATCAAACATTCCTATAATTATAATTTCACTCCTGAATTTATCCAGTTGCTCTATAAACCTTTAAAAGTTGATAAATTGTTCGAACATAAAATTTCGGATTTGTCTGGAGGAGAGCTTCAGCGAGTATACATCTCTGCATGTCTGGCTAAAAAGGCTGATCTTTACATCTTAGATGAGCCCTCAGCATATTTAGACGTTGAAGAACGTATACAAATCGGCCAATTAATTCGAACTGTAACCAAAAAAGCAAATGCTATAGCAATCGTGATCGAACATGACATTCAGATCGCAGATTCGTTAATAGATAGATTATTATTATTTACAGGAAAACCTGGAGTTTACGGAAAAACTATCGGCCCGTTGCCCAAAAAAGAAGGAATGAATGAAGTTTTGAAAATTTTAGATATTACGTTTAGACGAGACCAAAAAACAGGAAGAGCACGATTAAATAAGAAAGGGTCAAATAAGGACAGACATCAAAGAGCTACAGGACAATGGTGGGGCGTAAAAGGATAATACCGTGAAGATTTTTTACTGAACCAGATCGACACATAATATTAAATATCTAAATAACATAGGAAGTATGTATCATTTCATCTTAGTCAGTTGCGTTAAAATTTAGTGCCCATTTAGAAAATCTTTCAAATATATCTTCTAATGCTTTACCCTTATCCGTTAATGAATATTCTACTCGTATTGGTATTTCATTGAAAACTGTTCGATTTACTAACCCATGCTTTTCTAAAGCGCGTAATCGCGCAGTAATCGTTTTAGGGCTTCCTCCAATATGCTCTAAAATCTCATTAAATCGTAAAGTTTTGTGTATTAATAAAAGTCTGATTATCGGCATTAAATATTTTTTACCAAATAAGTTTAAAACTTCTTGAACTCTACATTCATCAATACAATTTTTAATATCATCATGTTTAAGGCAATGCCATTCAAGAATATTTGTATGAATATCTATATTAGCCAAATCTTTCTCTTCCATATAAAATTCCCTTTATTCATTTCATACTTTACTAATGGGAAGTTAGTTCAATACTTCACTCTTGGAAATTTAAATACTTTCCTTTGTATATTATAATAAAACACATCAATAAATAAAGGTTTAACTAATATGAAAAAAAATATACATAGCCAAAATTGTGATTGTGACCATCCAGAGCTTCGAGATTCTTTTAAGGATGGAAAATGCTCAGAAAAGCAGATTATTGAATGTCATGGACATGAAGCACTAGATAAGTTAAAAAAAGAAGGGATGTAAGGCTGACAATTTCGAGAAAAGTTGCGATAGAATCTTTTGATTTGATTAAAACTTTTGAAGATTTAATTGCAGTTAATCATATTTCTTTTAGAATTAAAGAAGGAGAAATTGTGGGAATCCTCGGACCAAATGGCGCTGGTAAAACAACAACCATTCGGTTGCTTACGGGCGTATTTGAGCTAGAACAAAATTCTCGAGTTGAGATCTATTCTGAAGACCTTACGAAGGCACCAAAAAGGTTAAAAAAACTATTTGGAATCGTTCCCGAAATTAGCAATGCCTACTCTGATTACACTGTTTGGCAGAATCTTAATTTTTGCGGTACTATTTATGGGTTATCTAAAGCTAAGATAAAGGAACGCGTAGATATTTTATTAGATCGATTTGAGTTGAGCGATAAAAAGTATGCTAAAACAAAAACCCTTTCTAAAGGGCTTAAGCAGCGCTTAAACTTATGCATGGCGTTGTTACATGAACCTTCGATCTTAATTCTGGATGAACCAACTAGCGGACTAGATCCATTTTCAGTTACGGTTGTTCGTAATCAAATCCATAAATTGAGAAAAGAGGGAAAAACTATTCTAATCACCACTCATAACATGCAGGAGGCTCAACAAATCTGTGATCGCATCTTGATAATGAATCGAGGGAACATTATTGCTGATGAAACACCCGATAATCTTCGCAAAAATTTCAAACCAACATCGACATTAGCTTTTAAGATGCAGGATACCTTATCCTATGAACAAAAAGAAAAGTTGAACTCGATGTTTAATCTGAAGGAAGAAAATAATAATCTTTTTCGCGTTATCAGTGAAAATCCTTTAGAGGATATCTCATATCTCTATGATTTCTTAAAGAAAAATAATATTCAGATTACTGATTTCAAATTATTGGAAACAACCTTGGAAGAGGTATTTATTCATTTAATAAAAAACGATTCTAAATTCACAGGGGATGATGTAAGATGAGATCTGAATCTTTAAGAAATATTTGGATGTTATCTAAGAAAAATATGTCTCTTTACGTTAAGAGAGGGCCAGTATTGATATTTGGATTGATGTTCCCTTTTTTCTTAGTTATCTCTTGGATTCTTGGAAGAACTATTACGATAAATCAGATTTTCATTGGTATAGTCGCCATGACCTCTTTTTTTACTTCTACCGCCATTAGCCCCGTAATATTACCTATCGAAACTCGTGAAAAATCTTTAGAACGTTTGTTAAGCGCACCAGTTTCGTTTAATGAAATTTTACTCGGAATAATTATAGCATCGACGCTTTACTCAATCATAATTACTTCAATTATTTCGATAATATTTATTCTCCTCTTTCCAACATTGATTGCTTCCCCATTCTCGTATATCATTATTTTCATTGGAATTTCATTAATGGGGGTCCTCGGTTCTCTATTAGGATTGCTAGTCTCTTCCAAACCTACGGACATGACCTCTGATATAATGGTTCTTATGAATCTAATAAAATTTCCTTTATTATTCATAGGAGGAGTTTTTATTCCGCTTAGTAGTCTACCCTCAAGCATTGCAATTTTATATTTCTTTTCCCCATTGACTTTTGTAACTGAAATGCTCCGAAGTAGCGTTGACCAGACGAACCTTCTTTCTAACGAGGTTAGTATATTGTTTTTAATTGGATGGATTGCCCTATTCTTGACCTTGAATTATGTATTACATAGAAAAACAATGCCAAAACGT
>Ga0180438_10008324_pt1 | contig 13218 bp, 8 predicted proteins | sample SS_ome_12_FD_132455 | JGI IMG/M metagenome (GOLD analysis project Ga0180438, IMG submission 132455) | Hypersaline lake sediment archaeal communities from the Salton Sea, California, USA - SS_3_D_2 metaG | ecosystem: Environmental > Aquatic > Non-marine Saline and Alkaline > Hypersaline >... | reverse complement strand
GGAATCGGCCCAACTCTGGCGGACTTCGGGGGACATCTATCCGTGGATGGGTTCGGTCTACCACTGTGCCGGCACCTCGTCCCACGACCGAGCCATTCATCCGGCCTTCAATGGCTTGTGGCAATTCGCCGGGCCCGGACATTGGAACGATCCCGACATGCTGCAGGTGGGCAACCTGAGAAACATCCCCGACGATCGAAAGCCGGTTTGCGACCGAACGCATTTTGGCCTGTGGTGTATCTTGGCTGCACCGTTGATGGCGGGTAACGATCTTCGCACGATGAACAAGGACGTGCAAAGCGTCTTAACGGCGCCCGAGTTGATCGCCGTGAATCAGGACCCGCGCGGCGTGCAGGGATATTTGATCTTCAACCGCGACGGGTGCGAAATCTACAACAAACCGCTCGCGAACGGCACCACCGCCGTGATGTTGTTGAACAAGGGCCGCGAACCGGCCGACGTCACCGTACATTGGGAAGAGATCGGCCTGTCGGGTTCGCAACCCGTGCGAGACCTTTGGGCGCGCAAGGACCTGGGCGAGTTCAACGGGCACTTCACCGCCAAGGGTCTAACCCAACATGAACATCGCATGATCAAGGTCGGAAGGCCGGGACCGCCGCTGCCCGTGCCTGCGCCGATGCCGCTCGACAAATACACCGTGACCCGCTCGGGCGAGACTTATCTGAGCGATCTTTACTACATTTGGAAGGCACGCAACGGGCCGGTCTACAACACGACCTTCAATGGCGACCCGATCATCATCGGCGAGCGAGCTTTCAAGAAGGGATTTGGCTGTAAGGCGAAATCCGCTTTCATGTTCACAATCAATGGCCGGGCCGATCGTTTCAAGGCGGTGGTGGCGATCGACAAATCCTCGCCGGACGACGCCAAGGGGCGTTTCCGCGTTTACAACGAAGATTTCTTCGCCAACAGGGTCCTGTGGGACAGCCACCAAATGACCGCCGATTCACCCGCCAAGGAAGTCGACATCGAACTGAAGGACGTACAATGCCTGATGCTCGTCTTCGACGGAGACAAGAGCCTGGGTAACTGGGCAAATACGCGTGTGATCGCCGAAAGCAAGAACGAGTAGCCTCGTAGGCCGGACTGTGCCTGACGCAAAGAATCCTTACCACACGCGGAAGCGTGAAGCTAAGGTGGTCGCCGGAGTTATGAGAAAACGTGCGTCCCGTACTCGAGGCGCGGCCGACGGGGTTGTGGGATTCAAGATTGCGGGACGGGCTACCGCTTACGTCGCCACCCGTACCACGAACAACGAGCGGAATCCACCGTCCTCGGCCGCGGCGCCGCTGCGGAGCCCGATCGCCGCCAAGAGGAACAGGGCCGTCAGCGCAAATCGTTTCGCGGCCGATCCTCCATCACCACGCGGAATCCCACGCAATACACCCTCTGCCACGGTTGATACCACAGGCGGAACGAAGACGTGGCCCGCTGCGGCCGGTCGTACCATGAGCCGCCACGGACAGCCCGAGCATCTTCGGCGGCCGGGTCTTCGCGCCCGTCGCCGGCGTCGTAGGGGTAGGCCCGGTAGACGCTGCGGGTCCATTCGGCGGCGTTGCCGTGCATATCACGGAGTCCCCAAGCGTTGGGCTGATACCCGCCCACGTCGACCGTGACCATGCCGCCGTCGCTGAACCGCCCGTCGCGGGGGTGCCACTTGGGTGAATCGCGCCTGGCCAGCTTCGCGAGCGTCTGATCGGCCAGGTTGGCGAAGGGACTGAGGTCGGTCTCGCTGGTGCCGTAGGAAAACGGCGTGGCGGTGCCGGCGCGGCAGGCCCATTCCCACTCGGCCTCGGTCGGCAGCCGGAACCGTTTGCCGGTTCGCTCGGAAAGCCACCGGCAGAAGGCCTCGGCCTCCTGCCAGGTGACGCGGACCACCGGCTGGCTGTCGCCGTTGACCGGGTAGCCGCGAACGTTTTGGTCCTTGCTGGTCATGCTGATGTACGCGCTGTCGTGGGCGGCGTCGAAGGCAGAGTACTGGGCGTTGGTCACCTCGACCGTGCCCAAGTAGAACGGCCGCTCGATCTTCACCCGGGCCGCCGGGTACTCGTCCGGCGGCCCTTCGGCGTTGCCCATGACGAACTCGCCGGGCGGGACCAGGGCCAGGTCGATGGCGGTGGCGTCGCCCACGGGCACCGACGTCGCCACCGGCAATCCCACCGCCGCTTGGCGCCGCTGGGCCTCGGCCGCGTCGAACGGCCAGCCGGCCACTTTCAGGTCGAGCGGCTTGCGCTCGGGAAGCGGTTCGGGCCTGACGAACTCCACCGGATCGTGCTGGACGTCGACGATCGCCTCCGGGTCCTCCGGCCGGTTGGCAAAGCGGGTTCGCATCTCAAGCCGCAGATCGTGGTAGTTCTCGGCGATGTCGCGGAACTCGTGCCAGGAGCCGTGGTCGGGCACGTTCAGGTCGATCCAGGTGACGAGCCGGTCCCAGGCCTCGTCGTCGAGCTTCACGTTGTAGTGGCCCTTTTCGAGCATCTGAACCAGTTCGCTGGTGCCGGCGTGGAATTCGAGCGGCTTCTGCATGAAGTAGTCGCTCTCCGGGCCCGGCCGGCGCACGTAGGGGTGCAGGGCGACGTAGGAGGGCGTGAAGTGGTGCCGCTTCTTGCCGATGGCAGCAACCTCGCCGTCTACGGAGAAGTTGGGCCGGTCCGTCTGGCTGCCGTCGTGGCAGCCGACGCAGTACTTGTCGAGCACCGGCTGCACCTCGCGCCGGAAGCTGAACCCCCGGGCCGGGCCGTACCAGGGCTCGATCTTCGAGGGGGCACGCAGCATGGCCACCGTCGGCTCGGCCGGTGGAGTGCTGTTCTGCTGCTCGTGGCAGCCGACGCACGAGAGCACTTCGCCCGGCATGGCCGTGAACCAGCTCCGCATGATCTGTACCGCCCGGCCCTTCTCATCCAGCGGCTGCACGGCGATCGGCGTGTTGGCCGGCACTGTGAAATTGGCCGAGCCGTCCGACTCCACCGGCACGGTCCCGAGGATTCGCTTGACGTCCCACGGCCCGTCGATGCCGATGCAGATGTGACCGCCCATCTTGGGATAGGCGTAGTGCTGTTCGTAAATGCGGAGTTCCTTCACCGTGCCGCGGGGCACGCCTTCGAGGCCTCGGCCGGAGTAGATGTCGCTCAAGTAGATTCGGGCGGTGCGGCTGTTCGGGTCGATGCGGTCGGGCACCACCGGCGGCCGGGCCGTCTTCCTGAGCGGCACCGGCTCGAGCATCGCGTAGCCCGGCTCCTCGTGGATCAGCGTCACGTTGTCGAACGTGTCGACCAGGTAAATACCCCACAGCGAGCCGGGTGAGGGCTGACAGGCCGCCAGGAAGTACTTGCCGGCCCCCCGGTTCCCCTCGGCGTCGCCCAGCGGATAGGGGTGCAAGAACCGCGGCCACGAGCCGTTGACGATCCCGTCGCCGATCAACGGCTCGACCTTCTGACCGTAGCCGGGGATGCGTTGCACGGCGCCGGCCGCCTGCTGGCGACCTTTGGCCGGGTCGAACAGCAGCATTTCGCCCATCCGCGGCACTCCGTGGTGGCCCGAGATGACCGCCACCACCTGGGTCGGCTGCCCGGGGATCGGCCGAGCATAGAAGAACGAGTTCGGCCAGGGCGAGTTGCTCCCGTAGTATTCCATCTGGCCGGTGCCGTCGGGGTTCATGTGGAACAGCAACCGGGTGAAGTAGTGGGGCGCGTCGGTGTATTCCCAGCGGCTATAGAGCACCCGGCCGTTGCCGAGCACCGTGGGGCACCAGTCGTGGTCCTGGTCGAAGCAGAGCTGGCGAATGCCCGATCCGTCGGGGTTCATGCGGAACAGGTTGGCCACCGAGCTGTTGCCGCCCACGCAGGGCACGCCGTGGAAGCAGCGGTTCGAATCGAAGATTATCCGATCGTCGGGCAGGTAGCAGGCGTCGTAGTTGTCGACGTCAGGACACTCGCCGGGCGTGACCTGCCGGAGGCCCTTGCCGTCGACGCCGATCTCCCAGATCTGCCATCGGTCGTGGCTGCCGGGCATCGAGAACAGCAGCTTCTCGGCGTCGAAGTGCAGGTCGACGTCGCCGACGAAACGGCTGCCCCCCTCGGGCCGGTAGAGGGTCGAGAGCTTGCCCTCGGGGCCCACAGGCGAAAGGATGGCGATCTCGTTGTCGTAGTTCTCTTTGGGCAACGCGCAGTTGCCCTGCCAGTTCTGGGGCAGCCCCAACTTGCCGGCCGCCTTGCGCCGCACCAGCAGGAGCTTGTCGAAATCGAGCACCGGGCTGGATAGCAGGGCCTCGCGCTTCAGCGCCAGCAGTTGACTGACTTCCTCGAAGGCGGCCTCCTCGCCCGCGGCGATCCCCTCGCGCATGGCCGGCACACGCTTCTGGAACCGGTCGAGCTGTTTCAGAAACTCATCGACCCGGGGATACTCGCCGGGGAACGTGGCGGCCGTGTCGCGAATGGCCCGACGGACGGCCTCGAAATCCAGCGCATCGAGCCGCTCGCGTGGCAGCACGTAGCGGGCGTATCGGGCCTCTAGCTTCGTGAAGAACGCCGGCCAGCGCGAGTCGGCCGGATTGGGGTTCGGCTTCGAGAGCGACTCGAATTGTCCGGGCAGTTCACCGGCGTGCGGGCCCAGTTCCTCGAGCATCGCGGCGACCCGGCCGATGCGGGCCAGCATGTCGCGGTGCCGGTTGCGATACGTCTTGTTGGCCTTGTCGGCCTTCTTCTGCAAGACCGCCCAGCGGGGGTCGTCCGTCGGGACGCCGGCCTCGCAGAGTTCCTCGAACTGGTCCTGCAGTTCGGCTGACTCCGCGCCCATGGAATTCAGCCGCCCGGCGATGGTGCGGAGCAACCGGTCGCCGTGGATCTTGTAGTACAGGGTGGTCGCGTCCTCGTACAGCCGCAACCAACGCGGGTCGTCGGCCGGTGCCTTTTCCGTGGTCAGCCCGGCAGCCCGCTTGTGCAACCGCACGGCGCCGGGGGCCAGCCGCTCGAGCGCCTTCTCCACCAGCGTGCCGGGAAGCTCCGCTCCCTCGAACCACTGCTGGGTTGCCGTCCTGCCCAAGTCGCGTTGCAGGTAGCTGCTCTGCTGCGGAAAGTCGGCAGCGATCGCCTTCCAAAGGGATTGAAACGCCTTGGTCCGCTCCTTGGCCAACTGCGCGTCGGAGAGATCCCCGTCATCGAGATCCTTGTTCCAGAGAGCGAAGTTCGACCGGACAAAGACCACCGTCTCGGCCCAGGTCGCCTTCTGCTCGTACAACGACGCCAGTTCGTCCCCGCAAAGGTCGGATACGGGCATCACGAACAACGCGGCAAGTAACACGATTAGTGGCGATCGCAACAGTGTACGCAAGTACAGAACCATCATGGTGTCTCCGGGCGAGTGGAAAGGCGGGAGGTGGGGAGTGGGCCCGTGTCCCTATTGTAAGGACGAAGCTGCGAAGCGTGCAAGCCGGATGCCGCGGTCAGGGTCACGTTCTTCCGGGGCCCTAAGGTACGTCGGGCGATTTCACGAAGGGTGCGTAGAGAGGACTGCCGCGCGGAAGGTATAATACAGTCGTTTGATATTCCCCGTCCGCCTTAGCGAGGCCTTGGAATCATGCTCTCTTCGCGAACTCGAAGTATCAAGATTGTGCTGCTGACCCTCGCGGCTGTGGGGTCGGCGTTCCTGCCGTGTTGGGCCAACGCTGCCCCGGCGGCGCAGCGTCCCAACATCCTGTTCATTGTGACGGACCAACAGCACGCCGGCATGATCAGTTGTACCGGCAACGCGCAACTGAGCACCCCGGCGATGAACAGCTTGGCGCGTGATGGCATTCGATTCGAGAAAGCCTATGTCGCCAATCCCGTCTGCATGCCAAGCCGGATCAGCATGGCAACCGGCATGATGCCAGGACGCTTGGGCGTGTTCAGTAATGGCATGAAAGCGACCGTTCCAGGCCGGGTCAATGAGAACTCGTTGGGGAAACTGATCCAACGGGCCGGCTACGACACCTTCTACGGTGGCAAGGTCCACATGTGCCGGGAGTTGAACCCGCCGAACGCCGGTTACGACGTCGTCGATCGAGATTCGCGGGGAGCGCTGCCGGATGCCTGCATCGAATTCATTCGGCGCCGGCGCGACCGGCCGTTCTTTGCCGTCGCGTCGTTCATCAATCCGCACGACATCTGCTTTGCCCACGCCGCACACATCGGCAAAGCACCCGCGAGTATGCGGCACGTCGAGCGGCTGTATCGCCAAGCGTCGGCCTTGCCGCTCGATCAACTGCCGCCGCTCCCAGCGAACTATGCGATCCCGGAGGAAGAGCCGGAGGCGATCGAAAGCCATCTAAGTCCAAAGGCTGTCACACCCGCCGGTACGATGCGCAGGGATTACGACGAACAACAGTGGCGGATCTATCGCTGGATCTACTGCCGCCTAACGGAGCAAGTGGATAAACACATCGGCCGCATCCTGGACGCAGTGAGCGATGCCGGGCTCGAGGAAACCACGCTGATCCTGTTTACCAGCGATCACGGCAATATGGATGCCAGTCACCGATTGGCCTCGAAGGGTCTGTTCTACGAAGAATCCGTTCGAGTGCCTTTCTTGATGAAATACAAGGGTGTCATCCCGGCGGGGCAGATTGATGACGAACACCTGGTAGCCACGGGACTGGACATTCTGCCAACTCTATGCGATTACGCCGGCGCAGATGTGCCCGGCACGCTGCTGGGTTGCAGCTTGCGGACGATTGCCGAGGGCCGGAGCGTCGACGACTGGCGCACTTACGTGGTCTCCGAGAACTCTTGGGGACGCATGATTCGCAGCGAACGGTTCAAGTACTGCGTCTACGATTCGGGTTCCACTCGTGAATCGTTGGTGGATTTGACGGCGGATCCGGGCGAGAGGAGCAACTTGGCCGGTTCGCGGGCATATCGGGGCTCTCTCATGGAACACCGGCGCAATCTCCAACAGTGGATCAAGGACTCCAACGATACGGACGCCAAGGTGTTCATGTTGGGCGTTTCCCGCCCCGCGAACCGATAGCCCGCCGGCGGGATGGCGATGACTCGAGACGCCTTTGGTTTCGGGCAGGACTTTCCAAACGAAGACGGCCTGGGCGACCACGCAGACGGCGAAAAACAGGAAGCTGTTTCCGGGGCCGATCGATTCTGCGGCGGCGGCGATGAGGAAGCTCTGCGAAATCACGGCGGCCATGAACCAGTGGGTGAAACTGCGTTCGAGTCCCGCCGCATCATGGAACGCCAAAGAGTGCTTGCCGGAAGCGGCGGCCGCATCCGTGACGAAGACCTGCGCACCGTTCTCTTTGTTGGCGCCGACAACGTCCGGCCGCGTCTCTCCGACTTCGCGGTCTTCGAAATCTTCCTTGTAAAGGACGACCGGCTTTTGAGGCGCAGGTTGTTGAGAGCGGCTTTGAGAAGGGAGCTTGGCCCATTCCCGGGGAAGCGTTGACTGAGGTGGAGGTGTTTTGTGATCCGAGGCTCCCAGGCAAAGAACCGTTCCGTCCTTGAGCGGCAGGTAGAGGCAGCCGTCGGACGCTGCAAGTCCGTCCCAGACGGGCGTCGCAGGAAGAGCCAGTTCTCCTGTCGGCACACCGTCCGCTGCGGAAAGTGTCCACAAGAGACCGCCTTTGCGGCCCTCGTAGGACGCCTCGATGTCGTCCATGCTGAAGCCGTCACGCATACCCGAAACGGGGCGGGCAACGGCAAACGCACACAGGCTGACCGTCAGAAGTATCCGTTGAGCTTTCACGTTCTTTCACTCCCAGCGAAGATTGCGAAAGTCGGGTTTCGAGCCCTGCCAACTTCCGCCGATACTCCGCGATTTCCTCGGGCCTCTTCCGCTGGCCCGAAGAGTCTCCGTCGCGCTGAGCCGCAACTCCTTAGTGTTCTCCCAGCCGGGCAGAGCATGGCCGTCCACATCCTGGAAGTCTGCCGGCGACAAAACGACGCTCTGCCATCGACTGCCGCCTTCAAGCACAACTTCAGCGGCATATCCATCGATTCCCACCACCATCTTGTTGGGCTTCGCGGAACGAACTTCGAAAGCGAGCTTCGCTTGTGGCGGAGCCTGCCATTGACCGCACTAGTCCCGGTTTTCGGCGTGCCGCGGTCCGACATCAGTTTCACGGGCGTCTTGCCTAGGATGTGGCCCTGGCAGTCGATTTCGCGGAGCATGCGGACCATCGCCTGTCGGTTTGAAGACCGGGTAGTGCGGGTACTTTTCCCAGGGTCCTTCCGGATGCGGGGCGCGTGCCAAACCGAAAGCCATCCTGTTCTTGCCGGGGTACTTGCGACCGTGGTTGTTCGTGCCTCCCGAGTAGAGCATGAAGAACCGGTCGCCGATTTTGGTAACGCTGCATTGGCGATTCCTGTTGACCCGGTTTGAGCGTCTTTTCGCACTGCGCCCGTCCATTGTCGTGATAGGTGTCGTGCAAGGCGGACGTGACCTGCACCGTGGCAGCCTGCTTGCCGGTATTGCGGATCACCAGCGTGACCTGCCGCGGGGCATCCTTGAAGCCGCCGTAGGCGATGGGGGGCGGTAAGGCGTGCTTCAAATCGGCGTCAATCAAAGCCTCCACGGGCCGCGGAAGGTGCGGCTTCGCAGGGCGTTGGCTTCGTCGTCGCCTTGGAACTCCTCCTTGTCCGGATCCCACCGCAGCGGGCGATTCAGTTCGTAGCAGATGTTGGCCAACTGGCAGATGGTCGAGGTCCGGTGCGAGACTTCCACGTCACGGACAGGGCGATTGCGGGTCTTGACGCAGTCGAGGAAGTCGCCAAAGATGCCGCCCGTGCCGGAGTACTTGGGCATGTCGACCTCCCGCGTCTCTCGGTCGTCCGTGCCGACGATCTTCACGTTATTACCCCCGCCATGCTTGTAAATGTCGACATGGTACATCTTCACGCCGTTGGCGTATCGGAACATAAGATGTTCTTGTTTTTCGCCATCGGGCGGGATCACTTCGACCGGTCCGGTCTGTTCCATGTCGAGAGCAAGCTGCGCGGCGCCGAACAGGTGCCCGCCCCAGTCGGCCAGCGCGCCGCCTGAGTAGTCTCGCCAGAGTCGCCAGCCGGATCGTGATTTGTAGGCCGAGGTCGTGAAGTTGCCGGCGACGCGCCGTTTGTTGTACTCCGCTTGCGGTGCCGGGCCGAGCCAGAGGTCCCAGTGGAATGTTTCGGGATCGGGCTCCGGTTCGCCCGGCAGGTCGCAGCGGATGGGCGGGCTGCCGCACGAGACGAAGACTTCCTTGATGTCGCCATAACCGCCCGTGCGCGCCTTGCGGGCCAGATTGCCGTAGTCGCCGATCACGCGTTGGCTTCCGCCGCTGACGACCCGTTTGTATTTCCGGGCCGCCGTAACCATCGCCCGACCGCCGGCGACGGTCAGCGCCAGCGGCTTTTCGCAATAGACGTCCTTGCCGGCTTTGCAGGCGGCGACCGTCATGGGGGCATGCCAGTGGTGCGGCGTGGCGATCATCACCGCGTCGATGTCCTCACGAGCCAGCAGTTCGCGGAAGTCGATATAGGCTTTGCAGTCTGTGTTCTTGTTGACGGCGTCGACGCCCGTTTTGGCGGCGTTGCGCGAGCCGGCCGAAACGTCGCAAACGGCAAGGACTTGCGTGTCTTCGCGACGAAGAAAGCCTCGCAAGTCGCCGCGACCCTGATTGCCGACGCCGATGGCGCCCATCGTGATGCGTTCGCTCGGAGCGGCCTCGCCGTCGCGGCCCATCGCCTTCGCGGCCACGAAATAGGGCGCGGCCGCGGCGACGCCGGAAGCTTTGAGGAAGTTTCGACGCGAAACATTTTTCGAGTTTGTCATTAAGTGCTCCTTTGTCTAATCTCGTATGGTTCAGTCAGAAATCGGGGCTTCACGTGGCGTAGCAGACGTATTGTCCGGCGTGGTGTCTTCATGTTCCTTCAGCAATGCCCTCGCTTCATGCAGGCGTCGCTGAAGGTCAGCCGCGATCAGGGCTTTCTTCAGCTCCGCACTTTCATTACCTTCGAGCTTGTCGATCTTATTGATCGGATCCTTGCCCGTGTAGGCCTTGTACATGTCCGTCAATGTCCATGAGTCACTGCGCTGGGTGGCCAGCGGGAGCTTGTCCCAGCCAGATACCAGGTTGGCGTGGGGGTTGCGCGCCCACGCGTAACGGAAGTGGACCGGCTTGGGTACCAAGGGACTGGTGAGAACCAGCCGCGTCGAATCCCGGCGGGGCTTGCCTTGAGCATCCGTGCCTGTCATCAGGAACTCGGCTTGGGCGGACTGGAACTTGCCGCCCTCTCCGGCGATGGCGAAGCCCACAATCGGGCCCTCGGGACTGGTGCCTAGCGGACCCTTTACATCGAAAGCGAGGACAAGCCTGCCATCCTCTACCTTCATTTCCTTCAGATATGGCGGCTCCCAGCGTACATCAAAACCATACTGCGTATTCAGGGCCCAGGCGGCGATCCGTTCACCAACCGGTATCTTGAGTCCTGGATGGTACCAACTGCGCCGCTGATCATAGCTACTGGCAAAGCCGATATTTTTGTCGCCGGCCTCGCGTAAGTCGAGAAAGGTCTTGTACTGGGCCTCGCGAATATTGGCGCCGACATCGAGCATTTGCTCAAGATAATTGTCCGCTGTTTGATTGCCCGCTGTGCAGAGCGAAATAATGCCAAAGGCCATTTGAGGGTCGTTAAACGCTGCACGCCATGCCTCAATCATTTTTGGGAATATCTGGTAGTACCTGGTTGCTCCCAGCGAGCCCTTGAAACAGTTGTTATAGCCCTGGTGCCAGATCGCGCCCTTGACCGAGAAGCCAGCCAGCGGCGCAATCATGCCACCATAAAGGTTGCCTGCTTTCACATTTGGGAGACGTAAATCAGAAGGCAGTATCTGGTTGACGGGCCGGGGGGGCTTGCCCATTTTCGTCCGCATCTCGATCCATGCCTTCTTCTTCTGGATCCGTTCCTCAAGATCCTTCTGTGGATCGTACTCGGCCAGATATTTCTCTTGTTCTGCCACCCATTCTTTGGTCTCAGGCGCGTCGACCTTGCGGACTGCCTCATAAGGCGTCCAACTCTCCAGGGTGGAGCCACCCACCGAGGTATCAATCACGCCAATCGGAACCTGCGTGGCCATGTGGATGCGCCGGGCAAAGATGTATCCGATGCCAGACAGGTTCCCGATCGTCTCCGGCGAGCAAACTTCCCAGTAGTCGCTGCTGCGGATATGAGACTTACGCCCCTGATCCCATTTATGAGTAAGCGGAAATGACTTCTGAAACTCCTGGATTGACTTACGCGGGACCGTCAGGTGTCGGATGTTGTCGAAATTCGCAGAGTGAATTTCGGCTCTTCCACCTTCTATCCTGCTGATCGGAAACTCCATGTTGCTCTGGCCGCCAAGAACCCAGATGTCACCGATCAGGATATTCTCAAACGTCAGTGTTTTTTCCGTGCCTTTGACGGTCATGGTATATGGTGTAGAACTGGCTGCCATGGCAGTCAGCGTGACCTGCCACAACCGCTCATCATCTGCCTCGGCAGTCTGAGTCTGGCCGGCGAAGGACACCGTCACCTTTTCCCCGGGCGAAGCCCAGCCCCATACGCGGACTGGCTTATCCCGCTGGATCACCATATTGGACTGAAAAAGGTTGTTAACACACAAGCCGTCGCCTACAGCCGGCACGTCAACCCAATCCTCACCTTCCTCGAGTTCACCTTGCGCCCAGACAAGGGGCAGACCCGTCAGGAGTATGATCGTTGACAGTACAATGCTCTTTCTCATTGCTGGGCTCCGTGCGACTGATAGAAAACCGTTTCTGTCAGTGTAACATACGCTGTAGACGGGAAACAAGGCTGAGCCTGTGAAACGAAGGCGAGCTCAGTAAACCGATTCCTCAAGTGCCGAATCGGAACAGCTTGGCGGAAGTTCGAGTCCGCTACAGTGGCCCTCGAACGAAGACAACTGGTCACGGAACGGCGAGCGGCAGGTTAACAGGAAACGAGGATTCGCTGTTAACCAGGCGAGCATCTTTCGGGGGGTTTCGAACCTTTAGCTGTCAGGTTAACAGCAGGCGCGAGCGCGCGCCATAGAGGTCTGTCGTTTGCGGCCAGCAAAGCACTGATGAGGCATTAGTCCCCGTCTTCGTTAATTTCAATTTGGAACGATTGCCAGTCGTCGGTGGTCGCGAAATGGATGAATTTCGGGCGTTGGCCATTGAGGTCCTCTTCCAACCCATAGGACAGTTTCCAACCGCCGTCGATTCTCTGAACGGTATCGACGTGGTAGTCGTAATGTCCATTGATGCTGCGGGGACCTGCAAAACTCTCCCACTGGTCCGCCTTCCAGGGCGCGAACATCTTGACTTCGTCGTTCGGCCCGACCAGGTAGACATAACAGCTCGTAGGGATCACGATAAAGTCGCCGACCGCATACGGCTCATCGATCAGGCCGAGCGACGACTCGTTTTCGTAGCTTCCAACGGTCACTTCGCGTCCGTCTCGAATAAGCCGATACGTTCGCAGGTAGGTGGGGTCGGGCCAATCGCTTTCAGATTTCTCAATGCTCTCATGGATCTCGCAATCACGCACGGTCCAGCTCTTGCTCAAGAACGGCTGCCATTTACTGCCGCAACCCACCAGGAGTACTCCTGCACTGAGGATTGCGGTTGCGAGGCAAGCCCCAATGATCCATTCGCGATGATTGTGTTTGTTGTTCATTTCTGCGGGGTGAGAGGTCATTCAATTCGGGAACTGCTCATATAGCTTCTTCAGATTCCGTTCGACGGGCGAAAGGGAATCCGTTTTCGCTTCCGGAATTGCAGTCCGCGAAGCTTTGGGAATCTCAGTGCGCGAAGGATGAGCATCGAACACAGCTTTTACTTGCGACGGAACGTCTTCCGACGCGGCATCTCCGATTGTGTCGACAACGGGCAGTTGATCCACAAGCAAACTCGGGCCGGGGAGAATGTGGAAACGAAAATAGTTTCCCTTGGCAAGTTCGAACGTCTTACCGCCGGCGCTTACCCGAGTTTTGAAGCATGACTCCGGTTCGTGAATCATAAATCGTGCGAAGGCCTGCTTCTATTTCACAGATTAGTGTTTTGCCATCGGGGCTGAACCGCAGTCGTTTTGGTCTAACTTTAAGGACAGCGGCTCGAATCTGCTCGCCCCTCCACGGGTCGATGTTCTCCTGCGATGGCCACATCTCGACCCACTCACCGCAGGGATG
>Ga0180438_10008323_pt1 | contig 13219 bp, 11 predicted proteins | sample SS_ome_12_FD_132455 | JGI IMG/M metagenome (GOLD analysis project Ga0180438, IMG submission 132455) | Hypersaline lake sediment archaeal communities from the Salton Sea, California, USA - SS_3_D_2 metaG | ecosystem: Environmental > Aquatic > Non-marine Saline and Alkaline > Hypersaline >... | reverse complement strand
TATTACGAAAATCGATCAGGTCAAGCGGGTGGTAGAAGAAAGTATCCGCGAGTTTCAGAGAATCGATATTCTTGTGAATAACGCGGGCATTGTGCTGCTCGACGATGCGGAGAACCTGCAGGATGGGGATTGGGAAAAAACTATCGCCATCAATCTGACCGCGCCGTTTATCATGTCCAAATATGTTGGCAGGGAGATGATAAAACGAAAGAGCGGGAAAATCGTGAATATTGCTTCACAGGCAGGAATCATTGCGCTTGATAAGCATGTTGCCTACTGTACAAGCAAGGCAGGCATTATCGGGTTGACCAAAGTACTTGCGCTGGAATGGGCGGAGCACAGTATCAACGTGAATGCCATATCTCCGACTGTCGTGCTCACGGAGCTCGGAAAGAAAGCCTGGGCAGGTGAGGTTGGTGAAGCGATGAAGAAGAAGATACCGGTGAGACGATTTGGATATCCTGAAGAGATTGCGGCGGTGGCACTTTTCCTTGCAAGCGATGCTGCTGATATGATAACGGGTGAGAACGTCGTCATTGACGGCGGATACAGCATTCAGTAGAGAGCTGGATTCCAACATGAGGCATGAGTTTACCATCCTCTCTCTCAACATTTCAGAGGAGCGAGGCATTCCAAAAAAACCGGTCGGGAGGGCTACCTTGAGAAGGGATCACGGACTTGTCGGGGATGCGCACGCAGGAAGATGGCACCGTCAGGTATCACTCCTCGCATCTGAAGATGTAGAAAAGTTGAAAGAAAAACATCCAAACCTGTGCTTTGACTACTGCACAGAGAATATCACCACCCGTGGAGTCGATCTCTCTTCTCTTCCAGTGGGGAAAAAGCTCTATATAGGTGCTGCCATACTGCAGATCACTCAGAGAGGAAAAGAAAAGCAGCACGATTATGCCCTTGATGTGCACCCGAGGGAATGGGTGAATATCAGGAAGGGAGTCTTTGCTCGAGTTCTTCGGGGTGCAGAGATCGATACTGGAAGCTGCTGTTTTTACAAAAGTTAATAACACTTACGGCTTTTAGGAAAATTATCTACTTTCTTTGGTTTTTTTCTTGACAAGGGGAGCTAAAGAGTGCATTCTGGGAAAAAGCAAGACAGGAAAAGAGGGGGAGATGTAACCTGCTAAAAAAATGATATTTATAGGTACTATGTAAATCAATACGATTATCAATTTTTTTAAAAAAGGAGGCTGCTATGAAAAAACTATCCATCCTGCTTCTTGTACTCTGCTTTTTATTCCTTTCCACAGGCATAGCCCTATCTGAAGGGAGAAAAGAAGGGGCGCCGGAAGCGAAAAAAGCACCAGAAGCTGAGCCGAAAAAGCCGGCATCGGTCCAGGAAAAGCTTTTGGATTTTTCAGATATCACGGTCCGGTTCGATTTCGGTGGACCTGAAGGCTGTCCATTCGCCAGTGTGCTGTACAACGGAGCGATGGCCGCTGCCCACCATCTGGGATGCAACGTTGAGGCGATCTGGTCAGATTGGGATCCCGGCAAAGAGGTAGAGCATTTCAAAGAAACCATTGCAGCAAGGCCTGACGGGGCTGTTCTCATCGGCCAGCCTGGAGATGAAGGATTTGGCCCCCTGGTGGATGAAGCCATTGCGAAAGGGATTATCGTAACGACTATCTGCGTCGATCTGCCTGAAAGCAGAAGCAGATATATCGACAAAGGTTTCGGCTATGCAGGTGCTTCTCTCTACGAAGCAGGCTTTGCCCTGGGCAACAAGGCTGCGGTCGATAACAACCTTGGAAAGGGAGATAGGGCAATGGTCTGGGGTCTTCTGGGAGAGCCGCTCCGCGGTATGAGATCAAAGGGCTGTATTGATGCGCTCAAAAAAAGGGGAATGACTGTTGACTACCTCGACATCTCTCCTTCGACAAATGCAGATCCCCCATCGGGGATACCGACGATCGTCGCCTATATCGCATCGCACCCTGATGTGGACCTTGTCATCACAGATCACGGTGGGCTCACCGCAACAGCCCAGACCTATATGGAGGCTGCCGGAAAAGAGCCGGGTGAGATCGTTGTTGCAGGGTTTGACCTCTCCTCGGCAACCACGGAGGCTATCAGAAGCGGGTATGTGCAGGTTATTGCAGATCAGCAGCCGTGGCTGCAGGCATATCTCGGGGTACTGCAGGTCTGTATTGCAAAAAGATTCGGGTTCTCGGGTCTCTATATCGATACCGGCGCAGGCTTTGTGACCGCCGAAAACATAGATGCGGTTGCGCCGCTGGCAGAGGCAGGTATCCGGTAAGGAACGGACTCAGATGAATGAAAGAAAATCCCATCCACTGATCCAGCTTGTCGGAATCCACAAGCACTTCGGGGGCATTACTGCCCTCGAAAATGTTCACTTCGAGGTGGGAAAAAATGAAGTGGTTGGCTTGGTCGGCGATAACGGCGCCGGCAAGTCAACAATGATTAAAATCATCATGGGGGTTTATAAGGCGGATAAGGGAGAAATCTACTTCAATGGCAAAAAAGTGGAGCATTGGACCGTTGAGAGGGTACGGAATCTGGGGGTGGAGACTGTGTACCAGGAAAAGGCACTGGGAGAAAAGCAAACCATATGGAGCAACATTTTCGTCGGAAGGGAACTGTCAAATCCACTGGGATTCCTCAAGATAAAAAAATTAAAAGAAGAAACCGACAGGATAATGAGAAAATATATCGGGTTCACCTCCAAGGCGATCGCTCCTGACTCATTCGTCAAAACAATGTCAGGAGGCGAACAGCAGGGTGTTGCAATAGCCAGGGCCCTGTACTTCGATGCAGATCTCATTATTCTGGATGAGCCCACTACTGCCCTCTCAATCACAGAGACAAAGAAGGTTCTTGATTTCATAAAGAGGATAAAAAATAGCGGAAAGTCGGCCATTATGATAAGCCATACAATCTATCACCTTTATCCTGTTTCAGATCGATTTGTGATCCTCGATCGCGGTAAGATAGTTGGCGAGTTCAAAAAAGAGAAAATATCATTGGATGAGCTCGTGGAGGAGCTTCAGACGGTAGCGAATACGGGGCACGTTTGATTCGCGTGATTTTTGGGTATACAATTTACTGATTGTCCCACTGCACGAAAAGATGATGGCGGAAAAAGTCAAAATACCCGAACAAACCAGCGTATTGAGACGGTGGATGCAGTATGCCAGGCGCTTTAGCATACAGTTGAGTGTTTTCGGTGTGCTGTTGATACTCTTTGCGATTTTCATCATCGTACGCCCCGGTGTTTTTCTCTCCTACGATATCTACTTTGCCTTCATGTCATCAATCCCCTTTACCGCGATCTCGGCTCTTGCGCTGACACTTGTGATCATTGCAGGGGAGATAGATCTTTCTTTTCCATCAGTGATGGGTTTTGGCGGATGGGTTTTCACGAACCTTTTCGTATCAACCGGGAACATTTCCTTTGCTCTCCTCGGCTGCCTGGTCATAGGAGCGTTGATAGGCGCCTTCAACGGACTTCTTGTCACGAAAGTCCGGATTCCATCCCTCATTGCAACCATAGGCACGATGTACCTTTGGAGAGGTATTATCATGATCCTGTGCGGTGGCAGGGGAACGCCGCTCGTTGCTGCAAAGACAACGATGCTTTTTCATGTATTGGTGGGCAGGTTGCCGTGGAAGAAAATCCCGATGCAGGCGGTGTGGACTGTCGTGATCGCTGTCATTCTCTGGTTTATACTGAATCGTCACAAATTCGGGTTGCGCATCTACCATGTAGGGGACAGTGTGAAAAGTGCACGAATGTTGGGTATCAATACCGACAGGGTAAAGATCATCACCTTTATGCTGATGGGATTTTTTGCCACCTATGCCGGGGTTCTCGCAAGTCTTGAGGTGAGCTACCTCTGGCCGACGCTCGGCGAAGGCTACCTCATAAAGGTGGTTGCTGCAGTTTTTGTGGGAGGAACTTCTATTTCAGGCGGTGAAGGCACACTCTTCGGAACATTCATCGGGTGTATCATCATAGGATGTCTCGAGGCAGGCATCATTGCGATGGGAATGACCGGCTTTTGGACCCAGGCGGTTTACGGTGCAGTAATCGTGATCTCCCTTTCATTCTATTCATTTATCAGGAGAGGAAGTTAGACTTTTTCATAAATTATGACAAACCTTGAGAGATTTACCAGAACGATAAACCGTAAACCAGTGGACAGGATCTTGACCTATGATTTTGTCGACAACAAGACGCTTCTGAAGAAGTATGGCGATTATGACGAATCGAAAGAGTACAGCTTTGAAGAGATGGTGGAATCGAATATCAAATCTTTCAAGAGGATTGGGCTCGATGTCACCCGCTATACATACGATCCTGTCAACCACTGGATGGGATTGAAGATTATCAACTGGATACGTTTCTTTGGGGTAAACCCGGATAACTGGACGATTGCACAGAAGGGAGGAACGGCATGGATTTCTAAAAGGCCGTTTTCCAATCTGAAAGAGCTCGAGAAGCACATGCCCAAGCTCCCGAAGTATGAAGAGATAAAAGAGTGGTATGAACCATTTATAAAGCATATGAAAGATCTGTTTGACTACCACGATCTCGTGTACATAGGGGCTGTTGAAGGGCCGATCACAGATGCCTACACGTACATGGATATGGAGCTTTTCTTCATCGCAATCTATGAGGCTCCAGAGCTCATGTCACACATTTTAGATTGTACGGGCAAATTTTCTGCCTATATAGCGCAAGTGTTTGCCGAGAATGCATCTGCTCCCCTGCAGTTTATGGGTGAAGATATCGCCATGAACACCGGAGCGATGTTCAGGCCGCAGTTTATCAGAGAGCATGGACTCCCTCGCTGGCGATGGATCATGGACCCTATCAGAGAAAAGGGGTATAAGTTCCTGTTTCATTCTGATGGAAGGTATGGCGAGCTTCTCGGTATCATATTCGATGAGCTTGGCGCTGACGGGCTAAACCCCGTCGAACGGAATGGGTGTAATGATATTTTCGAGATAAGAAGTCGATATCCTGACAAGCTGCTGTTCGGAAATGTCTGCTGTGAAGTAACCCTCCCTCATGGAAATGTATTCGATGTTGAGGACGAGACCCTCGAGTTGATAGAGAAAATAGGACCGCAGGGAGGTATTCTGATAGGGTCATCGAGCGAGGTTCACGACCTCGTTCCTCCAGAGAATGCCGTCAAGATGTATGAAACGGTGCATGAGTACGGGCAGTATCCAATCGATGTAGAGCGTATAAAACGGAGAAGGACCGAGATAAAACAGAAACTGACCACTCGAAAGGCAGAGGCTGAAAAACCATCCTCCTCCTGAGCAGGATGTTCAGTATACATAATGTGGTCTCAATGCCGGCTTCCCCTGGAGCGGTTCTCATCGGTTTCGTAGGGTATGTTCTCCTCTCCAATCCTTCGTGCAATGTTCAGGTAGCGGCGCACCGCGTCCACATCCTTCTGATCCGGGGTATCAGGCTGGAGGCCGTCCACCCTGAGCGCGAAGTTTTGTCCTCTGCAGATGCTAAAAATTCCCTGTAGATGGTTCGTGATCAGCTCCTCACTGCGCTGGGCAATGTCACCGGCATGGGGACGAACATGAAATGGTATAGAACCGTCAAGCTCCCTTACCGCTTTCTGCAGGTTGTCAGACCAGAGTGCGAAGTCAATAAACTCGATACGGGTAAAGGAGTTCTTGATTGCGGGCAGCAGTGGTGTTTTGTTCCCGCAGCTGTGCCACCAGTGAATCCCACCGTAAAATCTTTCCAGTTCCAGTTCATAGGGCAGAATCAGCGTTTCGTAGAGTGAGGGAGAAACCATCGGTATGCTGACCTCGTCATTGGCCATCGAGCTTTCAGAGCTTCCGTGCATCAGGTTTCTGTTTCTCGTGAATTTCCCTCGCTTGAGGCTGAACTCTTTTCTTGATTCGGTGATCAGGTGCATGAGATCGTGTACGAATTGGGGGTCATCGATCATATCCATGAGGAGGTTTTGCATACTCCTCATTGCACAGGCCACTCCGAAGGGTCCCCTGAGCCACACGGGAAACTCCACTGAAAATGATCGGGGCACAGTCTCATTCAGGGTCTGATAGAACCGGTGGGACAGTGGCATTGGACCACTGGTAAAGAAATCGGGGGTTTTCAGCTTGAGGAGATCGCTTCGTTTTTTTATAACCGCTCCATCACTGGTGAAAAGGGGTTCATGTTCTGTTGAGTAGATGGTTGGGACCCCGAACAGGTTCGGCTCGAATGCAACCCCCAGGAAAATTGGGATCGTGCAGGTAAGCGGGGTATCATCGGGAAAGCTGTTGAACCGATAGAGATCGATCTCGAGTGTCCATTTGAGATAGTAGAGAGGGTCCGTATAATAGCGCTTGAGGTCGAATTCGAGAAACCGTGACCACTGAAGCCGGTCCCAGTCTGCCGTGAGTGGAGGTCTTTTTTCCTCTCTCTCGGATGCGTCGAGGGGAGGAATCAACCCAGGCTCATATTCGGAGGGCTTGAAATCCAGGGACCACATCTTTTCCCGGCGCTTATTTTCGTTTGATTCGATGCAGAGAGCGGTTTTCTCGAAAATACGGTTGATCTCATCTTTCAGAACCTGTTCCGCCATGGATGATCTCCATTGGATTGATATTTCGTCCTGCAGTCTGTATGCTTTATGAATGTGCAGTGTATCCTCATGTTTTCAAAACGCATTCATGGTAAATGAGTTTTTCATACCATTATAATAAATGAATTTTTATTCGAGTAAAGCACTGAAATTCTGATTGAGAAAATCCCAAGGAGTATTTTTCCTCTTTCTCAGTGCCCTTTTTCATTGCTTAAATGCAATTCCGCCTGTTATTATATCCGGTGTTGTTCGAATAATGGAGAAAGTTGTTTTCTTGTCCACACACGTGCATCGAAGGGATTTCAGTTCCATGAAAACCGAAAACTATCTGAAAAGAATCGTGCAGGCGCAACACGAGGGAAAACCTGAAGGCATGTACTCCGTCTGTTCCTATAGCAGACATGTCATTGAAGCAGCACTCCTGCAATCAATGGAGGATGGGTGCCCAGTTTTGATTGAATCGACCTGCAATCAGGTGAATCAGTTCGGGGGGTATACCGGGATGAAACCCGCGGATTTCAGAGAATCCATACTCTCTATTGCCAGATCGATGGGGTTTTCTCCAGAGGGAGTCATCTACGGCGGTGATCACCTTGGCCCGTACCCCTTTTGCGATGAGCCTGCGGCGGGCGCAATGGAGAAGGCCAGGGAGATGGTGCGGCAGTACATCCAGGCGGGAGCCATAAAAATACACCTCGACACGAGCATGCGATGCGCTGATGATCCGGGAACCAAGAATACTCCTCTTGACGGTGAAGTTATTGCTGAGCGGTGCGCTCAGCTGTGTCGTGTTGCAGAAGACACTCATGTGGATATGTACAACAGGAGAAGTGGTACGCTGGAGCTGCTCTACGTGATCGGAACAGAGGTACCTGCTCCAGGCGGGAGCGATGAGGTGGAAGAAGGTTTGAAAATTACAAAAGTGGAGGATTTTGAGGAAACCATCGCGCTGACAAAGAAGTATTTCTATCGGAATAACCTTCAAGGGGCCTGGGAAAGAGTGATTGCAGTGGTTGTGCAGCCTGGCGTGGAACATGGGGATCATACCATCATCGAATACGACAGGCGCAAGGCGGAAGCACTCACAAACTCTCTGAAGAAACACCGAGGGATCGTATTCGAGGGACATGCCACAGATTACCAGACCAGGGAAGGGTTGAGAGCTATGGTAGAGGACGGTATCGCGTTCCTCAAGGTTGGTCCTTCACTTACGTTTTCGGCGCGGGAAGCTCTTTTTCTGCTCAACTACATCGAGGATGAGCTGTTCTCATGCAACGAAATGAAGAAGCGTTCTCATTTCATACGTACCCTCGAGCAGGCGATGTTGAAAAATCCAGTCCATTGGAAGAAGCACTATACGGGGAGTGAGTGGGAGCTCTCGTTTGCACGAAAGTACAGCCTTTTCGACCGTTCACGCTATTATTTGGGTGATGAAGATGTGATTGCGTCAATGAGAACACTCATCGAAAATCTCAGATCAGTGAACCTGCCTCTCCCGCTGATGAGTCAGTTCTTTCCTGTTCAGTATGCAAAGATACGGAGAAAGAAGCTTGACAAAGACCCTGAGTCACTTATCAGGGACAGGATCAGAGAGGTACTGGCAGATTATTCTTTCGCGGTGGGGAAAGTATGAACGCGACGGTCGGGTGTGTCGGTGATCTTCTTGTCGAGATCATGCGGGAGAATATCGGGGACCCCCTCGACAGGCCGGGTACATTTCTCGGTCCCTACCCGAGCGGAGCATCGGGAATTTTTATTGACGCAGCCGCAAGACTGGGGTTGGGTGCCAGGTTTGTGGGAGCGGTAGGAAAGGATGATTTCGGCAGGCTCATACTCAACAGATTCAAGGCGGATGGCGTTGACACAAGTCATATCAAGGTCCTCGAAAAGGAGACAACCGGGGTCGCTTTCGTTACCTACTTCAGTGACGGGAGCCGAAAGTTCATCTACCACCTTGCGAAAGCTGCGACAGGCTGTATTTTTCCTGATGACATCGATCGTGCATATTTTTCAGATCTGCGGTATCTCCATATTGTCGGCTCAACCATGTTCATCAATACACACAGTGCAGAGGCGTGTGTAAAGGCAGCGCATATGGTGAAGAACGCCGGAGGGAAGATAAGCTTTGATCCAAATTTCCGGCCAGAGCTCCTGAGTAAAAGTGAGGTGAAAGAGCTTTTTAATCCGATTCTTGCGCTGGCCGACATCGTCTTTCCAACCCATGAGGAACTTGCTGTGCTTACCGGTGAAAAAAACATACAGAAGGCATGCGACAGGCTTCTCGATGCAGGTGCGAGAATGGTTGCAGTGAAGCAGGGGAAAAGAGGGTCCGCCGTGTATACGGCGGATGAGCATGTGTATGTACCTGCATTTAGGGTTGATGAGATAGATCCAACTGGGGCGGGAGACTGTTATTGCGCCGGCTTTCTCTTTGGTGCAGTACACGAGATGGGTCTTGAAGAGAGCGCACGATTCGCAAATGCAGTTGGAGCCCTTGCAGTGACCAGGAAGGGGCCGATGGAAGGCGCCCCTATTATGAAAGAGGTGAGAGCACTCCTCACCAGGGAATCGTGAGTCCTGTCTTGCCGTGTATTCTTGTTATCGCGGGAAACACTGTGTCTGAAAAGGGGTTTTCACGGTGACGATGCTTTTCTTTTAGCAGAGGATTCATTACATTGTAGTATTTAATGAAAATAAGTACTGAAATACTTTTCATCGAAAATGCGGCTCTGCCGCATTGGACCAATATCAATTCTGGCTCATGCATGGAGAGTAAAGGGTATGGATACAAAGACAATGAGAGCGGTCATGTTTTTAGAGCCGAAGCGGCTTGAGATACGAGAGGTACCGATTCCTGATATGAATGACGACGAGATACTGGTAAAAATCCGCGCTGCGACGACCTGCGGAACAGATTTAAAAACCTATAACCGCGGGTACCACCTGCTCAAACCTCCCTGCATATTCGGTCACGAATTTTCAGGAGACGTTGCTGCTGTCGGTCGCAATGTCAGCAGGTTCAAACCTGGTATGAGGGTGGTGGCGCACAATTCCGCGCCCTGCCAGGTGTGTTTTTACTGCAAGAACGACCAGCAGAATCTCTGTGAAAACCCGGTGTTCAACTTCGGGAGCTATGCCGAGTACATCACTGTACCCGCACCGATTGTACGATTGAACACCTATGAAATTCCTGACCACATTTCATACCCACAGATGGCCATCATGGAACCTTTCTCAACCGTTGTTCACGGGCAGAGGGTGATACACATACGGCCAGGGGAGCATGTTGCAATAATCGGTACCGGTCCAATAGGATTGCTGCATCTGCAGATGGCGCTGAAGTCCGGAGCTTCAAGAGTAGTTGCCGTTGATTTGAGCGAAAAGCGGCTTTCATTCGCAAAGCAGATTGGAGCCACTGTAACCGTGAATCCTGAGAATCAGGATCCGGTTGAAGCAATAAAGGACCTGACCTCAGGTCGCGGGGTGGATGTTGCTATTGAATGCACCGGGAAGCAGATTGGTTGGCTCACTGCAGCACGGGTTGTGCGCAAGGGAGGGAGGGTGCTGTGGTTCGGCGGCATGCAAAAGGATGTTTCCATCGAACTTGACGCGTACTTCATCCACTACGGCGAGCTCTCTCTGCACGGCGTATTTCATGCAACCCCGCTGGATGTGCTCCGGTCATACGAGCTTATCACGAGCGGCGTAATAGATACCCGTGTGCTGCTCTCAGGGGAGTTACCCCTTGAAAAGGTCGAAGAGGGCCTCAAAATGATGGAAAAGGGTGAGGCTGTGAAGATGGTCATCAGGCCAGATGGATCCTGATTCGCAGTGGGAACAATGATTGCTGCTTTCGTCTGAGCTGCAATGTATTGAGACCACTTGGAAGGAGGTGGGAGGGGCTAATGGATTCACATAAGCAGAAGGTTATCGAGTACATCGATCGGAACCAATCAAGCATTGTGCGATTCCTGTGTGAGTTCATCAGTAAGAAGTCGATCAATCATGGAACTGCGGGAACAGGTGACGAAGGCGAGGCACAGGACTGGATGAAAAGTCAGTTCGAAAGTATGGGTTTCAATGGAGTGGATTACTGGTTCCCTGATGAGAAACAGAAACGTCCCAATGTGGTCGGAACCATGAAGGGGAAAGGCGATGGCAAGGCGCTCATACTGCAGGGGCATGTAGATGTGGTGCCTGTTCCTGATTCGGAGCGTGATCAATGGATTTCCGATCCCTGGAGAGGGACAGTGAGGCAGGGCAGGGTATACGGCCGTGGTGCGAGCGATACGAAGGGCGGCACCACGGGAATGGTCTGGGCTGCGAAGGCCATCAGGGAGTGCGGGATACGATTGAAGGGAGATTTGCTGGTGGAATCGGTGATCGGTGAAGAATCACAGGAAGGGGAAACCATCGGTGCAGCGGACACAGTCAGGCGCGGGCACAAGGCGCCTTTTGCGATCGTTTCAGAGCCGACGAATTGCGAGATCCACACCGAATCCCCGGGCGTGTTCCTGTTCGAGCTCCATGTGCCGGGAAAAAGCGCGCACACCGCGTCTCGAAACCAGGTCATCTTTCCCCAGAGATATGGAATCGACGCAGGACCTGGGGTGGGAGTTGATGCGATTTCCCGAATGAAGATGTTCCTGGACCTTTTTGAACGGCTCGAACTTCAGTGGAACCACAGATGGAGAAGTCAGATTCTTGGGGGAGGGGGGTATCCTGTTCCCAACGACAAACAGGGAATTGGATTGTTCACAATCAACCCGAGCTTTATCGAGGGCGGTACCTACCTCGGCTCGGTTCCAGGTTACTGCAAGCTCACCGCAAATGTATGGTATCCGAGCTGGAAGAAGGTCGATGAGATCATCGATGAACTGAGAGAACGGGTGCACGCCCTTGCGCAAACCGATGACTGGCTCAGGGAGAACCCGCCGCAGCTCAAGGCACCGGTCCTGCAGAGCTGGCGCCCCTTCAGGGTTCCTGTGGATTATGAAGGAGTGAAGACACTTGCCATGTCATATGAGGAGCTTACTGGGGAAAAAGCGGTCCACAGCGGATTTCGCGCCACCTGTGATGCAACATGGCTCAATGAGAAGGGTGTGAATGCCGTCACCTTCGGTCCCGGAGGGCTCGAGCTCGGTGTGCACGGTCCGAATGAGAATGTCCCCATCCAAGAGCTGATTCTGTGCACCAAGGTATACGCGCTCACCGCGATCAACTGGTGCGGTGTGTAATTTCCCCTTGCAAATTGAGAGCGAGGGGGATACCATACTGAGATCGTAAAATTCCGAGAATAGGGAACCTGTACGGTGAATGAGATGGTTGAAAAGGTCCTGAAACAGATCCGTGAAGGAGAAATCGTAGACTTTGTAAAGGAGTTGATCAGAGTCAAGACGGTGGAGACAGAGGCGCCGGTCGTTCCTGTGATCACGGAGAAAATGAAACGCATCGGGATGGAGATCGAGGTATATGAAACCTTCAACCCCCGTTTTCCGGAAAACAAGAGGCCGTGCATACTTGGAACCCTCAGGGGAAAGAATGAAAAGCCGCTGCTCTGTTTCAACGGACATACAGACGTGGTACCGGTTGAGTTTCCGGAGAAATGGACTCACGATCCTTTTGATCCTGTGGTTGACAGGGGGAGAGTCTACGGGAGAGGGGCCTGTGATATGAAGGGAGGACTGGGCTCGATGATAATGGCAGCCCAGGCGCTGGTGGATGCGAAAATCGAACTGACAGGGACACTGGTGGTAGCCGCCGTACCGGGAGAGGAAACTGATGGCTGGGGATCAGAATCAATTGTAAAACGGAGAGATTGGGATGCAGTGGTCATCGGCGAACCGACCGAGCTGTCCGTGAATCCCGCATGCAACGGCATCTCGACCTTCTGGATCAAGGTTAACGGGAAATCGGCGCATGCGAGCATGCCGGAGAAAGGGACAAATGCAATAGATAAAATGCTCAAGATCATGAATGCCCTCGAAGAGTACAAGCAGAAGCTCTCAAGGAGGGTGCACCCTCTGACCGGCACGCCACCCTTCGTGTACTGCATGCTCAGAGGCGGCTGGAGAAGCGTCATTGTAGCGGATGAATGCAGGCTCCACGTGACCACCCATCTGGTGCCTGGTGAAACCATCGAGGCGAGATTCGCCGAAATTCTCGAAATACTCGGGAACCTCAAAAAGGAAGATCCAGAGCTTCAGTGTGAACTGGTTGACTCCTATGATGATCCGATCATTCTCCCTCTTCCAAAAAAGGGGCCGAGGAGAGCACGACTGAATCCGACAGAAATACCGGTTGATGAACCGATCGTGCGGGCACTTTTAAACGCCTCAAAATATGCGCTTGGGAGACAGCTTCCAATAAAGGGGAACCGTTATGCCTGTGATTCTCCCTACTTTGTCAATGAGGGAAAGATTCCTACGCTCGCCTTTGGACCAGGCTGTATCGATCAGGCCCACACCTACGACGAATACGTGGAGGTGAAGCAGCTGGTGGAGGCGACAGAGGTGTATGCCCTCGGGGCAGTCGGGTATCTTGGGAGTGGTGAGTATGATCGGGTGAAATAATGAGATATATCATCATAATGTAATAAAATACACTCGCGAAGGAGG
>Ga0180438_10008322_pt1 | contig 13219 bp, 8 predicted proteins | sample SS_ome_12_FD_132455 | JGI IMG/M metagenome (GOLD analysis project Ga0180438, IMG submission 132455) | Hypersaline lake sediment archaeal communities from the Salton Sea, California, USA - SS_3_D_2 metaG | ecosystem: Environmental > Aquatic > Non-marine Saline and Alkaline > Hypersaline >... | reverse complement strand
TCCACGAGCGGCTCCGAGGCGTCGACGACGGGGCGGGTCAGTCTGAGGGCGGCCGCGGTGATCAGATCGCGGCGCGTCGGGTCGAAATCCCGCCGCATGTTGTAGTCGGATCGTCGCACCCCGGCGCTGTATTCCAGCCCCGGGAAGAAGGCGGCCACATAGACCTCGCCGCGGCCGTATCGGCGGCGAACCAGCGCCGGCGAGTCGTCGGCGAACGCGGCGAGCACTTGCACGGCGGATGCCTCCTCCTCGCCGCCGCCGGACGGCTTTTCCAGCGAGAGGACTTCGCGGCCGATGACCGGCATGAAGGAGCCGCCAGCCGGATCGCCCGGCAAGATTCTCGCTTCTTGCGGGACCGCGGCCAGCCGGCTCTGCTCATCGCTGTACGACTCGATGCTCGATGCCCCGTAGAGGGTCACCTGGTACCACATCTCCGGCTCGCGGCGATCGCGGAGCCCCAGCACTGGTTCCAGCACGGTCAGCGGCTGATTGGCCTCGTCGCGGGCCAGTCCCCACCCGCTCGTGTAGAGCGTGCCCCCGGCGGCGACATATCGCGACAGCCCTTCCGCGGCCCGGCGGGTGACGTGCGAGCCGCTGACGTAGATGATCTTGTAGTGCGAGAGGTCTTCGCCGGAGAGCATCTCTTCGTCGATCGGATCCACCGGAACGTGGGCGTGCTGCAGGGCCGAGTAGACCCACTTGGCGTTTTCCCAGGCGGCCATCAGGTGGGGCGGATTGCCGAGGAGGTTCATCCAGCGCTGGGTCGTCTCGGGCTTGACGACGGCCACCTCCGCCGGCACGGCCCAGCGGGAGCCGCAAAGCGCGTCCTCCGCCTTGCCGAGCAGGTGGGCCGCCTTGCTCGTCAGCCGCAACGCCTCGGGGTCCTGCGAGAAGCTGTCGCCTTTCTTGTAGTCGGGGCCGTACGTGTACCAGTAGATCATGGTGTCGCCGCGGCTGGTGGCGGAGAGCATCCGCTGCAAGGGGGCGCCGCGGTGCGGCTTGACGTAAATACCCTGCGCCAGGCCGAGCTTATCGCCCAGCACCCGTTGGACGTCGCAGAGATAGCTGTCCCAACCCCAGATCCGCGGCCCGCGGTTGGAGGTCTCGTAAACGACGGCGTTGTCGGCCAGTCGGTAGAAATCGAAGAAGTCGAGGCTGTGCCCCTTCATCAGGAACGTGTTGCCGCGAAGCGCGTAGGAATGGATCCACGGCTGGCGTGCCGGGCCGCTTTGCGATTCGCCCTTGGCAAGTGCCTGCCGCTTCTTTCGGTTGGCCGCGGCGAAGGCGTCACGAAGCGGCGCAAAAAGCATGGCCGTCACGTGGTTGTTGAAATCGCGCGTGTAGTAAGCGGCCAGCGCGGCATGGGGATCGCTGAGCCAGGGCCGCTCTTCTGCCTCGCCCCATACATTAAGCGGCCGGACTTCGGACCAGTCCTCGGCGCCGAAATCCGACGGCTTCAAACCTTTTTCCTGCAACCAGCGGCGAAAGCCGCTGGTGCAGCGGGGGCAGACCGCCAGGTGGCCCTTTTTCTCCGCCGACCGGTCGATCACCGTGCCGATCTCGTCCACGGTCAGCCCCCAGACCTCTTCGACCGGCAGATCAAGCACCGAACGGAGTGACGCCTCAACCTCCTGTGCGGTCGCGTCGCCGACGGAATCGCCGAAGGGGCATCCGGCCTGGGGGTCGTCCTGCCGCCGCCCTTGATAACGCGGGACGGGAAAGCCCATCACGTGCGTCATCATCGCACGGCTGAAAGCTTGGACCGCCGGGTCGCCTCGGCGGAGCATTTCCTGGAGAAATTCAGGCCCTTCGCGAAAAGCGTTGACCCCGAGCTGCCGCAGGCTGCGGAGCTCGGCCCAGGTGACCGCCTTGTCGGTGGTGCGGATGCCGTAGCCCGAGCCCTCGCCGTATCCGCCGACGTTGTTTACCACGGCGTACTTCTTCGGCAGCGGCCAATCGGCCCAGGGGAGGCTTTCGAGAAACTCCGCTCGCCGCGTGGCGTATTCCAGCACGCCGGTCAGTTCGTCGAGGAACTCGGCGGAAGCAGGCGTAACGCCGCCGCGGAGTCGATAGGCGGGAATGACGATCGTCGCCGTGCCGCCGTCCGGCCCGTCGACCGAGAAGGTCTTGACAACCTTTCCTTGCAGGCTCAGCTCAAACTCGAACACGACCCCGGTCGAATGCCCCGTCCGCTCACCGCTGAGGCGGTCCGCCTTGCCGGGGTTGCCGGCCGTGACCGTGAGAAAGAGCTTTTCGGGAAACCGCCTCGCCAGCGAGCCGACCTGCACCGCTGCCGACCACCGGCCGATTTCCAGCGCGTGCATTGCCTCGGGCTGGGTGGGATCAACGCCGGGCTTGGGGAACGTGCCGCGAACGACCTCGCCGCCCTGGCCTTCGCCCCCGTACCGCCACTGGATTGCGGTCGGCTCCTCCGGAACGATCGCCTTGAGCCGCGCCCGCATCGTGAAATCCTCCGGCACGACCAGCGGCTCGGCCTGGACGGTCACCACGTCGATCTGCTCGGTGTCTTGCTGCGCGGCCAACACGGTGGACGCCAGCGCCGCCGCCAACACGACACTCGACCAAGCCGAACCTGAGACCGCCGCTTCGCGAAGTTTCCTATTCATCGGCAATCACCTCCCCAAAAGTCCCTGTTGCGGTCAACGGGTGCAATGCCCACGCTCATCGTGGGCATGCTCGACAACATCCGCCGGGCCAACAGCATGGCCAAGCAAGCTTGGCCATAGCACCCGTGCATGCCAAGTTCAAGTTGACGGGTGGCACGGTTGGCTTGTCCAACCGTGTTTCGGGCACTGCCGGGCAAGCCAGCAGCGGCACACAACGGATCATCTTCGATTTGGAAGACCACTGGTTGTCGGCGCCAATGCTACGGCGTGGGCAAGTCCAAGTCAAAGCCTCCGCCCCTGTCTCCGGGGGGTGTAACGCCAAGGTGGTGTTGGACACGGATGCCCCAAGCGTGTTACGATGCCGACATTTGACTCTCAGGAGGCCAGCCATGACGACGCGCTCATCGACCAGTGTTGGCACGGCGTTGCTGAGTTTTCTCGTGCTGGCGGTCTTGCCGGCTTCGGCCGGGGCCGGGGAACTGCTCTATAACGGCATCGAATTGCCCGACCGCTGGCCACCGGGCCGCCCGCTGGACGAGCTCCGCTCCGGCACGCCGATGGAGGTCCCGTACCTCGAAAGCCCGCCTGCGGTGATCCCGATCGACGTGGGGCGTCAGCTCTGGGTCGACGATTTCCTCATCGCCTCGACGACGCTCCGGCGGGTCTTCCATAAGCCGGTGGCGCATGCGGAGAATCCGGTCTTGCGGCCGAACAAGCGCTGGGAGGTGGCCTTCGACCCTCACTCGGCGATGTGCTTCAGCGACGGCGTCTTCTTCGACCCGCAGGACGAACTCTTTAAGCTCTGGTACCGCTACAGCGCCCGGGGCGGCACTGCCATCGCGTTTTCCCGCGACGGCATCCAATGGGACAAGCCGAATCTCCAGGACGGCCCGCAGCCGGGCACCAACATCGTGCTCATCGGCGGCAACCGCGACTCGGCGACCGTCTGGCTCGATCACGACGCGGCCGACCCCGCCGCGCGGTTCAAGCTCTTCCAGTTCCACCGCGACTCCTGGCAGGCCTCGGCCCACACCTCGCCCGACGGCATCCACTGGAGCGAGCCGACGTGGTGCGGCCCCAGCGGCGACCGCAGCACGATCTTCTACAACCCGTTCCGAAAGGTCTGGATGTTCAGCATCCGGGCCGGGCTTTACAGGGGGCCGTGGGAGTACAAGAACCCGCCGTACCGCATCATCGGGCGGAGCCGCCTTTATTGGGAAGCAAAGGATTTCCTCACCGGCTCCCAATGGCAGGGCGGCCGACATATCCACGGGGAGCAATGGGAAGAAGGGCAGCCCCAATACTGGCTCGCCTGCGACGCCCAGGACGATCCGCCGCAAGGCTCCGCCGATCTTCCGGCCGAGCTTTACAACTTCGACGCCGCCCCGTACGAGAGCATCATGTTGGGGTTCGCCAGCGTGCTGCACTCCGGCCCGCGAGCGGCCGGAAGACCCAAGATCAACAGCGTCATGCTCGCTTTCAGCCGCGACGGCTACCACTTCGACCGCCCTTGCCGCGAGGCGGCGATGTCTACCGTCGACGACCCGGAAGCGTGGAACTACGGCAACGTGCAGTCGGCGGCGGGCGGCGGGCTGATCGTGGGAGACAAGTTCTACACCTACGCCAGCGGCCGCAACGCCAGGGAGGACACCACGGGGCTCTACGTTTGGCGCCGCGACGGCTTTGCCTCGATGGACGCCGGCGCCGCGGGCGGTTCGCTGACCACGCGCCCGGTGACCTTCGGTGGGCAGCACCTCTTCGTGAATCTCGCCGCCGCCGAGGGCGAGCTGGTGGCCGAGCTTCTGGATCTCGAAGACCGCGTGCTGGCCACGTCGAAGCCGCTGGCCGGCGTCGATTCGACCTTAGTGAAAGTGGAGTGGGCGGACGCCGCCGATTTATCGGCGTGGTCGGCCAGGCCGGCACGGTTCCGCTTCCGCCTCAAGAACGCGGCGTTTTACGCCTTCTGGGTCAGCCCGGACGAAAGCGGGGCAAGCTACGGCTACGTCGCCGGCGGCGGCCCCGGTTTCACCGGCCCGATCGACACGGTAGGACAAGAGGGTTTCCGATGAATCGCTCGTCAACAACCGGCCATGCGGTCTCGCGCCGCCTGGCGATCCGGCAGGCCGTGGGCACCTTGGGATTGGGAACCCTTCTGGCCACCGCCGACGAAGCGGAGAGCCGGGCGGCCGGTGATGCGCCCGTCCCCCGGCGAGACCGGCTCAGGATCACCCGGCTGGAGACCTTCCTCGTCAAGCCCCGCTGGCTCTTTTTGAGGATTCACACCGACGCGGGCATCGTGGGGCTGGGGGAGCCGATCCTGGAAGGCCGCGCCAAGACCTGTGCCGCGGCCGTGGAAGAAATCGCACTCTACCTCGTCGGCAAAGACCCCCGCCAGGTCGTCCACCATTGGCAAGCGATCTATCGCCACGCCTTCTACCGCGGCGGACCGATCCTCACTAGCGCGCTGAGCGGGATCGACCAGGCACTCTGGGACATCAAGGGAAAGGCCCTCGGCGTGCCGGTCTATGAGCTTTTGGGCGGGCCGACCAGGGATCGCGTTCGCGTCTACCTGCACGCCTCCTCGCCGGAAGCCATTCGCGAGGGGATTCGCCGCGGCTTCACGGCGTTCAAGACCGGCCCCGGAGTTCGGCCTGCGTCGGGGCGGATCGAGAACAAGGCCGCCGTCGACGAGGTGGCCGAGCGGTTCGCCGCATTGCGGGCGGCCGCCGGACCGGAGGCCGACATCGGCGTCGACTTTCACGGCGCCGTCTCGCCGCCGACCGCCAAGCTGTATATCAAGGCGCTGGAACCGTACCAGCCCTTTTTCATCGAAGAGCCGGTGCAGTGCCAGAACGTCGACCTGCTGGCCGAGATCGCCCGCGGCACGTTTCTGCCGATCGCCACGGGCGAGCGGGTCTTTACGAAGTGGGGATTCCGCGAGATCCTCGAAAAGCATGCGGCCAGCGTCCTCCAGCCCGATTTGTGCCACGCCGGCGGGATCACCGAGTGCCGGATCATCGCCGGCATGGCGGAGGCTTACTACGCGACCATCGCCCCCCACAATCCTCTGGGCCCCATCTCGCTCGCCGCCGGCATCCAGCTTGCCGCCGCCATCCCCAACTTCCTCTGCCAGGAGCAGGTCTCTCTGGGTGAAGGGTATTTGAAGACCCCCTTTCAGGTTGAAGAGGGCTACGTCCGCGTGCCCCAGGGTCCAGGGCTGGGAATCGAGCTCGACGAAGACGCCCTCGCCGACAAGATCGACCACGACTGGCAGAACCGCGAAACCTACGACCCGGCCGACGGCTCGGTGGTCGATTGGTAGGCAAGAACTGCAAACTCTCGCGGCGGGACAGTCGCGCGAGTGGCAGGCAACACGAGCGCCGGGCCGTACGTGATTTGGTTGTGGTCGGCGGCGACGCCAGAAATGCAGAACCACGAAGAACACGAAGAGCACGAAGGACAGGAAGGACGAGAACAGTGGAGTTTGATGAGTTGTCCAATCGTGTCATCGGTTGTGCCATCGAAGTCCATCGGAACTTGGGTCCGGGCTTACTCGAATCGACCTATGAACAATGTCTCGCCCACGAGCTGACGGTTTGCGGGATCGGCTTCAAGCTCCAGAAGAGTGTCGAGGAAGTCAAGGGGATTCACGAAGCCCAGCTTCTGACGTACATGAAACTTGCGGGGATTCGGACGGGTCTGTTGATTAACTTCAACGTCAAGAAACTCAAAGACGGCATCCGGCGATTCGTGCTATGATTCCTTCGTGCTCTTCGTGTTCTTCGTGGTGTTCAACTCAGTGGTGTTCAAGTCCAGTGGCGCGCGCTATTTGGCGACGGTGAGAAGGTGCATCCGGGAAACGGAAAGACGGCAAGAGTGAACCGCGTGGCGGGGTTTCATGCCCGCCTCCCTCGCTCCCCGTTTCTTTCTCTCGTCATCTTCCTTCTTCTTGCCCTTTTGCTTTTGCTTCTGGCCGGGTGCCGTTCACAGGGTGAATACCCTAACCGGCCGATCATGCTCCTCTGCCCCTGGGCGGCCGGCGGCGGCACCGACCAGGTCTCGCGCGAGGTGGCCGCGTTGTTGGAGCAGGAGCTTGACGTGCCGGTCAACGTGGTCAATGCCACCGGCGGGGCGGGCGTAACCGGCCACACCCGCGGCGCCCTGGCCCGACCCGACGGCTACACGCTCACCATGGTCACGGTCGAAATCAACATGCTCCACTGGCGTGGGTTGACCAGCATTTCTCCCTGGGACTTCGAACCGGTAGGGCTGTTGAACCGCGACGCAGCCGCGATGTTCGTCCGCAGCGACGCGCCGTGGGAAACACTCGAGGATCTCGGCCGCTTCATTGAGGCCAATCCGGGCCGGCTGAAGGCGTCCGGCACCGCCACGGGCGGAATCTGGCACCTCGGGTTTGCCGGCTGGCTCACGAAGATCGGCGTCGCGCCTTCGGCCGCGATCTGGGTCTCCATCAACGGGGCAGGGCCCTCGCTCCAGGAGTTGATCGCCGGGGGCGTCGACGCCGTCTGCGTCAGCCTGCCGGAGGCACAGTCGCTCTTGGACGCCGACCGCATCCGCTGCCTCGGCGTGATGGCCGACGGGCGGCTCGAATCGTATCCCGACGTGCCGACCTTCAAGGAGCAGGGAGTCGACTGGACCTTGACGGGCTGGCGAGGCGTCTGCCTGCCGAAGGGTGCTCCGCCGGAGGTCACCGCCCGGCTAGTCGGCGCGCTGGAGCGGGCGGCGCGGAGTGAGAACTTCCGCACGTTCATGCAAAACGCCGGCTTTGATGCCCGCTGGGAACCGCCCCAACAGTTCGCCGAAACGATGCGGCAGGTCGACGAGCAACTGGGGGCCCTCTTGACCAGCGACGCTTTCCGCTCGCTGCACCGCTCGCGCTTCGGGCCGATGTTTTTCCCTTGGGTGTTGATGGCGATTTTGGCCGCGGTTTTCATCGGGCTGATCGCGACCGGCGGATTCAAGCGGGCCGAAGACGTCGAGCCGCTCATCGGCCAGGGGCTCCTTCGCGCGGCCGCGGTCGTCGCCTGGGTGGCGGCCTACCTGCTAGCGGTCGAATGGGCCGGATTCGTGCTCACCGCCGGAGTGCTCCTCGCCGTGCTGCTGCGGCTCTTCGGCAGCCGCTGGCCGGTGGCCGTGGGCGTGAGCGCGATCCTCGTTCCGCTCACCTATCAATTGTTTGCCGTGTCGCTCCGCGTGCCGCTTCCCCAAGGCTGGCTGGGCTGGTAGATGAGCGAATCCTTCACCCAGGCTTGCGCGCATGTCCTCGGCGATCCCCACGTGCTGGGGATTATCGCCCTGACCGCCCTCTATGGGATCTTCATGGGCGCGGTGCCCGGGCTTACGGCCACGATGGCCGTCGCCCTGATCGTGCCGGTCACTTTCTTTCTCGATCCGATCCCCGCGCTGGCCGCCGTCGTCACGCTCGAGGCTTGCGCGATCTTCGCCGGCGACATCCCCAACACGCTCTTGCGGATTCCGGGCACGCCGTCGTCGGCCGCCTATGCCGACGACGCCTACGCGCTGACGCGGGCCGGCAAGTCGCAGCAGGCACTGGGCGTGTGCCTCACCTTCAGCGTGGCCGGGGGACTGCTGGGCACGGCGATCCTTCTGCTCTTCGCTCCCCAGCTCGCCCGCGTCGCCACGTGGTTCACCGTCGCCGAGTACTTCTGGCTCTACCTGATCGGGCTGAGCTGCGCGGTGGTCGTCTCGCGAGGCTCGACGCTGCAGGCGACGCTAGCGCTGGTAATCGGGCTGCTTCTCTCGACGGTGGGCTTGAGCGCCGTGCACACGCAGGCGCGGTTCACTTTCGGCCGGCCCGAGCTCTACCAGGGCATCAACTTCATTCCGGCGATGATCGGGCTGTTCGGCGTGTCGGAGGTCTTTCGCAACGTGCTGCGGCTGAACGCCCAGCCTGAAGGGCCGGCTGGTGAGTTCGTAGTCCCGGCTTCAGCCGGTCGCTTCCGCCTGAAGGCGGAACTACAAACGGGTGGCGACGGCTGGTGGAATCGCTTTGTGGCCGGCCCGGTCGGCATGGTTTTCGGTCCGGCGCTGGTGTTGCTCTGGCGGCGGAAGTGGCACGCCTTGCGGTCCGGCGGGATCGGCTCGCTGGTCGGCATGCTGCCCGGGGCGGGGGCCGACATCGGCGCCTGGGTCTCGCTGGCCGCCTCGAAGCGATTCTCCAAAAAGCCTCAAGAGTACGGTGCGGGCTCCTTGGAGGGGATCGGCGACGCCACGGCGGCAAACAACTCGGCGCTGGCCGGCGCGTGGATCCCCGCAATCGTCTTCGGCATCCCCGGCGACTCGGTGACCGCCATCGTGATCGGCGTGCTGTTGATGAAGAACATCCAGCCGGGGCCGGAGATCTTTGAAAAGCAGGGCCCGCTGGTCTGGAGCATCTACGTCGTCTTCTTGCTTGCCAACCTGATCCTGATCCCGGTCGGTTTCCTCGCCATCAAGTCGGGCGGCTACGTGGTCCGCGTGCCCCGCCGCGTGCTCCTGCCGCTGATCCTGCTGTTCTGCGTCCTCGGCGCCTACGCGATCAACGGCAGCTACTTCGACGTCGGCGTGATGCTGGCGATGGGCATTTTGGGCTTCGCGCTGGAACGACGGCGGATCCCGCTCGGGCCGATCGTCTTGGGGATCATCCTCGGCGGTCCGCTGGAAGAGCGCTTCCTTCAGACGCTCACCGGCGCGCAGAGTTCGCTGGCGGCCTTCTTCGGTCGCCCCTTGTCGGCCGCCCTCGGCGCCGTCTGCATCCTCATCTGGCTCTTCCCGCTGGTGCCGTTGCGGGGCGGGCGGCGGGCGAGCGGCCAGTGACAGCGTTGGCACACGTCAAGGGACGTGAACCCTTGCGAGGTTCATCGACGTCAACGCCTCGTCGCGTGCCCCTATCTCCCCGCGTTCCGGCAGGCCACGACCCGGCCAGCTAAACGTCCGCATAGCCGAGACGTCCGCGCAACGGGCCGAGGACTTCCCGGGCGGCCTGCAGTACCTCTCCCGTGAAGTTGCCCGATTCCTTCCAGACGCCGGATTTCCCGTGTCGTCTGAACTGCAGCTCACCGGTCTTCTTGTAGTTTTCAAAACGGTGCTTCTCGGCTACCCGGAGCGCGACTTCCCGATCGATCTTCACGGAGATCAGCTCACCGCAGGCCGTCAGGTGGGGCACGGGGTCCTCCAGCAGTTCCTCGTAGGAAAGCCGGAGACGCTGGGCGGCGGGAAACACTTCATAGGCGTCGATCGCCGGACTCATCGTCGAGCAAATGTGTTCCGCCGTGCGTCTCACGTTCGCTTCCGACAAAGGCGCCGCGGTGCCGCCGAATCGCTCGTTCCAGCTTCCCGGCTTTTGCAGGTCCAGATAGGAATCGAGCACGTCGAAAGGATCGCGAACGAGAAGGATCATTCGCCCCGCCGGAAACAACAGGCGCAGCCAGCCGTAGAGCTCGGGCGTGTTGACTTCCTTGATCACCAGGCCGTGGCGGCCGAACTGGGGATAGCGGTCGCGGACCATTTTGAAGAAGAGCTCGCGAATCCCCTCCAGCCAGATCTCTTGATGCCTCGTCGAGAAGAACGACGAACGGCGCTTGAGATCTTCGGGGCGCTCCTGCACGTGCCGAAAGAAGCGCCCGAAGTACGGCTCATGCCAGCGTCGAATCTTCGGCAGGTCGCCGAGCATTTCCGCCAGCCAGGTCGAGCCGGTCCGCGCGCAGCCGATGATCCAGGCGATGCGGTCTTCCGAAGTCCCGGCAACGGACCGCTGCTGCTCGCCTTCCCGCAGTTCGGCAACGAGGGCCGCCGCGCGGTGCTCGTAAAGGTGTTCTTGCAGCGTGATCTCGCGAGCGCGGGCCACGCGCGCCAAACGCTCTGATTCGTCCGCCAACGCCCGCCGGATCGCGGCGATCGCCGACTCGGCGCCTTCGAAGTGGTAGATCGCGTCGCCGTAGATCCTTGCTACCTCGCGGCGCCGTGGGCCCGCCGCGAGAGCGGCCTGCCCAAAGGCCGTCACTTCGAAGATGCGGGGGCTAGGCGAGTCCGCCGGCGTCTCTGACCCGCGAAACAAATTGACGGTCACGCGCGACTGGGAATAGATCTCCCACTTCTCGACGGTATCGATCGTCCGCTGTCGCACGTCCGTGCAGACGAGTTGACCGAACGGCTCCGTTCCGCCGAGTATCTTGCCGGCGACGAGAAAACGCTTTTGTTCCCGCTCGCAGAACTCCGCGATCTTCAGGAGCAGGGGAAGGCGGTCCTCGAAAACCGTCCCCAGGAAAGAGACGTCGTAGCGGGGATTTTCAACGCGGGCCACCTGCGGGAGGGGAAGCGTGGCGGTCGGCAGGTAAGAAATGCCCTGTGCGGCGCAGTTGATCTCGTTGGTGAACCTGTAGGTATAGAGTGATCCGGCGTCGGCAATCGCCTCGTAAGGGTCGTCCGTGGCGATCAAGACGGTGGGAATGCCGGCGCGGCGGATCGACTGGGGAATCCGGGCGCGTTTGCCGCGGAAATAGAGGCCGTCGACAAAGATCACGCAGTCGATCTTGTTGGCGGAATCCAGTGCCGTGCCGAGGACGTCGGAGCAAACGGCGTCCACGCTGAGGACTTTCAGAAAAGAAAAAGTGGGGTACGGAATGACCCGCACCCCACAAGTCTCCAATCCGTGCCGATACCCGTCCCAGACGTCGCGCGTCGAGAAGTTTGCGGACCCCGCGACGAGGAGGACACCGGCAACGGCCACGCGCGTGCTCCTACTTGGGCCCTTCGAAGTAGACGTAGGGCAGAATGTCTTCGTCGCTTAGTGCAGCGGTCATCGGCAGACCGTCGTCCGCTTGCGCCTGCGCATCGGTCTTCAAGGCGATGCTGTAGACGGCGCCGGACATCGCCGTGGCCATGGCAGTATGCTCGAGAAACAACCGCCGCGTCAGCTTCAGTTCGTCTTCGGACATGGAATGTCACCGTTGGGATTGCGAGGTCTCCACTGAGATACTACTCTTGCAGCAAGACTAATGCATCCTTACTGCTACCCCAGGCCGGTCACCGTCCAGGATCGCCGGGCTGGCGGTAATGACTCACTATTTGAAACCAGCCGTGCGGCCGGCTCGCGTGCAAGCGCTCTGTCCTCCACCCCGCGTCAGGATTACGCAAGTCCAAGGAAGTCGTAGACGACCTCTGCTTCTTCGGTCCCAGCCTCGACGCTGATTGCGTTCTTGTTCACGGGGACGTCGACGGAGTCCTTCCACTTGACTTCGGCAAGGTCACTGAAGCCGCTACCGACCTCCTCAAGGATTTTAATTGTGTCACCTTTTCTCCCTGAATTGAAGAAGCGATAAATGGCGGCAGTGTTCCCTGAGAGATTCCCCGCAATCACCGTTCTCTTCTCACCCGGGTCAAGCGTGACCCTTCCACTACGACTTGCGTTCGCCATGGCTTCATCCTCCGATCGCTGAGTACTGGAATGCTGCGCGTGTTCTGCGCCGAGTTCCCGGTGTTTCCTAGTATTGCCTCTTTTACGATCCTATGTAGACGTGGGAACAGGAAGAAACTGGCACGGCCTCAACGCTCAATATCACGGTGGGACGCGGGATAGTCAAGCGCTGGTCGTGCGACAAATGTGCAACTGGGCCTTGCACCGTTGCAGGGCCCCCCCGCTGGCGCTCGCACCTGTGCGAAGAGGCTCCGTTCAGGCGCTGGAAGCCGTGCTCGGCTTGAAAGAATTTGAGCGGCCTTCGACATCGAAAATCACAATTCTCTGCGATCAACAGGCTTGCGCCGAAGCAGCGTGGATCGCAGGACTCTTGTCGCCGCCGAGGGCCCTTTCGGCGACGGACGTGCTGTCGGGGGGGCGCTGAGCACGTCCAGCGAGTTAGGGAAACCGCAGAGGGGGCGCCGTTTCGTGCGGCGGCCGCCGGCCGAAAAACCGCAACCGGCGATCCGTTCAGTTCGTGCTTCTCGTCCGCCAGATGCGAATATCCCCCTCCAACCCGCCTGACGCGATGGTCTCGCCGTCCGGCGACACGGCAATCGAAAAGACTTGCCGACGATGCCCGAACAGCGTCGTGAGCAACTCGCCCGAGGCGGTGTCCCAGAGTCTCAGCTCTCGGTCTCGGCCTCCTGAGACGAGGGTCGTGCCGCCGGGAAAGGTCGCCAGCGCTTTGATGCGGCTGGTATGTCCCTTGATGATCGCGCGCATGCGCCGCGCGAGCAGGTCGTAGAGGTAGATCTCGCCCGCGTCCGTTCCGATCGCCAGCAGGTTGCCGGATTCGCAAAAGGCCAGCGCCAGCGGAATCGTAGGGACGCGGACCGACAGGCCCCGCCGCGCTCCGTTTGCGGCGTCGATGAAATGGATTTCGCCGTCCTCGTAACCGACGACGACGTCTCGGTCGTCGGCCGAGAATGCCAGGGCGTGCACGGCGGCCTCACGCTTGGGGATTTCCAGCCGCGGCGTCGTCCAGTCGTCCGACTCGTAGAGGAAGCTTCCATCAAGGCGAGTGGCAACGGCCAGCCGCCGGCCCGAGGAAGAGAAGGCGACGACCGCGATCCCGCTTTGCGGAACGTTGATCTGGTGGACGACTTGTCCGGTT
>Ga0180438_10008321_pt1 | contig 13219 bp, 15 predicted proteins | sample SS_ome_12_FD_132455 | JGI IMG/M metagenome (GOLD analysis project Ga0180438, IMG submission 132455) | Hypersaline lake sediment archaeal communities from the Salton Sea, California, USA - SS_3_D_2 metaG | ecosystem: Environmental > Aquatic > Non-marine Saline and Alkaline > Hypersaline >... | reverse complement strand
TGTTGGCGTGAACGCAACGATAGTAATGCTCAGGATCAAAACATTCAGTTTCAGGCTTCGCCCGCTGGGCTAACCAACGATCATGCATGATCGTATGGGGTTTTCTATCATTTTTGTTCCGTAGCTCAATAGCTCGACCATGAATCCAGAGCCGCCTTCCATCAGACTTAAGTCTAGATACTCGAACAGATACTGACTCTGTGGTCAACATGTCATCCGAATCTATTGGTGCTATAAAATCACCTGATGACCTAATTATACCTTCGTTTTTGGCGAAACTAGTTCCTCGATTTTTGGGCAACTTAACGTACAAAATTCTCGAATCTTTCCATCGCCCCACAATGTTCGCCGTTCGATCCGTAGATCCGTCATCTACAATAACCCATTCAAAGTTCTGATAATCTTGCTTCTTGATGCTCGCCCACAAGTCAGACAACATGCGGCCTCTGTTAAAAGTAGCCGTAATTAGACTAACAAGTTGTGACATCTAAGACCCCAAAACACGCTTGAAAAACCCATAATATTGATCAGCTATAGCTGATATTTCTAAGTCTGGACGCTGTATATCCCAATCAGACTTTTGTTTCTTACAAATCTCCAATATCGACCGGGACAAAACTGTATTATTGATCGATTTAGAGCCAACTTCTTCTTCAGAACGAAAGACAGTACCAAATTTGTAAGGCAACTTATCCAATGGTGAGACGATTCCGCTATCCCCCACGATTTCAGGAGTCCCACCCAGGTTATTGCAGAGTACCGGCAAGCCAGAAATCAAGCCTTCAATAACAGCGTTGGGGCACGAATCGATATGGGAAACGTGAATCATATAATCACATGCTTTGTAAACGCCTATAACCTGGTCTGGGGATAAATCCCCCAGGTAGGCAATGGACGGATTGGCAAGTCTTTCCCGAGGACTGATTCGACCAATAACGACAAATTTCAATCGGAGACTCGTCTGTTGATTCGCTTTCACGAAGGCTCTGGCGATAGCCGTGAATCGCTTCGAGGGCCTACGTAGCCAATGAGCACATGCTACAAATAGGCGGTCATAGCCTTTACGTAGAGCCATGTGTGGTGGGGAGTCCGCTACTTCACGGGCCGAAGCTCCATTATGTATTACTACCGACTTGGAAGGGGCAACTTTTAATATGGCCTGTGCGTGACTTTTACTGAAGTTGCTTTGAAAGATCACCCCATCGGACTGTAAAACAGTCCGCTTTATCGGTTGATTAGTTTGTAATCTTGGACGATCATAATACACTCCATCTATACGTACGATGTTTTTTGCAGCCGGTATCTTATCCCCCTGTATAACAATAAGATGCACATCTGGTTTAGATTTAGCATCTACAACCTTGATACCATGACGGTCTTTCATTGAGACAAATAGACGACGCAGAAAATTACGCCGTCCATGAAATCCAGCCAAACCCAGATTGGTCGAAATCCTCATTTAAGACCTCGCGGAACTCGCCGACGCATCTTTGCCAAGCGTTTTGTAGAGCCACCTGATCGCCGCAAAGGCGATCGTGGATTAGATTTCCTGTTCCTCGACTTCGCCTTAACAACCTTCGGCTTCGATAATTTATCCCCTTTACGCTTTCTGACTTTTCTGAGTTTTTGCTCAACGGCAGCAACACCACCCGTGGCGTCATACAGATCATCGCCGCTCATTTGACTAATTCTTTTCAGTCTTCGCTTTCCACTAGTACCAGTTGTTGGTCTTGTCATTCGAGGGGCTATTTTTCTGAAACGACGCATAGGACCAAGGCTAGGATCATCGATCATCAGGTATTTAGCCCGGATGGGTTCGTTCGCAAGCTCAGACAAGAAGGAAAGTAATCGTTTACCGGCATTAACTGGCCCGTAATTCCTAATAAACCATCGTCTTGTTGTAAAGTTTTGTGATAGTAAGGGCCGAATCTTTACCTCGACATCAGACTTGCCGATAAAGAAATTACCCGTCTGTGAGTTTATGTACTTCCATCCTCCTAAAATCGCCTCATTAACCAGAACTGGTACGTTCAAAGAAAGAGCTTCAGTCATAACTCGGGGGGAGGCATCCAAGACACTTGGTACAAAAAGCACGCGGGATTTAGCCACCAATTTAAGATACTCAAACTGACTTTTCTGGGGCAACTTAGTTAATAGCTCATGATCGGGAACCGCTTCGTGAATAACGCTGTCTCCTATCATAAGCACTTTGAGACCCATCTTATTCAGGAATATTGGAAGGCATTCGGCGAAAAGATCGAAATTCTTTGCGTGCATCTGGCTTTTACTTAGACAGGAATAGACTACATCATAATCCTTTGTTCTGTATCTTGAATATCTTCCAATCGGCACATTAACAAAATCAGACCGACTAAGCAGTAAATTTGGTACTCCCCCTGGTAGATAAGATGCTGGATCTTTGAAACAGTGGCACCAAGCAGCGACATTAGAATTAACATCACTCTTGTGAGACGATTTAGGAAAATCTTTGTAAGAACAAAATCCTATAAGTCTCCCTTTATAGTTTTGTTTCAAGAAAGCCCAAGTTTCCCGATCCTCTTGACTGGGGGCTCTACATAACGACATAAATCCAGTGTCTGCTCCTTCGTTAGTAATGATTCGTCTAAATTTCCAACCAAAGTATATCATTTTATCCTCATTATTGGAAAGGTCTTTACGCCCTGAGCTTTTCTCTTTTTCTTTCTCTCTATAGCCAAGTTCATCCACCGCTTATGCATTTCTCTGGGAATCTCGGAAGTCATATTACCTTTATAAGAACGATAATAGTATAGTCTATGGTCAAGAAAAGCTCCAGGGGCGTTTTCTTCGAGAATATACCCCATTAGCTTGTCTTCTGTCCATCTCAAATCACCGGAATAGAGATCAACAGAACGAGCGACTTTAGTGCGGAAGGTCCTCCAATGCGAAAAACAATGAACTCTACGAAGGGACATATCCACCAAACTACGGCCTGGCATAGGGGGACAAGAAATACCCTTACCTTTATGTACCCCGCCCGGCTTCAGATTCTTATCACACCAGAAGTGGTTAGAATATAACCATCCGATTTTTGGTATCCTTTTATAGCACTTTGACACTATTCTCACAGCTTCAGTATGGAGCTTATCATCAGAATCGATGATCCCACAAAATTCTCCCGTTGCTAGTTCCAGGGCTTTCTTCTGCGAGGCGGCAACTCCCAGATTTGCTTTATTCCTAATAACACGAACTCTTTCATCCTTTATCACTTCTACTTTTTCAGCCGAGCCGTCTTGACTAGCATCATCCACAAATATCCATTCCCAGTCCTCTGAAGACTGCTTCAAGATACCATCGATGCAGTCCCCAAGAAATTCGGCATCATTGTAGCAGGCCGTTATGAGAGTACATTTCACTTGGACACCCCGCGATTGCGAAGAACAGCTTCAAAAACTTGTACATAACGACAAGCAGTATGTCGTATATGAAGGCGGTCTGAAAAATCAGTCTGGGTTGATTCTACGAGTTCACGTAACTTAGACCGATTTCGGGCTAAATCTTTAAGCCTTTTGAGAGCATCTTTCCTATCCTTAAAAATGAAACCATTGACTCCATCCCTAATGAGTTCGGGACATCCACCTAGCGATTTGCATAAAACAGGAACCCCGCATGCCAGGCTTTCTAGTATCGCAATACTCGCCCCTTCGACGTAAAACGTCTCGTAGAAATAAACGTCGAACGACTTAATTATACTCATCTTCTGGAAACGATCATAAATAGTACCCAATAGCTTAACTCTGTAGCAATCTCCAAATTCTTGCTTCAACTGCTGATTATTGCCGATGACGTAATGTACGGAACCCGGTATGGCAGATGCTACCTTTTCCTGAAACCAGGTCAGTGAATCGCTCTTGAATTTAGTGGGCACCAGGCGATGACATCGCCCAGATTTGAATGTCCCCGAGAGGTTAGCAGAAGGTATCTCAGTGAGGTACGAATCCTCGACGCCATTCAAAATCACAGCTTTGCGAGATGGGTGAATACCAGAAGGCCACGTAACAAAAGAATCCAAGAAATCGCATACGGAAATGTAAAAATCGCAGTCAACAAATCGCTTCAGCGATATTGGGTTGGCCACAGAGTGATTAACGACGATATAGGCCACGTTTTCAGATAAGAATTCTCGATAAGAACGTGACGACGATGTTCGGTGATGCAATACAATTGAGATAGAGTTCGCTTCGGCATATTTCTTAAGGCGATTGTGCGGGATGGAAACTGGGGCTACCCCATATGAGCGAGCCAGAGATGTATCAAGTGGCATCCTGCAAGTGAAACCAAAGTGATTCTTTACGGTCGGGCCGTAATACAACTCCAGGGCTGCCACCAACTCAGAGACCATCGTTTGCGTACCACCCAAGCTTGTATTATCGAGTAAGTGTAGTACATTTATATTTGGTAGAGAAACGATATGATCTTGCGTATTGCGAAATCCAGGAAATTGTACTGGGCGTTGGGCTACTCCAGACGCCACCCCATCAGCCTGTTTCTTGGTGGGTAGCCGCCTCTTTCTCGCCATTTTACAAAAGACCCTCGCAATTATCACCAAGAGCAGTTTTACATCTTTCGTCGTTATGCTCTTTCAATTCGGGTATATGTTTAACGCAGTAAAACTCAATCGATGATAACGGAAATAATGATGGGTCCAAAGGGCAATATATATACTTGCAAGCCTTAGTACCCTGACCGTACAAGCAAACCGTCCTGAGTCTTCCGTCAGAAAGGACTCTGCGAGGCGTAAACCAAGATTTTATCTTTTCAGCGTCGTCCATAAAAAAGCCCGCCATAATGCGGGCGAACAAGAAATTACTAGTACGCCCCTGTCCCAAATGCAGGGTAATTATAGTGATATTCTAAGCAGCATAACCGCGACTTCGAGGAGAGGCTTCTTCGCTTACCTCAAGAGGACTCGGGATATGTTGCTGCCCTCCCTGCTGCTGTTCAGGTGGCTTAAAGGTGAAGGCCCCGCCACCACGCGATCCCGCTGGGATCGATTGATTAGGAGTCAATTCTCGTTCCTCTTCATCTACAAGATGGTGGAAGTCTACATCTACCCACCCCTCTTGCCAAACAGATCCGTCCTCAGCACTCTTGATCCAGTAATAACCATTCTTCCCGATAATGTATCCCTCTTGATTGAAATGTTGAGCCAGGGCCCGGATAGCCCATTCATCAGGATTCATAATGAAGAATGGACGCTCCCGGAAGAAATGGGTGACTAGCCTACGCTTATCACCCTTACGACCCATTTCAACATCCTCGCGATGCACTTCTTTCATGCGTTCTACGTCCGATTCATCATAAGCCGACAGTTCTTCTACTTTTTGTCCTTCTTCATTGCGAACTTCCGCCCCTCCCATCCACTGTCCGCCCATTTCAGCCGGACCCCCACCTGGATATAGGCTTCTAATATAACGACGCAGGAACTCGTTCCTACGTCGGTTCTCGCCCCCGCTAGGACGACGAGGCTCAGTAACATACTGTCCCGAAAGGGGATCTTTAGTTCCCCATTGTAGCTCGTCTTTGAAAGCGGTTACAACCGCCCAAGTAATATCTTCGTCCGGATCTCCAGAATTAGGGTCCATAGGGTCGCCAGTGGGATTCTTCTTAGTCATCAGTTGGTACATGCGGCCCATACCGAATCCACGAGCAATCTTTGTATTTGAAGAAGATTCATAATATCTAGAAATAAAGCGACGCATTGCTCCCTCCGTCACCGAAAACTTATATCATAGGATATGGAAAAGCTGCGATCTATTCCTGCCCAGAATTCTCTTTCTCAGCAGGGGGAGTTGGGGCATCTACTATAAAGACTTGGCCTCTGCCAGGCTTCATGTTATGGAAGTGGTTACCAACTACCATAAGGGTATCTTGGTTCATATGAACAACCGATCCTAAATTCGCCGCTCTACTATAAGAACCAAGATCATGCTGCCCATATGCACTGTCAATCAATACGCCCCTTTCTGCTAAATTTCCAGAAAAAACTACATTATCAGGATTTGTAGCACTTATTCCAGTGAACTCAGGATCGTTTGGCGATCCACGAGATGTTCCGTCTACGACGGACCAATCATTATTCGAAGTCCAGCGACCATTATCCAAACTCGCAATAGTCCCCATAGTACCAACAGCCCACATCCCTGAGCCTATACCCCAAACGCGGTTTAGAAAAACAAAATCGCTTTGATACTTGGATACTTTCCCACCGTGCCAAGGGCAAGTATCATACAAATACACGTATCCAAAGTATTTCTTTTGGTGATATCCGGCTATGTAAATTTCCCCACGGTCATTCTGGAAAATATCAGTAAACAACCGATTCGGGAAAATCTTCAACTCGTGGCAGCTACCGTTTTCTAGTACGAATAGAGCCCCGGTCTTTTCGTAAACATTGTCCATACCTACAGATGCAGCAATATAGAGCTTTGTTCTGTCCTTGGCTGCAATCCGCAAACGCTTATATGGTGGACTTGGTTGCCCCCACCAGCGAGAACCATCAAAACGCATTATCCCTATGCAGCCCATAGTTGTTTGGTGGATTACCGCGTAGATATTATCAAGATCATCGGCCCAAAGATCCTCTATGTTGTATTTGCTATCCACGTTTATGTGGTACCATTTATTCATCCCCTCACAGACCAAAACCGTACCGGACTGGCCATAAAGAATAAATAGATCATTTCTTACTTTGAAAACTCCAGTTAGGGGCGGGAGGGCTCGTGATCGAAAACACAAACCCGGTAAGGAAGAGTCACTACCCAGGGATCGTATATCATCCCATAGCATCGGCATGACTTTGACACTAGTAGACATACTCTAAGTATAGCTCATAAATGCTCTAAAGGCAAAAGAAAACGCCTCCTGACCCCATGTCGGAAGGCGTTAACGTGGATAAATGGTCCTTTCTAGGGACACAAGACCACATATACTTTATTTGCTAGAAGAAGACTTCAACTTCTCCAAGTCCAAATTCTTCAGGCCGAAAACGCCAGACGGATTCCTGTTTTCGCCTTGCAGAATTTGTTTAATCGCTTCGGCCGTCTTTGCTCGCTGCTCCGCCTCTTTCCATTCCTCTTCAAGGATATTAAGAATACCCTTCTGTTCGACAATGTAGGCGTACGAGAATCGCTTCAGATGCATCGACCTTTCATACTGGATACGCAGATATAGGATCTTTTCCAGGTTGTCGAAGCGTTCCTTGACAAGGTCTTTCGCAGCCTGTTGATCCTTGGCTTCAACAGCCGCCTCAAGAGGCTGTTTCATGGACGTGAAGTTAATGGTCTTAGCCAAGTCTTCCAAGTTCTCATAAACGTCAAATCCATGAACTTCCCCACGCTCAAACGCTTTCTGAGCGATAGGCTGAGTCGGGGCCGTACATCCACTCGTCACCGGTAGTACTAGACCCACAACCATAAGCATTGTAATTAGCCAACCGAATCTTTTCATTTTTATTCTCCTGGTTTCTGTTTTTAACCCCAATTAAGCCTACTCGCCGCAGCAGGGTGTGCAGTCAGCAGCAGGTGGTACAGGTGGATCGCCCTGTATTATGCCGCCGCAACCAACACACCCGTAATAAAACCCTTGATAAACTCAATTGCCTCTTCTTTCTTCTGAGCCTCGGCCATCGCTTCGCAGTAAGCATCGATCTCGGCGTTGGTTATCGGGTTGGGAAGATTGATAGTTGGCTTCTCATCCCAATCGTACTCCTTTGGTCCCCGTTCAGTTGTCGCGGGAACATCGATGATACCCTCACTCTGGGCCTTCCGGAACTCATTCAGAATGGTCAGAAACTGCTTAAGATATTCGCCTGCACCCTGAAGCCACGCCAGGAATTCTTCATTGATTTTAATATCGGCCATTTCGCATCTCCTATGATTAGAGCATCAAACTCAAAAACCAAACACCTGTCACTGCCATTATAGTGCCTTCGGAGAATTAGAAAAACGACCTGCCAGAAAGCTAATACTGCTATTAAGATAGGTTTTAATCGAAAGGACGACCATCCTTAGAGTGGTTCTTAACAACAAGAAAACGATCTTCCTGGCAGCAATAAGCTGCCATTTGGCTGCCACAGAAAGACCCGAGGTCCAGGAGACGAACTTTCCCAACGCTCACTGGTTCACATTTTCCGTAAGTTTCGGTGATCGTATGACCGAAGACACCGATCCTGTCCCACTCTGGACTCGGCTCGGTTCGGAGTCCAGAATCTTCATTGCCGCTAAAGCGGCCCCATAAGACTTCCGTAGCCAAGGATTTCGAGAACCAAAGCTGATCGGGCCGCTTCTCGGATAAAGGCATAAAGCCGTGACAGGCGAAGTGGGTCTTATTAGACCAAAGCATTCGCAAATTATCAAAGAAGTCCTTATGGGCTTGCGGAACAGCAGTTTGAAATCGCTCGATAACAGTCGAACCCTGCTGTCGAAATGACCAGCGGTCAGTCAAGTCACTGAAGTCCACCCCATAGCTTTTGAGAGTTAGGTCAAAACCAAACTCGATAAACCACCAAAGGACATGGCCGATCTGATTAGGGTATCTTACAAGTTCGTTCAAGTCAGACTTGCATTCCCCAACCAGGAAATGTTGCACGACATCATCATGGTTCCCTAACAGAAAAACGCATTGATGCGTTTCATTTAAGGAGATCAAATAGTCAATGAGTTGTTTCGAGAAGAATCCTCGATCGACATAGTCTCCAAGGAAAACAAAGGTCGGGTCATCATCTTCCTTGAAGATTTTGTTGACAAGTCGCCGAGTTGTATGAAACATGCCGTGGCTGTCGCCGAGACACCAATCCATGAAGGCCTCAATTGATAAAGATCAAACAGCGATCGCAAAAACCCTGGATATGCTCTAGTACATCTCGCGACACCCTAGATGAGTTCAAGACAATCGTAAGCTCTGCATCGCTCAAAAGCGAACGTATACGCTTGAGATTACCAGACCGATCCTGCGGACTATGGATGGCTTCGAATATCTCAGACTTGTGAATAAATGTAACCTTCTTAGTTAGATCTATCCATCCCTGCCAAGCCTCATCTGGGCCTTCAGACGGGGCAGACTGCGGAGCTTTGAACTTCTCAGAAAGTTCGTCAAGGATCTCATGATACCGGTCGGCAGATGGGTAAACACAGGTGATGCCATTCACACCGGTTGTCGAGGCATGTTCAATTAGAGTTTGAACCGCTGCATTCACAGGCCAATCCACTGGGGCTCGAACTGCCAACCCATGGTTTTGATTAAACTCAGGATTGCCGAGATCCGCATACTGATCTTTAAGATCATCAAAGCCGTTGTAGTACTGAAGCAAAATTGCAATCAGAGGGTGGTAATCACTCATAACCGGCCTCCAGAACAAGGACCTATTAGTTCACATTCACCTAGGTCATTATATTTACTTGTTCTAAGAGTCCAGTTTCCTCGACAAAGCGGCTCGGAACTGATTGAGAGTTAAATGCCCCACCACTGCGTACATTCATCGCCGTACGCATTTGAGTGAAGTGAACATACAATTGATCCTGGGCTCGGGTCATGGCAACGTAAAAGAGCCGTCTCTCTTCCTCATCATGGCCCGTTTCAGCCAAAGCCCTTGAATGAGGGAGCAGCCCTTCTTCTGCTCCAACGATATGTACAACCGGCCACTCCAAACCCTTGGCTGAGTGAATCGTTGAAAGTTGGACCACATCGTCTCCAGTATCCGCTTCATCAACATCACTGATAAGTTGGATTGACTGTAGAAAATCGGTCAACGTTGGAGTCCGGGCCTTCTTTTCGAATTCAGCAATGCTCGTAAAAAATTCTCTCAAATTATCGATACGCTTCGCATGATCCTGATCGGTCTTGCTAAGCTCTTCGATATGCCCAAGAAAGCCCGTTTCTTTGATCAAGCCGGTGGCTAACTGCCCCAAGGGCATTCCCCCAGCGTACTTAGCCCTATAGGCTTCATAGAGTTGTATAAAGCTGGCCAGGTTCTGCTGGCCGAGTTTCGTCATACCCTTGACCTTCGGATTCTCTCGACAGGCCTGAAGCATCGATATGCCTTCAGCCTGGCAAATCCTTTCCAGACGACCAATGACCGTATCGCCGATCTTCCGCTTCGGGTTCTTGATGGCCCTAGTGAAAGCAATGGTGTCAAACGGATTTTCCAGGAACATCATATAGGCGATCGATGTTTTGATCTCTGACCGGTCGAAAAACGAGAACCCACCCACGATCTTGTAAGGAATCTGCAAACGACGAAATTGCATTTCCAAAGCTCGTGACATCGCGTTGGTACGGTACAGAACGGCGAAATCTTTCCATTTCAGATTAGACCGTTTGCGAAGCAGCAAAACCTCTTCAGCGACACGGCTAGCCTCGTCTTCCCCACTCACATGTTCATAGACCTGGATAGCATTACCTTCACCACGTTCAGAGATTAGAACTACCTCTTCCGAGCCCTCGTTATGACGAATCAATCGCTGGGCTGCATGCAAAATTGGAGCCGTCGAGCGGTAGTTGCGTGGCAGGCGGATTTGCCGAACTCCCCCGAAATCTTCGACGAACTGACGAAGATTCTCCGGTCGAGCATTTCGCCAACTATAGATACTTTGGTCGATGTCCGCAACGATAAAACAATTCCGATGAGGCATCGTCAGCATTTTGACGATCTCATACTGAATCTTGCTTGTATCCTGACCCTCATCCACAAGAACAAACTGGAACTGGCGAGCCAGTTCATTGATAACACTCGGATGATCCTTGAGTAGCTTATACGTTTTGAAAAGTATCCCAGTGAAGTCAACGCAATTCGTTCTATCGAGAGTTCGCAGATATTCCCGGATGATATCCAACTGAATATCAGTCAGGCCCTGCCTTACTTCCAGGAGACTTTCAAGTCCTTCGCGAGAACTATCAATAGCCTCGGCAAGGCCCTTGATTTCGTCCTTCTTGCATTCATAATCTTCCATCCTGGCGACCTTGGCCATCAACTCCCATTGGTCGTCCTGGTCCAGAATGGTAAAGTTTCCTTCCAGGCCGACCAGTCGGCCATATTTCCTGAGATAGCGAGCAAAGATACTATGGAAGGTACCGATGGTGATTTCGGCTGCGGCTTGTCCGACCTCTTTACCAATCCGCTCACGCATCTCACGAGCAGCTTTATTGGTGAACGTAAGACAAAGCACATTCCTGGGGTTAACACCACGTTCCCGTACTAAGGAAACAGTACGGGCGGTCAACGTCCGAGTCTTGCCCGAACCTGGAGTGGCAGTAACGAGACAGGGGCCCTGGAAATGGTTAACAGCTTCTAGCTGTTCAGGATTCAATTGCATGATATTCGTCCTCTCGAACCTGCTAGGATTAGTATACCTCACACAAGGTAAACTAGTCAAGTATAAAGAGCGATTCTTACTTATTCAATTCAGCAATTTTATGTTTGATTGCTCTGGGAGAAAACGTTCCAGTGGGAAACTGAAAAGCCACGGCCCCAGATGAAGACAAAATCTGGACAACTGGGACCTCTTCAATCTTCCATTGGTCAAGCAGAGGCTGATTTTCTTGAGCATCAGAATCATATGTCTCAAAAGCCATCTCTGCTCGTCTTAATCGGCTAACATAGACCTTGCATTTAGGACATTTTTTGCTAGTTATTACCCTAACCTTGTATTCGTTCGACATGTATCACCCTTGTGCAATACCAAAAGTCTTCAATCTTTCGACCCTTGCCTTCCCTAGCAAGTTCTCCAGCTTACGTTGGGTAATCCGATCATCGCTTGCCAAGCCCTCACTCACCTGCTCCAATTCTTTCGAGATTCGTTTGTTGAAAGTAGCAGCGTACTGCATTTGCTGTTCAAGCGGTATCTGCTCTCGTTGAGGGTCACTATGCATTTCAATGTTCAAATGCTTGTTGCATAGCATAGCGGCTGTTCGATGCATTTCACGATGAGGAACTGGGGTTCCAGGACTTTTGAAATGCCAATCAGCCCTGTTCATGATAAATATTCTTTTCTCTCCAATATCCTTAACAAAGCAATTCAATACTAACATCTCGCCGTCTTCATCATAGACGGCTTCGAGGCAATGAACATGCCAAAGAGCACCATCACGTTCCATAATATCCCCCTATAACATACGTTCGATCTCTTCTATAAATAGATCAACCTGCTCTGCTGTCGGTTCGGTCAACCTAATCTTGGAAAGCATGTCCAAAAAAGACGGGGCAAAGCTTTCCATTAGAAGATGGTCGTAAAAAGTCCTATAAGAGCCACCGGGGAGATCCCCTAAGGCAAGAAGCTGGGCAGGTATTCCCAATCTTGCATCACAAGCCCGAATTTCTTCAAACCACTTATCGTCATCGGCTTCTGTTACAAAACGATGCAGATCAACTGTTTCAACGAGCCCACATTGATCTTGGCACTCAAATTTGTCGCCATACTTCTCTTTCAGCTTTTCCATACGTTCTTTGAACGGCTTTTTGGGCATAATGCCGTATAAACGACAAACATAAGGGCGTCGGTCGTATACTAAACAACCGACGCCATCTTGGTAGAAGACACAATGTTTATTTAGGGTAGGTGAAAGGTGACATTTAATAGACTGCACTATGGCATACTTCTTAAGATCGTCCTCCCATTCTTGAACAACTGTCCAGACATTCAAAAACTCGGTATAGAACATGGAAGGACAATTTTGCTTACAACACCAGTCTACATTATTCCCATTGATAGCAGAACACTGCTCACAGCCCCTAGTCTCAGGCATTGCATCATATATTTCCTGCAAAACCTGGATAGGATAACTTATACGATCATCAGTAACAAGAACGCCATAAGGATTCATGGTCTAGCTGGCGACAGAAACCTGGGCTGATTCATTAGCCTGTTCGTCCGCCCAATCCTTAAAAGATCGCAACTCAATTACCAGAGCACTAACATCTCTTACGTGAGAAGTATCTCGCAATTCTCCGATATTACCTTCATCATAGGATACCTTCCAAACTAGCTCGATACCCTTGGGAGAACAATAGCGACTCGCTTCTGCAACGGCTCTCATCGCGTTGTAAGCGGCCCTCGCCCCAATAGAGCGGATAGAAGCATATCCATACTTTCTCATAGCCATAAAGATGGCATTGGCGAGTTTTCTGATATGCCGTCTCTCGGCAGACTTCCGTTCCTCATCGGTGCCATTGAAGCGGCCTTTC
>Ga0180438_10008320_pt1 | contig 13222 bp, 15 predicted proteins | sample SS_ome_12_FD_132455 | JGI IMG/M metagenome (GOLD analysis project Ga0180438, IMG submission 132455) | Hypersaline lake sediment archaeal communities from the Salton Sea, California, USA - SS_3_D_2 metaG | ecosystem: Environmental > Aquatic > Non-marine Saline and Alkaline > Hypersaline >... | reverse complement strand
CCACAGTTAAACAGAAGGTCAAAGGCAGAGAGATTATGGATAAATGCACCCCAGAGCTGGGGATACACAGGAGATGGAGGTGTAAAAAAATGTAACGTTATTCCTGCGCGAGAAAATAGATCCTTATCCAGATATTTTTCAGCACTCTTTTGGGCCAGATAGTCAGATGCACCTATTTTCATGCAAATTTTAATGAGAAGCTCATGCCCTTTCCCTTTAATGCCCAAATCGGACTGCAGAGCCAGAGGCGTAGGAATCATCAGATGTTTTTTCAGATAATGGATTATACTCATATTTAGATCTATTAATTTTTCAAATCTATCTGAAAAGATCTCACTCACAAAACCTACATGCTCTTTAAGATATGGGGTATTGGCATAGGATATTTTTAAGCTCGCTATGTGTTTTTTTCTCCAGTTCCCCTCAGGGGCTATTGTTACCTCGTTGATTTTTTGGAGTCCCAGTCCTTTTCTCCAAACTGGAATAGTAATCCATAGGATTCCTTGATCGTTTTTAAAGCGATTTCTGGTTATCCACGTTGTCCTCTGAGGAAATTGGACGTTGTCCAAAACAATCATCATGTCGGAAAGATAAGCCTTTGCAAAGAAGGCAGAAAATGGAGCAAAAAATGGTTGGTAGGTAGATATGATCATTTTTCCGTTTTATTTTATGCATTAATAAGAGATTGAATTTTGGCAAATTCATCAGGTGTATTGATATTAAGAAAAGCCTTGCTCGGGCAACAAAATTTGCGTATCTCATCCTCTTTAACATATCTGACTGGTATATTGTCATAAAAAAGCCTGACTTGATAGCGCTTAGAGTCAATAAGGTGCCTAATAGACTTCAGGCATGATCGGAAATAGATAGCGTGAAGGGGTTCTATATTATCGGCTACCGAGGGAACCACGGCTCTATGATTTCCTTTTATATCAACCATATAGCGAACTAATTGCCTGTTTATAAATGGCATATCGCATGCAACAAAGAATCCTGCCTCGTCAGGTATGCTCATTAATCCTGTATATATTCCTCCTAAAGGACCTAACCCTTTGACATGGTCCTCAACCATTGGTACTTCAAGATATTCATATTTTTTTTTCTCATTCGTGATCAGAATAACACGTTTAAAGATGGTTTTCATTCCTTGTAGTATGCTGTCGATCAATCGGGCACTCCCGATTTTTAGAAAGGCCTTATTTTTGCCGTATCGCTTACTGGCTCCGCCAGCCAGTATTACCCCTGTTATGTGGTCGTAAAGTTTGTTATGCTCAAATTTTTCCTTCATGATCGCTACACTACTCCTTATTAATTTGTGTTTATACACAAATGTCTTTTATTCGTCAAAACGCAAAAATATATGAGATTTTTTTATGAAAAACAAGGATTACATGCTCAATTTTAACAAATTTAGAAAATTTAAGATAACATATTGACATAAAAGGTATTTTATGTCATATAGACAAAAATTTTATAAATCTGAAGACAAAAGAGATAGAGAAGGAATTGAGCAGAGACGATCTTATACATTTAGAAGGCGTGGTCACACGGATGTTAGGCGGGGGGACCATGGAGATTGAGTGTGATAAAGGGGTTAAGATTACCGGTGTACTTTCTGGCCGAATGAAAAAGAATAAGATCAAGGTAATAATCGGAGACAAGGTTCAGATTAGTGTTTCCCCTTACGATACTGCGCATGGATTAATTACCTACCGCCTGAAATAAAATACGCTCTTTTTTTTCGACATACCCTGTTATTTCCACCCAAGAAACAAACCTTTTTCATCACAAAGAAAATAATTACAAGAGCTTTTTAGCCGCTTGCCTGAAATATCAATCTTCTGTGTCTTTTTCTGTTGTCAAAATCTATAACAACAATCTGTTGCCAGGTACCTGTTAGAGGCTTGTTGTCAATGAAGGGTACTGTGAGAGAGGTCTTACATATCGCTGATCTGACATGAGAAAAGCCATTTCCATCTCCCCACCTTAGATTATGCCTGTATTCTATTATTTGAGGAATAAGTCTTTCAAAGGCATCTTTCAAATCATCAATCACCCCTGATTCAAATTCAATAGTTGTCACCCCACCGGTAGAACCAGGAACAAATATGATAACCGAACCTTCGGGGAAAGGTAGTTTTTTTACAAAGTCATCTACCAGCGATGTGATATTATGAATGTCATTAAATCCTTTTGTCTGGATTTCAACTTCTTTAGTAACAACTGCCATAATAGTATCTCCTATAATGTAAGTGACTAAAATGAGCCCGCCCTCCCCGTCCCGAAACCGGGACGGGATCGGGAGGCGCGACGTGCTTAAATCAGACCGATAAGTTTATAAGGCGCTGCATATTCAAATCAGCCTGCTGAGATTATAGGCCAGGCCTGCCCGCCGTCTGGCAGGCGGGTCCGGGCCAGGGTTTAAACTGAATACAACCTGTAACCCATATCCATGCCATCATTTTCCCGCAGAGCGGAATGAGCGAAGCGAACTAAGCTTCCCCCTTTTTCAGGATTAGAAGGCACCTATTATCCCGTGTTTCTGGGAGGCTGTAGAGAACTTTTTTACTGATTTTGAAATTGAATTCCTTCATTAATTGTTTACTTTCTTCAATCTCTCGGTCAACGCGTAAACCTTTGAAGGTAACCAGAAGCCCACCCGGTTCAAGATAAGAAGAACAGATGGTGATCGTTTTTTTTAGAGGTGCCAGGGCTCGCACTGTCACAATATCATAGAAATGAAATAGTGTTGGCAGATCATCCCTTTGTTCTGCTTGACCTTTACACGCTTCAATACCTTTGAGGCCTAATTTCCTGATCATATCCTTTAAGAAGCTTATCTTTTTAGCTTTTGATTCAAGAAGGTGGACCTCAAATTCTGGTCGCCCTATCTTGAGAGGCAAACCTGGAATACCGGCTCCTGAACCTATGTCAAGCACCGTGCCACCTGGTGAAAGATATGGGAGTGCAACCAGAGGATCGAGAAGAAGTTTGATAATCATCTCCCTTTTTTCTGATATGCCCGTAAGATTCATTCGCCTGTTCCATGACCATAAACCTTCTAGGAAAAGAGCAAAGAGGGAGAGCTGTTTTTCTGAAAGCATAACCCCAAACTCACTGGCACCTTTTTTTAATAATTGGCGATCTTCGGGTTTCATTTTTCCTGAAATATCTTTTAATTCGCAATTCCTCTATTCGTTTTCTTAGACGTTATATCCATTTTGATCTGCTTTAATTGAAATATCAGATATCTGCTCAATAATTTGATGAAGGGCATGGGTGTCTTTTTTTGTTATGCTCTTCTAATAGGGCGCCTTGCTATGTCGTTTCAAAATTGGGCAATAGCCTCTCGGCCCTGAGCCTGTCGAGAGCCCCTCGGCCGTGAGCTCGGAGCCGAATGGCCTCCAGATCGAACGACTCGAGGCCGAAGGGCAACGTGACATTAGAATCATATGCTCCGTCTATATTACCCAATTTTGAAACGACAACTAATCTTACGTTATATGTAAGGGCATAAGCAAAAAAAAGACACCCATGCCCTAAAAAAGCAGTAAATTTCCACATGATTTTGAGCAATTACAATATCAGAATAATTTCGGGATGGATCGTTGTCAAGACATAAGGATCTTAATTGAAGATTGAAGATTTTCGATTGATCAATTTGCAGTAGTCAATTTTCAATTGATGCTATAGTGGCTTGATTTTTAAGAAGGAAGGGGTTAAGTTGTATGGATAAAAGAAAACATTATGTAAGGTGATACATGATCGAGATAGTTACCTATCCTGATCCCGTTTTAAAGAAAAAAGCGGAGTTAGTAGAAAATATTGATGGAAATATTCAGAACCTCATCGATACTATGAGCACATTGATGTATCAGGCATCAGGTATAGGCCTGGCCGCAAACCAGGTTGGAGTAGAAAAAAGGGTTATTGTCTTTGATATACACTATAAAGAGAAGGGAAAAGATCTCACCGTTTTAATTAATCCAAAAATTATTTTCGCAGAAGATAATATAGAATTTGAAGAGGGATGCCTCAGTGTGCCTGATTTTCAAGGAAAGATTTCCCGAAAGAAATACACTCAGGTACAAGGTCTTGATAGGGATGGTAAACTCATTAATATTGAGGCAGAAGATCTGACCGCTATCTGCATCCAGCATGAAATTGACCATCTTAATGGCACTCTGATACTTGATCATGTGAGTCATCTGAAGAGAAATCTATATAAAAGGAAAGTCGGGAAGTTAATGAAAAAGGCACAATAGTGGGTAATCAAATCTCTCATAGTTCATTTCCGTCAAGGCCAAGAATAATTTTTATGGGAACACCTCGCTTTGCTGTTCCTGCATTACGGACCCTTATACATGAAAAATACACGATTCTCTCTGTCGTCACCCAGCCTGATAGGCCAAAGGGGAGAGGACAAAAATTGACACCTTCTCCGGTAAAGATACTTGCCGAAGACAATAACCTTACCATCCTTCAGCCTAAAAGATTAGATGATAGCTTTTTAAGCCTTCTTCTTGACCTCAAGCCCGATCTTCTTATTATTGTTGCCTTTGGACAAATAATTCCGGGGAGAGTGCTGAGCTCAGCCAAATGGGGAGGGATAAATATCCATGCCTCTCTTTTACCACAATACAGGGGTTCTGCCCCGATTCAGTGGGCTGTTATTAATAATGAAAAGAAGACAGGGCTGACAACCATGTTTATGGATGAAGGCCTTGATACTGGCCCGATCCTTATGCAGCAAGAGGTAGATATTTTAGAAGGAGAGACAGCAGGTATGCTACATGATAGGCTTTCTTCTCTGGCACCCGAATTACTTATTAGAACCCTGGAGGGATTAACTAATCGTACGATTAAAAAGAGAAAACAGGATAATTCTCTTGCTACCTATGCCCCAAAGTTAACAAAGGAGCAGGGACTGATAAACTGGTCCTGGCCAGCTGAACAGTTGTATGGATTGATTAGGGGTTTGGATCCCTGGCCCGGGGCCTTTACATATTATAATGAAAAAATGCTGAAACTGTTTGGCTGTTTCCTTGGTAATAAGGGGAAAATATTTTCAGAGCCAGGAAAAATAAAAGGCTTGAATGAAAGAGGACTCGAGATAGAAACAGGGAAGGGATCTATACTTGTTAAAGAGATTCAAGCCCCTGGAAAAAAGAGGTTGCCTGTTAAGGAATTTCAAAGGGGAAGCACATTAAGCGTGGGGAGCATTTTAGGAAAATAGGTTTCATATGAGAAAAATCGCACCATCAATACTTTCCGCTGATTTTACCAAACTCGGTGAAGAGATAGAAGCAGTGGAGGCGGCAGGAGCAGATTACATACATATAGATGTTATGGATGGTCACTTTGTACCAAACATCACAGTCGGCCCTATGATTGTAAAGGCAGCGAGAAAGGTAACCGATCTCCCGTTAGATGTTCACCTGATGATAGAAAATCCTGAGCGATACATTGATGATTTTGTTAGAGCAGGAAGCGATTTAATCGCCGTTCATGTAGAGACGGTCACTCACCTGCATAGGCTTTTAGGAGTTATACAAGATGCGGGCATTAAAGCAGGGACTGCCCTTAATCCGGCCACACCATTGAGTAGCATTCAACATGTGCTTCATAATCTGGATATGGTAGTTTTGATGACTGTTAATCCTGGTTTTGGTGGCCAGAGTTTTATTCCGGAGGTTTTGCCAAAAATAGAGGAGCTCAAGAGAATAATAGAACAAAAGGGCATAGAGGTAGATATAGAGGTGGATGGGGGAATCAACGTTGAAAATATATCTCAGGTAGCCCGGGCTGGAGCCAATGTATTTGTGGCAGGCAATGCCGTATTTGGAAGCCAGGACTATGCTGAAACAATTGCTTTGATGAGGGAAAATATCACATCATAACCTTCGTGCAATCTCAAAGGCAGCAGCAATCCGTATGATTTTTACATTACCTAGTCCTTTTATCTCAAGAAATTTATGTAAAGGCTGATTTGCCATGCCTTTGAATGAGCCAAAGTTTACAAAAATTTCTTCAGCAATTTCTTCAGCAGGCTTGCCTTTGATGCCGGAAGAAATCAAGATGGCCAGAAGCTCAGTATCTGTGAGGCTTTCTGGCCCACACTCCCTGAGTTTTCCCCCAGGGTGCCTCCACGTTTGCTGAGGCGAATCTATTTTTTTTCTCATAGTGCAAACTTCCTCTGTTTTTAAGAAAAGGGGTCCGATCCTTTTCAGTATTCTATGGGATTGCTGGTTTATTTATCCTTCCATTCCCACCTAACACATTTCTTGCGAGAAGGTATAGAGAGGTATCGAAATAACTTTCAAGTACAAAAACTTTAAATTGTAAAATATTTCGAATTCGAGGGGTTATTCACCATTCGGTTCAGTATCTCAAGTGCATTTGAATCCCTTAGATCAAATTCAATTAGAAAAAGTTTACTTCCCGGTTTTAGAATAATTGGGCTTAGTGTGGAAGGCGGGTCTCTTTTATCCACCTTTATATAGAATATAACACGGCCTATATGAAAGTTGTAAAAGTTTATATTATCAATTTTAATAAGTGCTGGTGGAAATATAATTGGCCCTCTTTTTATTTGTGCATAATACGCAAAAAATACAGCAAAATCATTCGGTTCTTTTGCGTCTCCAGAGTCGATTGCTTCTTTTAAAACTTCAATATAAGGACCAAGACTAATATGATGAAAAAAGAAATCATCACTAAGACCAGCTCTTAGTAAAACGGACATAAAAAACAATTTTAGCGTTTCATAATCGAATTTATCATAGTATTGCCCTAACACCTGCCCCTTTTTTCATTAAGTAGTTTAAATGCATAATCATCGTATTTCATGAATTTATTTTCACATTCTTTACAGAATAAATGGACATCGTAAATGCCAACAGGTCGTTTAATTGGTTTAAGTTCTTCAGAATCAGATATTATAGATACTGATTTTTTTGGCGCCTTCCTGTGGAAATCTTTAATTTCAAAGAAGGACTGAGGGATTATATGTGATTTGACAAGAGGTCTTTCTTTACAGCAAAATTTACATCTCTGCATATACCATCCTAAACCTAAGATTTATATTTACACCCTAAAAGGCATAATATTTTACATCTCGCTAAGGTTAGATACTAAAAATCGTTAGGAAAATGAAATAGTTATAAATTTCGTAGAGAAAGTTGTGCATTGGCAAACACAACATTATGTCTCTTTTGGTCAGTGGGCGTAATATTTTAATACCCTTTCTCTATCTTCGTTTTCCTTATCGCCTTTATAATAGATTTCAATTAACTCGATTTTGTTTCGTTCTTCAAAATGGGCGTAAATTACCCTGATACCAGAGTGGACTCCCTTACCTTTAAGAGAGCGACATGCAAATTTTTTAGCTTTGTAGATTTTAGGGATTTCAATCTTTAAGGCTGGAAGTTGAAAAACACCCCTATTATCTATTTTAAGTTTATGGTAGAGGTTCAACTCGTTTTTAATAAAGATTTCTAGATCATCTTCAAGTGTCTTAAATCTCTTGAGAAGTTTTTTTATATCCTTTTCAAATTCAGGAAGACGGGAAACCTCATGAAATATCTTCATCGTATGCTCTTACTGAGTAGGGAGGTGTTCTGTAAAAAACAGACTCATATTCAATTGCTTCTCCATCAGCTGTTGTTAACCATGGGACATCATTATGAGAATATCCACTAATCTGAGTAGCGGTCATGTCAGAAAGCCTATTTAGAACATCGTCAATTACCTCAATTTCGTTGGCTTTTAATTTAGAGAGATCTGCTTTCTTCAAAGGCAAGTACTTTGTCTGCGGGTATTCAAAATACTTGCTTTCAACTTTTTCAATTTCCTCCTCCTTGATCATTTTGTCAGTGATCTTTTTAAATTCTATAGGAGTTGGTCCATAACGATTTTTGATATACGTGGCACCGATCAACTGCTCTTCATATTTTTCATAGAAATTGAAGTCGATAAAGTAGAGAAGCTTATAAATTACAGTTTCTCCAATATTCGGTTTTGAACCAACCTTGTTAAGAATATAAAGAAAGGTCTCTTTGAATTTTTTTAAATTCCTTTGGGGAACATTGATTCTAATTTGAGTCTTCTGTTCTTTTCTTTTCTTATGTTCACTTAAAACAACCTTTGGCTCATTTTTTAAATTTAGTAGACTTTCTACAGAAAGATTAAATATTTCAGATAGTTTTATCAGTTCATCAGCAGAAACTTTTCTTTCGCCATTCTCGATTTGAGATACAGTAGGTCGTGCAACTCCTAATAGATCCGCAAGCCTTTGCTGACTAATTCCCAATTCTCCTCTTAATTTTTTTATCCTATAACCAAGCTTAATCATCGTCTTCTCCCTATAAAATATCTTTATGTAAAGAATATATATTATGTAAGATAATTTGTCAAGTAAATGTTATATTTTATTACATATAAAAATAATATCATACTTTTTTTAGGGAAATTGGATTGGATATTGATGAGGAAAATTTTTGACGGTGTTTTGATAGTATGCTATACACATAGGCAATGGAGGGATGTCCGAGTGGTTTAAGGAGGCGGTCTTGAAAACCGTTGTCTGCTTAAGGTGGACCGTGGGTTCGAATCCTACTCCCTCCGCCAGAAAATTTGATGCGATTGCGGAGAGATGGCCGAGTCGGCTGAAGGCGCTCGCCTGCTAAGCGAGTGTGGGGCGAAAGCTCTACCGAGGGTTCGAATCCCTCTCTCTCCGCCACACAATATCATTTTGTCATTTGTGGTATTCATGTAATCTTTCTCCACCTTGTCCCATCTTTCGTGTCAGTAACCTCAATCCCCAATTTCTTTAGTTTATTCCTTATTGTATCAGCCTTTGACCAATCCTTTTTTTGCCGAGCATCAGCCCTTTCTTTCATTAATTCTTCTATCTGTTGAGAGGGCTCTCCCTCTGCCAGATCCATGACCATAAGCACTGAGTTAAGCTGAGATAGAATAGCTTCAATATTGTCTCGATCAGATGGGTCCAAACCTTGGGAATCCATTATGCGATTGATATGATGTATAAATTCAAAGAGTGCAGCCAGGGCAGGTGAAATATTCAGATCATCATCCATTTCTCCTGTAAACGTATGTCTAAGATCATAGATCAATTGATCAATTTCGCTATTATGTGAGCTTTTTTGGCAGGAGCGGAGTTTATGGATGAATCTATCTAAACGGGAGACGGTATTTTTTGCTATAGCCAGCTTTGACCATGAAAAATCAATAGCTTTTCTGTAATGCATAGTAATAAGCCAATATCTGATTTCCCTTCCAGTATAGCCTTTATTGAGTGCATCTCTGAGGGTGATAGTTTTTTCTTTCACCAATTCATTATGGATCCAGTAGTTAACTACTGGCTTACCAGTTAGGGATTCTAAGATCGCGATATTGTTTTCGTGATGTGGAAAGATCATGTCGGTGCTACCAGTTTGAATGTCAAAGGTTTCGCCAAGATATTTCGTACCCATGGCAGCACATTCTATATGCCAGCTGGGTCGTACATTTCCCCACTTGGTAGAAAAGAATACTCCTCTTTTCAGTTCATTCAACGTTGATCTCTTAAGCAAGGTAAAGTCTCTCGGATTGTCTTTTTCGTAACTGTCAAGGTCAACTGTTTTGCCGATCCTGATTTTGTTTAAATCCACCCTTGAAAGTTTACCATAGTCCCTAAAACGGGAGATGTCGAAGTAGACAGAGCGTAATCTTTCATAGGCAAAACCTTTTTCTAAAAGTTTTTGCGTAATATCTATCATCTCCTCCACGTGATCGCTGGCCAATGGGTAATTGGTTGCCCGTTTGATATTGAGGGTAGTCATATCTTTAAGGAATTCTTGGTAATATTTCTGCGTGAACGTAGATATTTCTTCACCCACAGTCCCTGCTCCCTGAATGGTTGTATCATCCAGATCAGTAATATTTATTATATGTTTTACAGCAAAACCCTTGAACTCAAGGTAGCGTCTCAGGAGGTCAGCGACAATATATCTCCTGCAATTAGCGAGGTCTATTAATTTTGATACTGTGGGTCCGCAGGAATAGATAGAGACCTCATTTTCCTTTATGGGGATGAAGACATCTTTTTGCCTGCTCAATGTATTATAGAATTTGATGTCTGTCTTTTTTTTGTCCATAAATAGATTGGTGCTCAGGTATCGTTCACCGCCATCCGGAAAGATAACGACAACCACGCCCTCTTGTATCTCTTGTGTTACCTTAAGAGTAGCGGCCATGGCTGCTCCCGAACTCATACCAACAAAGATGCCTTCTTCTTTGGCAAGCCTCCTTGTCATCTGGAAGGCCTCTTCATCTTCAATATGGACAATGCGATCCAGAAAATCTTTATTAAATATTTCAGGCCGATAGGATTCCTTCATATTTTTCATTCCCTGGATACTATGTCCCAGATAGGGTTCGACTCCCACTATCTTGATTTCTGGGTTGTACTCCTTTAATCTTTTTGAAAGTCCCATTACCGTACCCGTAGTGCCCATAGCGGCAACCACCATGGTCACTTTTTCATCAGTCTGCTGCCAAATTTCAACAGCAGTTCCATCGTAATGGGATTTCCAGTTACTTTCATTATTAAATTGGTCTGCCAGCCAGTATTTGTCTGGCTCTTTTCTGACAAGATTATATGCCTCCTCAATAGCGCCATCAGTGCCAAGGCGGGATGGGGTAAACCGAAGGTCGGCACCCAATGCCTTTAGTATTTTCCTTCTTTCCTCACTCACTGAATCAGACATGGTGAGCACAACGCTGTAACCCTTAATGGCAGCAACAAGGGCAAGCCCTATTCCAGTGTTGCCGCTTGTGGCCTCCACGATCTTTTTGCCCTTGTGTAATTGGCCATTACTCTCTGCTGCTTCTATCATAGAGAGGGCTACCCTATCTTTAATCGATCCTCCGGGATTGAAGCATTCAAGCTTTGCAAAGATCTCGACCCTCTCGTTTTTATTAAGATTCTTTATTGGGACGATGGGTGTATTTCCAATCGTATCTAAGATGTTATGATATTTCTTGGTCACTATTTTTTGCCTAAAAGTGGATTGTTATTGAGAGTCTTTAATATAAAAGATGTATTATAGCAATAAAATAAAGGCGTTAACGACCAAAGGGGCAGACGTTGATGCAGATTCCGCAAATTGGGACACCTACATTGGGAAGGGTTGAAAATTCATCAACAAGTTTCTCTACACAACGTGAAAAATAAAGCGCTTCATCCCTGCTTTTGTAATTGGTTTTTGTGCCAACACCCTTAATCGCTCCTGCTGGACAGGCATCCCTGCATAGGGTACATTCCCCACAGAGATTTTTTATAGGACTATCTGCCTTGAGAGGGGCATCAGTAAGGACGGTGGCAAGTCTGATTCGGGGACCATAATCGGGATTCACCAGGAGAAGGCTTTTTCCTTGCCATCCCAACCCGGCCATTCGGCCCACAGCCTTATGTGTAATGGCACCATACCAATGTTCTCTATCCAAAACCTGAGATGCAGGGATAGGGAGACCTTTAAACCCATCTGTTTGAATGATATTAGTAGTGTGAAAGGCAATTTCGTCAAGAATCCTATTGGCAGTCTGGTAAATGGAAGAGTAGAGAGGTGTAGGCTGATCAATTATCTGTTCGAATGCAGCACTTGGAAGCCTTAGAGCAATAGAAATAGCCCTCGGAAAGGAATCTAATAGATTTGGCGGGTTTAACGTAAGCCTTTTTAAAGGCTCGGTATCTGCTACACCAACACAATTTGCACCTAATTGTATAATAGCATCTTTTATCTTTTCGGTGTAGTCATGTTTCTTATTGTCTTTTCTCATTTTCAATAACCTCTATCTATACGGTTTCAATGATATAATATCATCTATGGAGTTTGTCCTCCCAACTACTGCCTGTGCCATCCCTTTCGTCATACCTGTTTGAGAATGATATATGATCACAATATTAACCACAGAGAATAACGCTTTCCGATTTTTTGACTATGGAACATACGCTGAGTTTTACGACTCCTTACGCAAAGATCTCTTCAAACACTTCCTGATATTTCTTATACACGTCACTACCAAAACAGACAAAGATAACTTTTTTAATGGATTGGTTGTGTTGAAGAAAGAATTTAGTTTCTCGTAAGGCAATATTTACTGCCCTTTCCAGGGGAAATCGGTAGGCACCGGTACTTATGGATGGAAAAGCAAGCGTTACTGCACCTAACTCTACTGCTGCTTTAAAGCAATGTATGTAACAGTTGGCCAGCAACTCGTCCTCGTCCCCATACCCACCGGACCAGATTGGACCGACTGTATGGATAACCCATCTGGCAGGCAACCGATACCCCTTTGTTACGCGGGCCTCACCAGTTGGGCACCCACCTATCGTTTTCGTTTCAGCAAGGAGTTCCGGGCCAGCTGCTCTGTGTATCGCCCCATCAACACCTCCACCACCTAAAAGCGAAGTATTAGCAGCATTTACAATGGCGTCTACCTCCATCTTTGTAATATCCCCTTCAACAATCTTTATTCTATCCTTTAAATCTTGTTCCATCTATTTTCTCCGATTTTAAGATTTTTTAGATAGAAATATTGTAAAGACCTTTTGAAGTCAAGAGGAAGAAGAAAAATCTTTTATTAGATTGTAATGGAAAACAGATTTATTTAAAATAACATTATGGTAACTATTGGCACATTACATATAAAAAACTGGCTCATAATGGCCCCCATGTCAGGAAAAACAAGCCTTCCATTTCGCCTTATTATTAAAAAAATGGGAGCAGGCCTTGTTATTACAGAGATGATCAGTGCTGTTGGTCTTTCCAGGGGGCAGACAAAAACCCATGCTTATCTTGAAAGTCATCCTGATGAAAAACCCGTTGCCGCACAATTATTTGGATCTGAGCCGGATACAATGGCCCGATCGGCGCAGATGGTAGGTGAAAAAGGACTGGATATTGTTGATATTAACATGGGGTGTCCAGTAAAAAAAGTTATTAAGACAGGATCAGGAGCAGCTCTGATGCGAGATCCGAAAAAGGTGGCAAAGATTCTCGCGGCTGTGCGAAAAAGTAGCCCCCTTCCAGTGACGGTAAAAATTAGGGCTGGCTGGTCGCCAGAAGAAGCGAATGCCCTTGAGATTGCGAGTATCATTGAAGACAGTGGGGCTGATGGGATTACCATTCATCCACGCTTTGCCAGTCAAGGATTTTCT
>Ga0180438_10008319_pt1 | contig 13222 bp, 17 predicted proteins | sample SS_ome_12_FD_132455 | JGI IMG/M metagenome (GOLD analysis project Ga0180438, IMG submission 132455) | Hypersaline lake sediment archaeal communities from the Salton Sea, California, USA - SS_3_D_2 metaG | ecosystem: Environmental > Aquatic > Non-marine Saline and Alkaline > Hypersaline >... | reverse complement strand
AGAGTCTGAATTAACGTTCCCGTTGTTATTTGGTAATCTCTCGCTGTCTGGTTTATCAGAAGTCCGTACTCTATCGGTTGCTTGTACTTTTTCCTTAAATGTATGTACGTTTTCACGTGTTTCACTGCTGATTCCACTCTCTTGTCTATTGGGTAAATGTGTGCCTCCATTTTTATCCTCCATTTTATCAATTGTTTTTTGTAGTCTCTCCAATCTATCAAATTCCTCAATTCTTCCGTCTTCTGCAGACTGACAATACAATTCTAATATTTTACCTCTATCTTCAGTGGTAGTCCATTTACGTAACAGCTTTGGATACCAATTATTTTCCAAATTACCACCTATGAAACATTTAGGGTAGTGTAGACAAACTTTATAACTACACTTAATCTTACCTATTTCAAGTAATGGCAATCCACCGCCGTGTTCTTTTTTGTATTCTTCCAGTTTCTTAATTTCACTTAACCTCATTAGTAACCCTCCTTAATGTCCTCAACTTCCTTTTTGATACCCTCTTTGTTTCTATTTATATAACTTAATACTCTAGGATATTGTTCAATCCAATCTTGCTCAGATAACCACATTAAGTAATCAGCTGGTACTTCTTCCATATCAAGTTCCTTATATTTACCAAATGGCATCTTATCGATTCTTATTGACATCTTTCCTCTTCAACGCTTTAACAATTTTCTTACGTTTCATTTTTATAAGTGTATATTCGGTCATACCAACTTCACCTTTATGCATTCTCTCTTTCAAATCCTCGTCCAATTTCTTAAGTTCCAGCAGTGCATTTACAAGTTCTTCTTTATTTATCATACTTCCTTTATTAGCATTCGTCGGTAGTCGATTCCGTACGTCTCTATAATTTTTGCAGTTCCCTCTCTATTTTTTGCAAGGTGCACTCTAATAAATCCACTTCTGTACTCATCGTACGTTTGATTGCCCGATATAATAACGTCAGGAGTCCCAAATTTGCCTTCAAGAGAACCAGTTGCTTCTCTACCCCCGATAACCTCTCCTTTTTGCATTTCAAAAATTTTCTTGTTAGTTTGAGTTGCCGTCCACAATCCACAATTAAATTCGAAAGACAATGATCTAAGTTCTTTATATAGTCGCTTGACATCTCCAATTGATTCTGAGTAATTTCTAGTTGGGTTAATAAGGTCATCATAATCAACTATAATAAGTCCTATATCAAGTCCGGAGTTCCTTATACGATTAAGATGATTACGTAATATATTACAATTGACGGACGAAGCAGGATAATCCTGAATTATCAAGTCACCTTCTATGTCATTATGTATCTTTAATGCTGCAGACCTTTTCATCCTCCTCAAATCCTCTTTCGTCATTTCAGCTATGGACATATCATACCGTCTAGCAACTCTTTTCCTTCTTAATTCCAATGTGTAATGAACTACGTTATATCCATTAATTAGTGCATGTTTACCTATACTTACTAAAAATGTAGTTTTACCTCCAGATGGTGGGGCAATTATAAGCCCCATCTCTTTCCTGTGAAGACCCCCTTCCAACGCTTCGTCAATCTTTCCCATTCCGGTTGGTATTGATGGTTCAACTTCGTCATACGATGCAAGACGTTCCACCACGTCATTTCTATATTTATAACCGTTATCCTCATTTGAACCAACAATAAGCGCATTATCAAACAGAGTTTTAACATCATCAAATTTTCCAAGTAAAGATAATTCCTTTGCCTCCTCAACAGCTTTATTAATAGCTTGCGTTTTCGCAAAGGATATTGCCTTATCTTTAATAGCTTTAAAGCCATCGATTTGCTTCGATAAAACATACGAGAGCGCATCTTTAAGTGACTCCCCATTTTCGTCGACATTTAAACTCTCCTCTATTGCTTCTATACTTGGATTTTCATCATGCTTATCGAATAATTCAAGTGTATTATTACATATTACTCTATAACATTCATCATTGAAATATTCCGGACTGATGGTTTCCCTGTATTCTCGTAGGAAATTAGCGTCTTTGATAATAGCAAGTAATATTGCTGTTTGGAAGTCACGCCCAAAATCATATCTTTTTATTTCCATGTCGGTATGGTCTTGTTTCGTTGTACTTCATCTTATGAATAAACTCGTACTCCAAGTCTATATCCAACCGTGCTGAGATATCAAATAGTCTAACAGCTACATCAGCCAATTCAGATGGAAATCCACATGGTTTACCATTTATATCATTCGTAGTCATATTTCCATCACGGTAATCCTCAAGTGCCTCTGATATCTCTGAGTGCATCAACGCTAATAAGGCTGGTATATCATGTTTTCCTCCCCACCAACCTTTATTTTTAGCATAATTAGAACACCAATCAATAGCTTTCTTTATAGATATCGGTAAAACTATCTTATCTAGTTGATTGTGTATGGGCTTGTACTCTTTAACTGTCGTATTGTCCATTACTGACCACGAGAATTTAAATCCATGAACCTCTAGCAGGACTTGATACAATAGACCGACCTCACTTAATTCCCTCTTCAAGTGCAAGTCAACGGCATCTGGATTATCTAAATCCCTATTAGTCAATCTGGTAGTCCTTACGTTATCCAAACAAGTTAGGAATACAACGTGTACAGACGTATTTGGGTTTATCAATGTATTCAACCACGTAGCCTGACCTGGACTTCTTGGGAATCCGTCCACCCACAATACCTCACCCTCCGGTATCTTTAATATTGCCTCAACTATGCATTCTCGTACAAACCGTTCAGACTCTTCTGGACATGAAGGATTTTCCTTGTCTGCAAAAAACCTCTCTCCGAATTTTTCTCTACAAAGTTTGCCAGGCAAGACATGATACGGTTTAGATTGACATACGGTAGTCTTGCCAGTACCCTGTCTTCCAGTTACACACATGATTTGTTTCATAATTTAATTTTCTCCTTGATTTTTGGTAGTGGACACCATTCCATAACTTTCATATAATCAACTGGTTCTATAGTCCCACCTGTTAAGCTACAATATCCACCAGATTTGTTAGCACGTCCATTTTCATATTGCATAGCATATGGGCACTTCTGGCAGGTATAAACTACAAATAGTCTACATTCTACTTCCATTTCTACTCCATATTTTGCTGCTTCTCGTATTCTTTGCTATCAAAACTACTGGGTTTTCTAGTAAAATACCAACGTACCTTGTTACCCACAATTTCCTCAACTAACATTGCTTCATCAGGTGGTATACCAGTCATAGAGCAGTATCTAGCTGCAAAAGCTTCTATATGCTCCTTACGGATTTTCAGACGCTTTGCCCACGCAATATCTAGTGTATCATCCATTTATACTCCCTATTAAATTTTTAAACTTCGATCATATCTGAGTCAAATTCACCCGTACCCAGTAAGGAAATCTTCGGGGCTTTTACATGTCTACGGGAACAGAATTCATTAATATCTTTCTGGGTATTTTCTACCCATCTCCGTGTTCTTGAAGATAACTCACTATACTCACGTTTTCCTTTATTGTCCCAATCGATATAATTAACGAAATTAATGAATAAATAAGTAGGCATGTTAAAAGCTATGAACCGAAACAATTGCTTCTGACTCCAAGTAAATATTCTTCTCAACTTCTTAGTAACTGTGGTAATCTCGGATAACTGCTTATCTGAACCGGATAAAGTGGTAATTTGATCCCATGTTAATTCTTCCTGATCTGGATACTTTGGTCCAGACCATCCAATTCTATTACCATCTTTGTCATATACATTACCAACTCGTATTGGGAATGACCGTAAGCTACCATATACATTTCCCAAGAAAATAGGAGAAACTCCGGCATTAGACAATGCACTGCCTATAGTAATATCCCGTGACGTTGTATAAGGATACTTAGTTCCATGATTTAAGGATAAATCAAACCCTTGTGCAGTTTCAATTAGGACAGTACCACCGGAAAATAAGGTATCCTGTACTATTTCTGATGTATCAGCCATAAACGGAGTCAACTCCTCAAAATCTTGTGCTAATTTAGCTTCACGTCGTATCTTTCTAGATAAAGCTGCTCCACAACCTTTTTGAGTAGATGATATCTTCTGCATCTGACCACCAGCTTCCTTATCAACATCCTCACCAGTAATGATACCTGCATGAGGGTGAATATACAACCTGCCAGATAAATTATGCTCCTCAATCTCTCTCAATAGAGTTTTCAATTTTATGGTTGAAGCAGCGTTAATACATACCTGACATTTTTCATTAATAAATGAGCTTGGAATCTGCTGTACCATAACTGACTTTCCGCCATCACTAACCCAAGTATGACCTGCATTAGTCTGAAAATCGCACACTGCAACTTCGATATCAGATCTCTTAGCTATATACCCTGCCAACTTTCCCTTTCCAGTAGAACCCCACTGACCGTCAATGATTACATTCGCCTTTCCTTTTTGTAAATAATACATTATGCCTCCTAGTAAAGCTGCCAGTGGGTTCTATGTCAACCCACCACGACAGAGGTTTATTCCGTACATGGTATAATTTACTTCCGCTTATGTAAACAGTTTCAACTATACCAAGAATAAACGGATCGACAGCTTATTTAATTATAAATTTCTCTGTTCTATCGAAAGCCCACGCCTCTCCATTCTCGTCAAGAGCCTTCCATTGACTTCCATCCCACTCACGAATTTTAGCCATAAGACTTTTTCCCCCGTCATCAAATTCAATGGTACAACCAATTAATGATTCAGGTCTGTCACGACTCGGCTCGTCTTTTAGTTTCTCAGCACTTTTTGGCTGTTCCTTTGGTTTGTCTTCCCAAGGACATTTATCGCCATCTTCTTTAGTTGTTGTATCTTCATCAACTGGTGGAGCATCCTGCGGATCTAAATACTTAGCACGATAAAAGTCTTTTGTTTTTGCTTGCAATCCTTCCGGAAGTTTATCAGATCTTTCTTTATCCCGTATGGTAACTCCGTATATCTTGCTTACATCAGCAGACCCTTTGTTATATTCTATTATGAAGTCACGACCATTACATCCAAATATATCATCCTCTTCTACTCCATCTTCTATTTTAGAAAAATATTGCTCAAGAACACCACCATATGGTTGTGGAGATAAATCCAACCTTTTCATACCCTCTTTAGAATTATTCATATCAACAACGTTCATGGCGTTCCGTTCCTGTGCTCTTAGCTGTCTTCCAGCCTGTTTGCTACCCTCACGCAATAAATCCTTTGCTTCTTCACAATGTTCACAATCCTTTTTATTTAGGAAGCAATTAATTGGTGAAGTACCACTGATAAGATGTACTTCATATGGACGAGCCAATTCCTCAACTACACTTCCAATTTCTGGAGCGTTTTGTCCTTTGCGGTACAGTTTTAAATCAAAATCACGTTTTGTAACTGTGTGTCTAAATTTAAAAATGCGGACGTAATTCTTACCTGGTTTAAGGCGCATAATATCGCCAGAGTCTCCGCCAGACTCGGTTTCCTTCTGCTTCGCTTTGTAGCGAGCTACGTTCAGTGGCATAATACCTCCTATTTAAATTTAATAAATAACCATACTATTCGGTTCTGGGGGTCGTCGAAACGCTTTAGCTATCAACGATTGTTCCCAGAATACCGAATCATTTTCTTTTCTTTAGTTCGTCAATTTCAGCCTGAACAATTTTATTTAGTTCAGCATCTAATAAGTCCCATGATGCGTCTCTAGATTCAACTGTAATTTTACCATTACAACGTACTTCAATAGACATGTCTAATCGTAACATCTCAAACTTGTCCCCACCATAAGGTTCCAACGGCAAAGTTACTCCCTTACTAAATGATGCTCTGGTAATATCCAATGCTGGTTTTTCCTGTGTTATACCTTCCTGTAATTTCTCACTGGGAATATCATTTTTGGGATCCTCTTTCTTTATTTGTTGTTTTAACTCACCTATCTTCTTAGGCATTTTCAGCTCCTTTCTCAAAGTTACCGCCCCAAGTATCGGCAACTTTTATTTCAATTTCTAACGGTATTTTATAATACCCTAATTTCATCATTTTATTTACCATATAATCATTCATAAGCTTTTTAAGTTCTCCTAAATCATCCTCTGGGTGATAATCAACAATAATAGAATCATGTATCTGGTTAATAATCATGGATTTGAATGGGTGTTTCTTGTCTACCAAATTTCTCGGGTGCATAGCTTTCTCTATCAACACCATAGAATAGTTCAGAGTATCAACTCCTAGTGACTGAATAGGGAAATTACCAGCTTGTAATGATGCATCAATAACTAGATGTTCATTGGGACTATTTATATCCGGAAGTCTTCTCCTTCTTCCAAACTTATTAACTACATATCCGTTCTCCTTACAAAAATCAATTTGTCTATTTCTCCATAAACCTATTTCCCACCACTGTTTAGACTTATCACGTATAAAGTCCTTTGCCTCCATATAATCACGCTTCAAATTACGGGCAAGTGTACTTGGTCCAACACCGTAAGCTACCGCAAAATTAACTCTCTTAGCATCAGATCTATCCAATCCAAACATCTCAGCGGTTTCCTGATGTATGTCTCTCTTATCCTTATATGCAGCAATCAAATCACGACACCTAGACTCGCTAGCTATTAATCTAAGTTCTAACTGTGAATAATCAGCTTCTACAATTTTTCCACCTTCCCATCGTGATTCAAATGCTTTTTTAATAAGACCATCAGTTGGTAAGTTTTGCATATTAGGATTTTTTGATCTATATCTACCGGTAACAGCATAATTTAATTCTGATGAAACAGTACCATCAGGTCTGCGCCATTTGATAAGTTCATCTATTTTAGACGTATTATATAACGAAGATCTACAATCAATAATCCATTTAAGATGGTCTTTCTTTGGGTCACCTTTATTTAATTTAGATATCATAGTTTCTAAAGCTTCTTCGTCCGTACTAGGTTCACCCGATTTTTTATTCTTACGAACAACTGGCATACCCATCAATTCAAATATTAAATGTTTTATTTGTTTAGGAGATCTGAAATTTATATCATCCAAATTGTACTGTGAACATATATTTGATTTTATATTATTGGATTTCTCCATTTCTTCGTTCTTAACTTTATCCAGAATATTAGTATTTACGTACATACCACGATGTTCTATCCTTGAAGCTACCCACTGTGACGGAACTGATATATTATTATACAACCAAGTGAGTCCCTGTTCTTCTAATTCTTTCTCAAGTATAATATGTATTCTAAGTGTAGCATCCGAATCTCCACAATTTCTTCTCATAAGAATTTCAATCGGCATATTACGCCAATCATTATTATTTGCACGTAACCATTTCTCTGACTCATCTTTAAATCCTCCCAATGTAGTATATATCTGGGATAAAAGATCTAAATGATTATTCTCCTCCTCGTGTAACAATAGATGAGCCATCTTCGTATCTCCAATGATATCCGGTTCAAATCCTACCTTTTCCCTGCAAAAATGCCACTCAAATTTAGCATTATGGGCTATAAATCCGTGATGATGCCAAAACGGCAATGGTATTGTTTTAACATCCTTAATACACAATGAAGTCCCAACTACATCTGAAAATGACACACATCGTAAATTATCCCTACTTGGATTTAGTCCCGTTGTTTCAAAATCGAATGCAAATACTGTTGGTTCTAACTGTGCAAATTCATACGGACAGTTATCAACAGTTGCATAATCCGGTTTTCGTACGTTCAAATTTTCATTATTTATAAATGCGCCAAGAGCTTTCATTTGTGATTCAAATTCACCACGTTTTCTTGGCACATGTACTGGAGCAGATGGGTGTAGTACAGGAAATATAGTACCACCATCTACTTTTATTGGCTTTCCGCCTACATCGCTTATTTTTTCGTTAGGTAAAAATATTTGTAAGGCAACTCCACCAAGCGGAACTATGATATCGCACGGATATTTCTCCAATTCCATTTCTAAGTAAAATTTGCATGCTTCTATATGTGCTTTAAGAGGCTTTTTATCGTTTGGAGGATAGCATCTAACAGTATTGGTAAGCCTGTAATCTTGTATCTTATATTTCTCAAGATATTTGTGAAGTAATTGTCCAGCCTGTCCGACAAAGCATTTCCCTTGTTCATCTTCATCTTTACCAGGAGCTTGCCCGATGAATATGACCTTCGGATTTTCACTGCCTCGCCCCCCAATACAACAGTTTTTGCAGGTGTTTGATAGATCGCACCTGTCGCACTTCTCGTTTAATTTCTTTGGCATAATTATCCTTCCACTGTCTCAATGCTCTACTAACGGTCATTCTGCTAACCCCCAACTGTTCAGCAGCATCCTGAATTGGTCTATGCGATCCTCTAGCTATCATAACCACTACCCAATAGATATGTTCCTTATGGTGTTTAGGTAAACTAAGTGAAGACATGTATAGTCTGTCAAACAGATTATCATTAGATGGTTGGTCACTATCAACGTCGTACGCAATGTCGTCATTAAGTGACCGGTATCTTTGTAACTGTTTACCATATCTACCTAATAATTTTTGTCTGTGATTTGTTAGACATTTTGTTAAATATTTTATGTCGTTTATACAATTTGTAAGAGCATAATTGACTATTAAATCATATCCATAGCTTTCTAACTCAAATTCTATTGCTTGCTGTATTGTGAATGGTAAAGGACTAAGAAGGTTACGACGGATATTCCGTACTTCTTTAACTAATTCTATTACGTCTTCTTTAGTTTGGGTAATAGGATTTTCATCCACTCTAACGTATCTCCTAAACTGCCTAAATATAAATCATAACCACAGAAACCATCAAAATACTCTTTTTCTTCTAATAATATATTTTCGTATAGGATAGAAACTGGACATATTATTGAAAAATCCATTAGTGTTGATTTAAATATTAACCATATTATATCAAAATTCCTTCCTACAGTCTTCTTGTATGTTTGTAAAAACCATCCAACAGGACTTTCTTCCACTTTTATATTCCACTTAATAACGTTATCCCAACAAAATTTTCGTGCTTTACATTCTATTATAGCATTTATTGGAGCATGTAATGTATTTCTATCTACTAGATCTCCGTGTACGTCTCTTCTAGACTGTTCTAAATTGCGTACTAAATCCCACCCAAGTGCACTATTTATGACATTAGCAATTTTTCTTTCATATCTCGCTCCTCTATCTCTACTCAATTTCCCCATCGTCCTCTTGCTCCACTTTAATTATTCTATTCTCGGCTTCCGATGCAGATTCATGATAATTTTCTACCATTTTTATAGTTTTCTCTGAACACTCAATAACCACTAGCCTATCACCACTTATTTTACCTGATATATTAACCCTATGTCCCTCCCCAAGCATACAACCATTAGACTGGTCATTATGTTCACACATTGTGTAATTACATCTCACTTTTTTCTCCTTTTCATAGTCCTTATATAACATATATTGACCAATTTTATTTTTCCCTATATTAACCTGTATTGAATACCTTTTTATGTCATCCTCCTAGAACCGCCACGACACATATGATAATATCCGCAAAATTTTGGCGTACACTGCCACGACTCTTGACCATCCGGCTTACGAGGAAAAAAGTGTCCTGCCACGATAGCCCGTGCTGTTGTTTGGACAATGTATCTAGCCCACGTGCGCTCACGTTCTCCTATTTCTGCACTAGCAGATACTATGTCTCCATTTTTCTTACAAAATGATAGCATGTTGGTATTAGACTTATTTCTAGCTATTGAATATAACCACATTTGTAAACTGTTACTAACATCCTTATCAGACTTAGCCCTTCCTACAAATTTATAATCCCATATATTTGTATGTGTTTCTAAGTCTACATAATATACAAGTGGTACACCTGATATTTTTATATTACCTTCCTGTTCAGGCATAACAGCAGGTGTAAATATTGGTGCAACCTCTTTCATATATTCAGCCAATAATTTCTGACCTAATCTAATATGTTTATCATATGATGTTTCAGGATTCTCACCGTCCCAATCTTCAATGTTTTTCTTTTTTGTTTGTAGTGTATCACAAAACTTATCATTCACAATTTTAGTAGGTAAATCTGACCCACTTTCAAATTTGTGTATATTATTTAATTTAAGTGCTTCATGACCAGACCCACCAAATTCCAGAAATATTGATGGAGGGGATTTAATTTTATCCACATAACGGAATTTCCACCGCATTGGACATGTTAAAAATGTATCTATGGACGAAAATGATAAATGTTCTAATTCAGCAGGAAGTTTTATATCCTCACTTTCAACTTCCTTTCTAATTCTTAATGCCATTCTGTTCCTTTCCAAAAACAAAAAGAGGAAGAGGAACGCACAACCCTCTCCCTCTTATCAGGAGATTGAAGAATATTATTATTATGTTCAATTATTATAACGTATCATACAAACTATCGTTTCTTTCTCTTAGCTTCTTTCTTACGATACTGTTTAATACCCCCAGCATTTTCAGCTGTGCAAATAGCATGGGCACTTTTAACACCCTTCTTTTTTGATACCTTACTAACACATCGTTTGTATGCAGCTGGCATTATATATCTCCTTTCCCAGTAAACCATGCATCAATACCACTGGTAGTCACACCGGAAACTTCCAATTGTATCTGTGAAAGTTTATCACTGATATGTACAAAACAGTCAGTCTTAATTGCATTACTGGCTACTGATGCAGATGCAGCTCCTATTGGAAGAACAGTAGCAAGTGCCCTACTTTCCTTTGCATCCGTACCCAATGGAAGTTCTTCCATGTGAGTTGAATCTACAGTCTTGTCAACAGTGCCTTTAATTTTCACTGAATCCACACCGATAGACATTCCATCGATTTGAATCATTCCTCCATTGATTCTCGATATATCAAGAATGCCCTGTGTTGCATTACCATCTTGATCCATCATGTCAACAGATTTAATGTACTTCTTTCCACCAAGTATTCTATCGGTGGTTGGTGCTAAATAAGCCATATAGCCCTCCTATTTAAGGTTAAGTCAAGTCCGGTCACACTGTGTGACCATTCTTTTATCAGCATAACCTAATTAAAGATTATTACCTATTAATTTCACTGTTGGTGTTCCAACGTTGAATGCTTTCACTGTTACCTGTTTTAAAGGTAGTAATGAACTTAAATTTGTTAATCCATTTGCAGAAACTGTCGAACCTATGGCAAAGTCACTAAGAGATGAACCATCAACGTTTCCATATGCCCTGATAGCTCCAGTTGTCATACCGGTAACAGCCATCTGTAAATTTGTTAAGTTCCCCGTATTTAACGGACTTGAATCAACAGTACCGCTAACAGCATTAAGAGCTGTTGCTTCGATAACTTTCCTACTACCAATATTCTCAAGGGTAGTATCCAAAAAATCTGCCATATCTAACTCCTTATGTTAATTGATTCCTCTTTAAACCACCTGTATCCAAGTATCGAATCCTCCTTATACCCATTCACACCAACCCTATCGGATTGATTGCCACCTAGTATAAAAACTACTCCATTGTTGGAATCCAAATAAAAACCAACGTGTCCCTGCCATTCCTTAGTACCCCTCTTCATAATTGCTACACAACCTAATCTCGGTTTAACAATTGTTTTACCCCAATTTAACCATGACCTAGCTAATAGATTATCAGTACCAATCTTACCATCAGATATTATAACCCAATTAACGAAAGCTGAACACCAAGCAATTTCATCACTATCAGGACGCATATCACACGTACTTAAATACTCAATAATTCGGGAGTTTGAACGTACTCCCCTAACTTCAGTTTCACCCAATTCATCAAAAGCTATTTGTAAGTGTCTAGGAATAAATCTATTCAACCTATTATAAGCAACTATTAACTGTTTAATAAATTTTATCATTCTTTTGCTCCCAGTTCTATATACTCCTTAGTATATCTTTTCTTTTGAGGTTTAGAAAGTTTCTGCCATACACGTTCCTTAGCACCCAATTTTTTACCAGCTAATCGTTTTTTATTACTCTCTCTTGCGCTTTTCCTCATGCTCCACGTAATATATGGCTTATAATTACTTAATACATAATTGTATTCACCCTCTGCCTTTTTCAATTCCATATCATTCTTAGCTGTTAACATAGCATAATCAGCATCCCTCAGAAGTTTAGAAGCTGTTTTCTGCTTAGTTTCATCTTCCTCTTTCCAACCGTACATCTCTTCAGATCTTTGTTTATAAGTTGGAATTTTTATTACAGGGACGTATTTAGAAAACAATTCCAAATTTGATGATGATATGCCATAATTTTGAGCACCTGGAGTATCAGATTCAAATAATGGTGATGCTAGTGCAAGAGCTTGTTTACCGGCAGGGAATAATGAAGTAATAGCATATTCTATCTTAGCAGGCGATAAATTCAATTTCTCCCCAATACGTCTTGGAATATTGGTAGTTGATGGTCTGGACTGATATTTCGGTTCTACGTTTTCAAGATGGTGAGGTACAATTGGAGAATCAGCCCAAGCCATATAATTACCAGCTATTTCAAACTGTGTTGATATCGCAGGCGGAATCATACCAAACATCGATCTCTTAGCCTCCCCAACTGCTGATGTTAATAACATTGACGTTAAAGTTTTATTCTTTATTTCTGGCAGTTTCTCTTTATCTTCTCTTAAAAGGTGATCAACAACAGGTTCAGCGATACCAGTAAGCCACGATGCTAATTCAGCTTTTCTAAATGTGAATAACAATGGAAGCTCGTCACCTTCGTCAGTTTTTATTACCTTACCTTTAAATTCACCGTTTTGAAGAGCTTCGAAATCCGGAACTCTCCAGTACCAATAACCTCTTTTTATGTAATCAGTTATATCAGCATCATCATCAAATGATGCATTCCACATTTTTAATGCGACAAATGGTAACACTGTTAAATATGACAATCTTGCAGCTGCAACTGCAGGTTTATCCCTCATAAATCTTAGATAGTTAATGTTTCCCTGCATTGATGCGTTTAAGAATGGTATCCACATATTAAATATTTTCATTGCATCACCACGTTTAGCAAAATCTACCGTTAAGTCCCTAGCCATGAACGCAGCTTCACTCTCTGATAGTCCAGCTGATTTTGCTCGTATAAACTCTCCCATACGTACGGCATTTTCACCAATTTGTGCAAATTTTTCAATTAATGTTAATGGCATATATACACCATCTTTACCAATGCGCACTATTT
>Ga0180438_10008315_pt1 | contig 13226 bp, 18 predicted proteins | sample SS_ome_12_FD_132455 | JGI IMG/M metagenome (GOLD analysis project Ga0180438, IMG submission 132455) | Hypersaline lake sediment archaeal communities from the Salton Sea, California, USA - SS_3_D_2 metaG | ecosystem: Environmental > Aquatic > Non-marine Saline and Alkaline > Hypersaline >... | reverse complement strand
TGGAAAATTTACTTTCTGTAAAAATATGTTTAATAGTAAAATTTAAGTGCCGATGTTCTCCCATAAATGCCTTTTCTATACTGGACCCCCCACACTTGGGAATATGAATAAATAAAAAATTTTGATAAATCATTAGTTTTATCAAGATTTATTCTCCCATTTTTGAACTTTGAAAAAAAATTGATTGTTTTTTTTGAGGAGATAATATGTTTAAAATTACCATGGATATTTGTCCGGGAGTTAAGTTCTTAATTTGTGAAACCCATGCTGTGGAGTCTGGAATGGATGTTCCACAATTTTTTGTGAAAGGTGAAACTCAAAAACCTTGCGCAAAGTGTTTCACTGCCTCTTATTTTCAGTCACGTAACGATAATTTATGTGCTAAGTGTTGGGAAAAGCAATGTTGTAAGATTGTTGAGAAAGAGGATGGTAAATATCTGATTTTTAAAAATTCTAATCAGATACTAATGAAAATTTAAACTTTTCTTTTGATAATAATTCATATTACTACGAGGATTTATTCTTTCTATTTCTTGAATAGCTTTGGTGGGTGACATATTTTTAGATTTCATCAGGTAATAGGCACTCATACAATTACTTCTGCCTTTACCGGCATAACAATGAATAAGTATTTTTTGATACTGATATTGTTGTAATAAATTATAAAAATCTTCATAATTTTTTTGGGATGGGGCGGTGTAATCGGTGGTTTCAATGAAATGATGAATCAGATTAGTGTCTTTAATCCATTGGATTTTATCAATTCCTTGTTCATCGGGTTTCATAATGGAAAAAATAACGTCAAAATGATAAGATTTTATTTTTTCTTGATGTTCTTTTTTGGGTAAATTACTGAGATAAACGTTATCTGAAACTTGATAAATAAAAAAATCGTAGTTATTGGATAAATAATTGATAACTCCATAATATTTTAAGAAATCACTGCCTTTTTTGATTAAATAATTTATCATGTTTTACTCTAAGATTATTTAAAAAAATTGCGAATTTATTGAATTAAAAAAAATTAATTGATAATAATGAGTGGAATTCATCGTTTATCGGTTGATGGTTTTGAAAGACCTAAAATCACTTATACTGATACCTTACAAAATAAAGCAGCTATTCAACAAAAATTAGACGGTTTTGTGGAAGTTCCTGAAGAGGAAATTGATAATTTAGATGAAGGTTCTTTTATCAGATACTTAAAATACGATACTAAAACTAAAAGGGAAAAATTTGTGACTGGGGGGGTTTTATTAAGAGTTTATCCTAAATTTTTAGTCATTAAAGGAAAGGGGGATGGGACTTTTAGTGCCCAAAGATTTATTGAAAAAAAAGATGGAACTTTCTATCCTACCCGTTTCTTTAAAAAATTAAATAATGAAGAAAAATTAAAAATGCAATTAATTGAAATGCAAAAAAAAGCGAATGAAATTATTACTGAATTAGAAGAAACCATTGAAAAACAACAAAGTGAGATAAATGAGCTTAAAAATTATATTAGAAAGGGTAAGAAATGATTGGTATTAATGGTTTTGGAAGAATTGGTAAAAATATTTTACGTCAAACTGATTTAGTGTCTGAAATTAACCAACCTAATTGTTCTTTAGAAGAAATTTTTTACATGATTAAATTTGATACCTTATTAGGAACCTTTAATGAAGTTGAATTAATTGGTGATGAGCTTTTCGTCAGAGGTCATAAAATAAATGTTTATTTTGAAAGAAATCTCCAAAATATCCCTTGGACTTGTCAAATTGTCATTGATTGTAGTGGTCAATTCCGTACCTTAGAAACTTTAGAAAAACATTTCAATGGGAAGGTACAAAATGTTATCTTAAGTGCTCCTCCTAAAGACCAAATGCCCACTATTATTAATGGTTTTAACCTTTGGAAAAATGAACCCATTATTAGTGCCGGTTCTTGCACCACGAACTGTTTAATTCCCTTATTAGACGTTTTTGATAAAAACTTTGGGATTAAAACTTGCCATTTTTTAACTGTCCATGCTGTCACTAATAGTCAAAGTGTGATTGACCACCGTCATCAAAAAGATAAAAGATTAGGTCGTGACGCTCATGCTAATATTATTCCTACTTCTACTGGCGCATCTGGGATGGTGGATGTTTTCTTTCCTCATTTAACTGGTAAAATTAGAGGGAATAGTGTTCGGGTTCCGGTAGAAAATGGAAGTTTTTTGGAGGTTTATTTGGAAGTGGAAAAAGATTTAGAAAGGGAAGAGGTTATAGATTTATTAAAAAATCACGAAGTTATTAAAATTTCTCCTCATCCTTTGGTTAGTTCAGATATTAAAACCAAAAATGAAATTTGTTTAATTGACCTAGATTTAATTAAAATTTATGATAAAAAAAGAATTAATTTAGGTGTTTGGTATAATAATGAAGGTGGTTATGTTCATCAATTATTAGAAATTGTAAGGAAAAAATCTTAATTTTATTTATTCATTTTTTTATGTCTTTAACTTTAAATGAAAGAACCATCTGTGACTTGGAGATGCTTCTTTTAGGTGGTTTTGCTCCCTTATCTGGTTTCTTAGATGAAGAAAATTATTATTCTGTTGTTCGTAACTGTCGTTTAACTGATGGTTCCTTGTGGGCCATGCCTATTGTTTTACCTGTGAGTTTGGAGGAACACATTAAATTACAGGAGTGTTCTGAAATTATCTTGAAGGATAAAACTGGATTACCTTTGGCAAAACTGGTGGTTTCTAGTAGATTTATCCCTAATTTAGAAGAAGAATGTGAAAAAGTTTATGGTTCATGTGATACTAATCACCCTTATGTAAAAATTGTTTTAGGTCAAGGTAAGGTTTATTATTATGGAGGTTCCGTGGAAAAAATCCATGGGGTTTTACATTATGATTTCACTGAAGACCGTCTCAGTGCTGAAGAAAGTCGTCAATGGATTCAAGAAAATGGATGGGAGAAAGTTTTAGGTTTCCAAACCCGTAATCCTATGCATCGTTCTCATTTTGAACTGACCAAATACGCCCTCAATAAATTAGGAGAAGGTGGAAAATTATTATTAACTCCTGTCGTTGGTGTCACCCAAGCTTGTGATGTTAATTATCATGTTCGCACCCGTTGTTATCAAAAATTAATGAAATATTATGATGGAAATGCCAAGTTGGTTTTATTACCTTTAAGTATGAGAATGGCTGGTCCACGTGAAGCACTTTGGCATGCTCAAATCCGAAAAAATTATGGGTGCACTCACTTTGTCATTGGTCGAGACCATGCTGGACCTAGTTATAAGAAAAAAGATGGCACTAGTTTTTATGGACCTTATGATGCCCAAACTTTTGTGGAACAATATCAGGATGAAGTTGGAATTGAGATTATTATGTCTCAGATGATTGTTTATGTGGAAAATTTAGGAGGATATAAACCCATGGATGAGGTGATAGAAGGAGATAAGGTTTTAAATATTAGTGGAACTGAACAACGCCGTTTATTAAATGAAGGATTAGAAATTCCTGAATGGTTTTCTTTCCCTGAAATTGTGGAAGAATTACGTTGGGAATTTAAACCTTTAAATAGACGTGGTTTATGTTTATATTTTGTTGGTTTAAGTGGAAGTGGTAAATCTACTATCGCTAATTACGTCAAAGAAAGATTAATGGAACAAGAAAAACACCGTAATTTTACTTTATTAGACGCTGATATTATCCGCACTCATTTAAGTAAAGGATTAGGTTTTAGTCGAGCTGATAGAAGCACTAACGTCCAAAGAATTGGATATGTGGCCAGTGAAATTGTTAAACATGGTGGTATTTGTTTATGTGCTAATATAGCTCCTTATGCTGATGACCGTCAAGTTAATCGTGAATTGATTAGTTCTGATGGACATTACGTGGAAATTTTTGTGGATACAATATTAGAGGAGTGTGAAAGACGAGATGTCAAGGGACTTTATAAATTAGCTCGTGAAGGTAAAATTAAAGAATTTACTGGAATTAGTGACCCCTTTGAAAGACCTGAAAATCCTGAACTAACACTAGATGGTTCAGGTGATATTAATGACAGTGTTGAAAAAGTCATTAGTTATCTAAGAGAAAAAGAATATATTTAAAAATTAATTTTTTTTGGAATTAAATTAGCCAAGGTTTGGTCATGAGTTACTACTAAAACAGTGGAATTTTCATTTAATTTCTTTATCATTTGATAAACATATTTTTTATGTTCATCATCCACACTGGAAGTGGGTTCATCTAGAAGAATGATTGGATTTTTTCTAAAATAACTTCTTAATAAGAGAACAACTTGTTTTTGACCACCACTGAGTTTATCGCCAAATTTACCGACATTAGTATTTAATCCGTCGGGGAGGTTTTGGAAGATGGACATGACGTCTAATTTTCCTAATTCACGGAGGAGATGAGGAGTGGAAAAATTGTTTCCATAATTTATGTTTTCTAAAACTGTTTCATTAAATAAAATGGTTTTTTGATTAACCATGGAAATCTTACTTCTTAAATAATCTCTATTGATTTGATTAATATCCACGCCATCAATTAAGATTTTACCTTTTTGTTTCCGATAAAACCCTAAAATTAAATTGAGGGTGGTTGATTTTCCACTTCCACTTTTTCCAACAAAAGCCACTAAATCTTTGGGTTTTATCACAAAACTTAAATTTTGGAGAATGGGTTTCTTTTGATATTGGAAAGAAACTTGATGAAATTCTATTTGACCATTATGAATAAAACCTTTTTGAGTACCATCATTAACTGTTTTCTTTTTGAGTGATTTAATAAATTCATTATTTTCATTGACTTTTCCAAAGAAAACTAATCCCTCACAAACCCTTCTGGATAAATTTCTTAAATGTTTGACTAAAAATAAAGCCATGGTAATTAGGGAAATCGTATAAGCTGGTGAAATTTGAGACTTGGAATAAAAATATAAAGAGGAAATAATTAAAACTGTGAAAAAAATAACATTGAGAATAGAAGAAACTAGTTTGATGTTGGCACTTTCACTCATTTCTTTTTTCATGGTTTTTTCATATTCTTGATGTAAAAGTAATAATCTTTTTTGTTCATAAGTGGTTTGACCACTGGTTAGGATGTTGAGGGAATTTTGTAATTTATCATCTATTTTCTTCATTAAATTATTTTCATTTTTTTCTCTATCCATGGCTATTTTGATATTTTTATAAGATAAGAAACCAAAAACTAATAAATAAATAATAATCATAGTTGTTCCGATTAATCCCATTTTCCAATTGATAAAAAATAAATAAATAATGACAATCAGGAAAGTTATTAAAAAAGGTAATAAATATTTATTAATCCTGTCAAAGAGTAAGGAAACATGGATAGGAACTTTAAGTAATCTGGCGACTAGTTCTCCGGTTTCTACGTTATCGTAATTGATTTCTATTTTTTTAAGAACTATGTCCACGATGCCTAATTTCAGTTCTCTTTCTAATAAGGGGTAATATTTGATGTCGACGCGGTCTTTGATGGTAATAGACATTTCTAAAATAAAATATGCGATGATAATGTAAAAAAATAACCATTTGAGGTGATTAGAATTTTTTTTGAGATTATTAATATTACTGAAGATTTGACCTGATAAAAATGAAATTAAAACAATTTCTAAAGGATAATTAAATAAAATTAAAATAACATTGGCGACTGACCATCCACGATGTCTTTTTAAAAAATCATAAAGATATAAATTTAAATTCATTAATTTAAAATGATTTAGATTTTAATTCTATGAATTGGAAAAATATTATTAAAAAATCTTGGTCATCTTATTTAGAATGTCATCCTACTCCTATTGCTGTTAATGGAATTATTGATGTTGATGGTAATTGTGGTAATGCTTGGTTAATCATTAAAAATAAAAAACATTCGTTGGTTTTAGAAGGTTTGAAAAAAAATTATTTAATTATTTCAGATGGGGAAATTCATTCTAATTTTTTATTGAAAACTCAATCTTATGAAAAAATTTATGCTTTTCATTTAGAAATGAAAAAAATATTAGAAAAACAAGGATTAAAAATTGAAATAGTTTCCTTCTTAGATTAATTTTCTGGTGGAAATTTTCTCGCTTAAAATATGGACTTATCTTGGATTAAAGTTTCTGAAATGGTCAATTTAGTTGAAATGGCAGCTCAATTAATTTTACAAGTTTACACTGGCTCTTTTGAAGTTATTGAAAAAGACGATAAATCTCCTTTAACTCTTGCTGATAAAAAAGCGAATGATTATCTTTGTGCTGGTCTAAAAAATTTATACCCTGACATTCCCATTATTAGTGAGGAAAACAAAAATGATGATTATGAAATCCGTAAAAATTATTCTTTTTGTTGGTTAGTTGACCCTCTAGATGGAACCAAAGAATTTATTAAAAGAAATGGTCAATTTACCGTTAATATTGGTTTAAGTTATTTTGGAAAACCTGTGGCTGGATTTGTTAATATTCCTTGCTCTATGGAAACTTATTTCGCCATTGCTGGTCAAGGTGCTTTTTATCGTGAAAATGGAAAAGAAATTATTAAGATTAGTGATTTACGTGAAGGACGTGATAGTGAGATCGTTCGGGTGATAGCCAGTAATAGTCATTTAAATGATGAGACCAAACGTTTAATTGAAACCATGGGTCCGGTGGAATTAAAAAATGTCGGCAGTTCTATTAAAATTCTTTGGATTGCCGAAAATAAAGCCGATATTTACCCTCGGATTGCCCCGACCATGGAATGGGATACTTGTGCTACTCACGCCATTTTAAATGAAGTCGGGGGTGTTTTATTGAAATATCCTGATTTGGAAGAAGAATTAGTTTATAATAAACCCAATTTATTAAATCCCTATTTTATCGCTCAAATGTCTAATTCTAGAATTACTCCAAAATGATCTGATGGATGAATAGATTTAGTAGGGGTGATGACTGTTGGTTGAGTTCCTATTAATTGAAATTTAGTGGGAATGGTTTCAAAATTGTAAAATATCCTATCTAATCTGGAATTATTACTCTTGGTATTCGTATTAGTTTTAGAATAAGTATATTTTTCTGATTCTGGTTCCCCAGCTTGGAGAAACGCGTCTAAATAATGAGTATTTGGATTTGTCGTGAAATTAGTATCCCCCATTATGATAGTTGGTTGGGTGAGGAGATGGGTAATGAAATGAAATTGTTCCTCTTTGGGATTATTTTTGCTGAAATCACTTTCTAAGTGGAAAGTTCCAACTGCCAGGGGTTTTTGATTGATTTCAAATTCTCCGTATAAAATACTTCTACCCATTTTAGTTTTTGGTAAAAGATATTTTTCCCAGTTTTTGGGTTTTACTTTGGATAAAAGTAAAGTATCATAACAAAAATTAAGTTCTTCTCCAATAAAATGGTATTTGGGAAAAGCTTTTCTAATTATTTTTAGTGATTCTTCGGTTACTTCTTGTAAAGCGATAAAATCTGGTTGGTAAATTTTTATTTCCCGACATAAGGTTTTAATTCGCTGTTGAAAATATCTTTCATCAAACCAAATGTTATAGGTTAAGAATAACATCTTTTTGTTTATATTCTTTTTTATAAATAAAATCAATTTTTTATATTTACTATATTATGAGTTATCAACCAATTTCTAATCAGAATAATAAGTTAAATTTTAAGAGTTATTATTCTGAAAAACCTAAAATAGTCTTTTTAAAAAAAAATTTATTAGATTCAGTCCTTACATTTAGAAAAGTTAGAGATGGAAATAAATTTTTAAATCTTTCTAAAAAATTACCTAAGAATGGAGATTATTATAAAATTGATAATTATTCTCAAATAGTTTCAATGAAAGAAGTAAATTCAGATAGTCATTTTGTTAAAAAGTTTATTGAAGAATATTATATATTAGCAGAAATAAAAGGTGCATTAAAAAATTTAACAATTGAATACCTAAGAGTAATAAATGTATCTATGGATAATCATGTATATATTTATTCATTAAAAGATGATAATAATAAAACTATAAATAATTTAAAATTATTAATAGATGTTAAAAATATAAATGAACCTCATAAAAATAACGATATTAACAGTATGAGATATAATACTATGTTTTATTTTTTTATTTCAAACACTCCCAATAGAAATAATAATAATAGATATTAATATCAATATTATAAAATATCAAATAAATTCAAAAAAATTGGGAAGAATCTTATTTATTTTTAATCCTTAAATTCTGCCCAAGGGTCATCATTTTCATTTTCCTGGAAAGAAATAGTCCGACACATTGGACACCTTAATTTATTTTGAAAATTGGTTGCCCACCAACTTTCTAAACAATTTTGATGAAAAACATGTAAGCATTCATTGCATTTTAAATTTTTTTGATTTTCAAAATCAGCCATACAAACCGCACAATAATCATCTCTTTCAATGGAAATTACATTTTCATTGGTATTATGTTTTTCTTGTTTTTGAGTATCAATCTTCTTCTTTAAATTTTCCTTGATTTCTTCTAGGATAGCTGGAGTAAAATCCTCTAAGTTTTTGATTTGATTAAAAATCGTGGTGGAACCTGAAACTTTACCAATAATAAAAAATAAATGTTTACAAATCCTATTTCTTAGTTTAAAATCTAGACAAGAACATTCTACTCCTGCTCTAAAAAAATAAAGTTGATAAGGTGTTTTAGTTGAACCTAAAACATTAACTTGAAAATCTGGATGATCCAGTTCTAAAAAATAAGTAATTTTGAGGGGTTGGGAAGAACTCCTCTGTTTTCTGGCGTTAGTTGACCAATCCATTTTATTTGGTATGAGGATTATCTTTTAATCTTTCAATTTTTTTTAATTAGTTTTAATTTAAGTTGGTTTTAATTTAAGTTGGTTTTAGAACATCTATTCTTTCTTCAGATTTTAAATAAGGTAAATTGAGGAAAGTTAAAATTTCTTTTTCACTAGTGAGATTGGGTATGATTTCATTAGTTTCTTGATTGATTAATTTTTTTTCATTTAATTTTAACCCTCTTTTCGCACAATATTCTCTTAAATTTCGGTTATATTTATCAGAACCCGTGAAATATAATAAGGCGTAAGGATATTCTTCGGGAGTGGTGCATAAAATATCTATTCTTCTAGCTGGGAGATGAGGAAGACCAACGATGCCCATAAATTTTTTGGTTCCTAAAGCCAATTCTTCTTTAAAATATTTATTTTTTTTAAGGAAAAAGATAAGTTTAGAGAGGATCTCTGGGTCAGAAGAGGGGACGAGGATATCAATATCTCCGGAAGTAGGTTCTTGACGCCGGTAGGAACCGACGATTTGAAAGGGGTGATTAATCCAGATACTTTGGAGTAATTTCTCGTGGAGTTTCATTTCTTGATGGGGTATTCTTTGATTAATATCTTGGTAATATTTGAGACCGATGCGTTGTTTTTCGTTGAGGACTTCAAATTGTTTGGCTTTCAGGATTTCAAAATCCGTAATCCCTTGTTGAATTAAATTTTGGGCGGTTTTAAAACCTACTCCATAAATTTTTGATAAATCTTCTAAAAATTCGTGTGGGGGTGGAGGTTGAAACTTATTTTCTAAAATTTGATTGATTTTATCGGCGATGCCTTTGCCGATACCTTTGAGATGAGTAATTTCTTGAAGAGTGGTAATAGGTTGGGGATGAGTAGAAAGAGATTTGATGGCGTTTTCATAAGCTTTATGTTTAAAGAAATTACCGTGATATTTTTCGTGGAGTGAAAGTTTTTCTAATTCATCGATAATTATTTGGTTCATTGATTTAAATTAATCTTTTTATTTTTAATATTTCATTAAAAAAATATTAAAATATTAAAATATTAAAATTAAAATTAAAATTAAAATAAAAAAAAAATTGATTTGAAAAAGTATTTAAAAGAAATTAGAGTAAGATAAAAAAATGATTGGAAAACTCTTTTATTGGTTAGGTTTAATTGAAAACAATGGACCAATTGAATTTGTAAATGATAATGACACTAGTGTTTTACCTATGTTTCAGAAAGTAATTGTGGATTAAGTAAATTTTAAATTTATAAAAACTTTTATTATAAAAATGTTAGGAAAAATTCTTTATTTATTAGGTTATACCAAAACAGATGAACCTATCACTTTTGTGAAAGATGGAAGTTTAAATCAGTTACCTATTTATTCTGATGAAAGTAATTAGTAAAATAATTGTTTATTGACACATTTTTCTTGTATAAGTTTATCTTGATTTTCTTGAAATTTTTTATTTTTTATTTCCTGAAGGTTTTCACAAAAATGATCTTCAGGAAGTCGGTGTTTTCCACAAAATTTCTTATCACATCCTGAACAGGATATAGCTATACTTAAAATCTTAAGCTTACAATCTGGATTTTGACACCTCATCTTAATATGACTATGAAAATTTTTTTTAAAATGGATTTAAAATAATATTTTTCAATTTTTTTTTAAACATTAAATTTTATTAAGTAAAATTAAGAGATGAATAGATATCGTTATGGAACTGCTGGTTTTAGATATTTAAATGATGAGATATTAAAAATTTGTTTTCAAATTGCTTTGGGGTTAATGTCTTTAGAGCGGATGGAATTTGGAATTATGGTCACCGCTTCACATAATACCGCTGAATATAATGGAGTTAAAATTGTGGATGATGAAGGAATGATGTTAGGGGAGGAAGAGGAAAAAGAATTAGAGAGGATAGTTAATTTGGGGGAAAAAGAAATGAAGTTATTGATAGAGGAATTAAAGGGGAAAAGTGGTGGGGGAGTGAAAAAGGTGCGGTTTGGGAAAGATACTCGTGAAAGTTGTGATGAAATTATTAGGAGAATAAGTCAAGGGATGAAAAAATTAGGGAATGGGAATAGAAATGGGAAAGTGGAAGTAATTTTGGAAGGTTATTGTCATACACCTTTATTGCATTATTTAAGTACTGGATTTGAGCGGGAACAATATTTTCAGGTTCGGAAGGTTGAATTAGGACGTGATATTTATGTTGATTGTGCTGGTGGGGTTAGTGATTATATGTTAAAAGAATTAAATCACCCTCGTTTGAGGGGTATTTGTGGAGTGGGGGAGAAAGAATTAAATGTGGGATGTGGGAGTGAGTATATCATCCATGAGAGGTTAAAACCTGAAAGGGTGGAGAATGGAATTTTGGGGTGTAGTTTAGATGGGGATGGTGACAGAATAGTTTTTTGGGTGGGAGAGGGAGAGAAAGTTTTTGTTTTTGATGGGGATTATATTATGAGTTTATGGGCTTTATATTTTAAAAAGAAATTTGGGGAATGTGTAGTAGTAACCACACCTTATTGTCATAGTAATTGTGCTCAATTTTTAGAGCAAAATGGAATTGAAGTAATTTATCGGGCAACAGGGATTAAAAATTTAGTGCGGGAAGCTCGGAAACATCCGGTGAGTGTTTATTTTGAGGCCAATGGACATGGGACGGCTTATATTGAACGGGAATTTGAGGGTTTAGTGTTAAATCAATTAATAGGGGATGGAATTTATAATATTTTAACGACTATTCAAATATTAGATGAATTGGAGATGAGTGTAATGGATTGGAAAGCTTTATTTGATAAAAGTAATGTTCGGCAATTTTCAGTTCCGGTGGGTGATTGGAAGATAGAGGTGAATGAGATTGGGGATAAAATTTTATCGCCAAAATATTTACAAGATTATTTTGATAAATTGGAAGGGTGTGGTAAAATTTTTGCACGTCCGAGTGGAACTGAACCTATTATTCGCGTTTATTTGGAAGGGGGAGAGGATTTAGAAAAGGAAATTAAAGTTCTCTTTTCTTCCCCGTCTTAAAATCAGCGGGAAGATTAAATTTCTTTTGGGAGTTAACAAAATTTTTACTAGTCATTCCGACAAAACCTTTATGTCGAGGTAGAGCGGTTTTGGGGAAAGGCAGTGCAAATTTTTCTGGTTTATAAAAAATAGAATGAACCATGGCGGTGTCTTTGATGAGTGGATAAATATATTTGCCTAAATATTTTTGGTCATTACCCCATTTTTTATATTCTGGATTACGAATATAATTCCAAAATTGTTCTATAATTTCAGGTCGACATAAAATTTTATTTCTAACTCCCCACATTCCTGCCATAATTAAGGAACGATTAGCTGGATGGTCTCTCATAATATGGAAATTTTTATCTGATTTTAGCCATTCTTTGACGGCTTCGGCATCTCTTTGTAAAAGTCTGGCATCAGCATCTCTGGAAATCACGACATCATATTGGGTATCAAATCCGGCTAAAAATCTTAACATAGCATTTTGACTTCCATTTTCAACATTAATTTGATGAAGAGAAACATAGGGTAAATTTTTGAGATGATTAATGACTTCTAAATCAGCTGTTTGAGTATAATAAACTACCATTTCCCATCCTGGAAATAATTTGGGTAGTAAAATAGCGTTTTCCCATAAACCGTAATGATAAAGTTTGGTTTTTCCCCAAATACAAAAACTGACGACTTTTCTTCCGGGATAATCTTTTAAAAAAGTATCTGGTTTTGCTTCTGCTGGAGGAGTTGGTTTTGGTGGTTTGGTTGGTTTATTGTTTTTAGGTTGGATTTTGCACTTTTGAGGACAACATTTTTTGGGAGGTTTTTTATTTTTTGGGAAAAAATATTCTTCAACTTGGGCGATAAGTTCGTCCATAGTTAAAGTTTCCTTATTTAAAAAAACTTGATTTAAATAAGCTTTTAATTCTTCTAAATGCATAATATTACAGTGATTTTTTAAATAGGAAATCTTACTTTTCTTTTGTGGAATTGCACTGGTTTTCCTTCTGCATTTAGGAGGGTTAATCCTACTTGAATTGTTTTTGTTTCTTCTTGATTGCGACTTTGATTGATTTGTTGACATTCCTCTTCGGTAATAAAGGCACATGTAATATCTGACATAAATTTAAAACATATTTTAATTATGTTTTTCGGTTTTTTTTAGATTGGTAATTGTTAAAGGTGTAGGTATTATAACGTCTTGGACGATGTTGTTTGTTTTTTTTTAACTCTATAAACTGGTAATTGAAAATTTTCAATTTTACACTCAATTCCTCATTTCTGGGAACAAAGATAACCACCCCATACATAGGGAATTGGTGTTCAATTGACGCGAGGTCGCTTGTTCAAGAGAAAAACTTCGTTTTTCTTGAATTACAAGAATAAACAAAGGTTATCTCTTGTCCCACCTGTTTATAGGTTGCCGAAAACTACATCAAACTTCCT
>Ga0180438_10008313_pt1 | contig 13226 bp, 11 predicted proteins | sample SS_ome_12_FD_132455 | JGI IMG/M metagenome (GOLD analysis project Ga0180438, IMG submission 132455) | Hypersaline lake sediment archaeal communities from the Salton Sea, California, USA - SS_3_D_2 metaG | ecosystem: Environmental > Aquatic > Non-marine Saline and Alkaline > Hypersaline >... | reverse complement strand
TGCCGATATCGTGCGCTTTATTGGACACACCTGCCCGTCGCAGCAGGAAGCGCCCATGATCCTCGCCAACGACGTCCGCGAGCTGGCGCGGAGTGTCGAGCAGCCGCTTTCGCTGCAAGAGGCCGGGCTCAGCCCAGAGCAGTTCGAGGCCGGCCTGCCAAAGCTGATCGAGAACTCGGAAAGCGATGCCACGCTCGTGGTGACTCCGCGCATCCCCGGAGGTGCAGAGCTGGAGCGCCTGTTCCGCTATGCCTTTGCCGGTAGGCCGATTGATTTCTAGCCTCAGCCCCTGGAGGCTGTGCTTCTTGGCACATTGAGCTCCTGCTGCTCCGGCGCACTGTCGGAGCGTCCCGCCGCAACGGGCGGCAAAACCACACGCAAGCAACGAGGAGGAGAGCAACATGCACGGCTTCATGGGAGGGCTGCTCACGGTACATCTGAGCAGCGGCCAGATCTCTACCATGCCCCTGGACGAGCGTCATGTGCAAGACTTTGTCGGCGGAGCCGGCCTGGCCTGCCGCTACCTCTTTGAACGCATCGATCGCGACACAGATCCGCTCGGCCCTGAGAACCCGCTGCTGTTCATGACCGGCCCACTGGTAGGAACGGTGGCTCCTATGTGCGGACGCTATGTTGTCTGCGCACGCTCGCCACAGACAAGCCTGTGGGGCGAGGCAAACGCAGGAGGGCGCTTTGGTCCCTTCCTCCGCTTTGCCGGCTATGACGGAATCCTCTTCACGGGGCAAGCCTCCCATCCCGTGTATCTGTCCATCTGGAACGGCGAGGCCGAGCTCCGGGATGCGCGACACCTGTGGGGCGAAGACGCCTATCAAACACAGCAGGCAATCCGCGATGAACTGGGCGATGGGCCTTTGAGCGTTGCTTGCATCGGCCGGGCTGGCGAGAACCTGGTCAAGTATGCCGCCGTGATGAACGATCGGGGGCGAGCCGCCGGACGCACTGGTATGGGCGCGGTCATGGGCTCGAAGAACCTCAAAGCGATCGCGGCTGGCGGCAAAGCCACCGTGCCCGTTGCCGATGCCGCAAGGCTCAAGTCCGCAGCCAGGGAAGCCATAGCAATCCTTGAGGAGGATCCGACCGCACAGTTCTTCACCGCAGGCGGCACAGCATCGGCCACCGATACGCTGATGTGGATGGGAGACGTGCCCGTCCAGTACTTTAGCAGGGGATTCTGGGAACCCACCACCAACCTGGGGGGTGCCACCATGGCCGAGACCATACTCACCGACAAGTCGGCCTGCTATGGTTGTACAGTGGCCTGTGGCCGCGTGACGAGCATCCAGGGTCGTCACGCCACAGAGGGAATCGACGGCCCAGAATTCGAGACTATTGCGGTGTTTGGATCCCTGCTCCTCAGCGACGACCTGCCAGGTGCCGCATATGCAGGCCACCTGTGCAACCAGTACGGTCTGGATATCATAAGCACAGGTTGTACAATCGCCTTCGCCTACTACCTGTACGAGCAGGGCACCATCTCCAGCGACGATACGGGCGGGCTCGAACTGCACTGGGGCGACATCGAACCGGCTCTGACGCTCATCGGGCAGATTGCCCAGCGCCAAGGGTTCGGAGCCATCCTGGCCGAGGGCGCACGCTATCTGGGGCAGCAGTACGGGGTCGAGGAGCTGGCCGTCCAGGTCAACGGACTGGAAGTGCCCATGCACGACCCACGCGCCTTTGTCGGCATGGGCCTGGTCTACGCTACCTCCCCCCGCGGGGCCTGCCACAACAAAGGCGACATGTTCCGCGTTGACCTGGGAGGTGCAATCTACGAACTGGGCATCGACGTTGGCGACCGCTTCGAGAGTTCGCCAGCGAAGGCATCGATGACGGCAAGGATACAGGACTGGCGTACGCTGCAGGACTCGATGGTCATGTGCATGTTCAACAACGCTGACGTGCGTCTCATCCTTGACATGCTGAACGCGGTCACCGGCTGGGATCTGCAGATGGAGGACCTGCTGCCACTCGGTGAACGGGCCTTCAACCTCAAACGCCTGCTCAACGGCAAGCTGGGTCTGACCGCCGCCAATGACCGGTTGCCCAAGCTGCTACTGCAGCCGCTCACGGACCAAGAGGTCGAAACCGCTGTCCCCGACATGGGGGTGCTGTTGCCAGCCTACTATCAGGTACGCGGCTGGGACGCCGGCACGGGCATGCCGACAGACGCGAAGCTGGGGCAGCTGGGACTGCAAGATCTGCTTGGGCAGGGGCCCTAGGCAAAGGCGAACGGCCGGCCGGGGACGAACTTGCCTTGACCGGCAGCGCCCACGAACTGCCCACCGGCCACGATCACCTTGCCCCGCAGCAGCACAGTGCGCGGATAGCCCCGCACCACGTGGCCCTCGTAGGGACAATAGTCCACGCGTTGGTGAAGGGACTCGGCCGACAGCGTGACCTGGCGGTGAGGATCATAGATCACCAGGTCAGCGTCGGAACCCACCGCGATGGCCCCCTTTTGCGGGTACAGCCCAAAGAGCCGCGCCGGGTTGGCCGCACAGACGTCCGCAAAGCGCTGCAACGACATCCGGCCCTCATCCACCCCCGCACTGAACAGCAGGGGCACGCGCGTTTCGATCCCTGGTGCGCCATTGGGGATCTCGGCGAAGGAGTCACGGCCGCGAACCTTGTGGGTCTCATAGTACCACGGGCAGTGATCAGTGGACACGACCTGCAGGTCTCCTCCGGCCAGCGCCTTCCAGAGCACGTCCCAGTTGGCCCGGTTTCGCAGTGGAGGAGAAAGGACGTACTTGGCGCCCTCGAATCCGGGCCGCAAGTAGTCATCCTCGGATAAGAACAGGTACTGCGGACAGGTCTCGGCGTAGACTTGCTGCCCTCGCTCCCGGGCCCGCCGGACGGCGTCAAGGGCTTCGCGGCAGGTGAGATGCGCGATGTACACCGGTGCATCGACCAGGTGTGCCAGTGTGGCCACGCGGTTGGCGGCCTCAGCCTCGACCAGCGCCGGGCGGCTCAGGGGATGGTAGCGGGGCGCGGTCTTGCCCTGGCGCAGCAGTTCCGCTGTGAGATAGGCGATGGCCTCGTGGTTCTCAGTATGCACCATCGGCAGCACGCCACAATCGCGCGTTGCCGCCAGCAGGCGCAGCATCTCTTCATCGCCCAGGTGCAAGCCCGGGTAGGCGGTGTACAGTTTTGCGCTGGCGTATCCCTCGCCAGCCAGCTGCGAGAGCTGCGCCAGCGTCCTCTCTGAGCTGTCGGCCAGCGTCAGGTGCAATGTATAGTCGACCGCCACGCGGTCGTCTGCTTCCGCGCGGCGCGCAGCAGCACCCTCAAGCAGATCGTCGCCACGGAAATTGCAGGTAAAGTCAATGACCGTTGTCGTACCGCCACAGGCGGCAGCGATCGTCCCGCTGGTGAAATCGTCGGTAGAGGTTATATCGCCGACGTCCATCTGCAAGTGCACGTGCGCGTCGACGAATCCGGGGAAGACATAGTGCCCCTGGGCATCGATGATGCTCTCCCCTTCCAGCCCCGTGCCGACAGCGGCGATCTTCTCGCCCACAATGCCCACGTCGGCGTCGATCAGACCATCTGGCGTGACCACCATCCCGCCTTTGACAACAGTGTCCATCACGTCCTCCAAGAGTCCTCCAACTCTATGCGCCCCTCACACCGCCGCCCGCTCACGTGGCTGTTTGCGAGGGCGGGTGGTAGAGAGAAGAAAAGAGGGGCACCGAGGTCGGCACGCCTCGATACCCCTCGTGGCCTGCAAGGCCTCTGCGGGTCTTACCAGTAGGGCCCCCACCCACCCCAGTGCGGATAGCCCCAACCCCAACCCCAGCCGTAGCCAGGCCACCAGTACCCATCATAGTACGAAGGGTACTGGGGGGGTCCCCAGTACGGGGGCGCGTAGCCTCCGTAACCAGGAACGTAGAGCACCTGGCCGATGCGGATGTAGTTGGGATTAGGCAGTCCGTTCATCGCCGCAATGGTGTACGGGTTGACGCCGTACATGCGGCCAATGGCGAACAGCGTATCCCCCGGTCTGACCACGTAGTAGCCCGGATCAGCCAGGGCGGTAGTGACGCCCACAAGCAATTGCAGAGCCAACAGGAATACGATGAGCAGCGTAGCTCTTCTTGCCCACTTTCTCATGGCTCCCTCCTTGACATTTACACATGCACGGACGCTAAGAATCCGCCTGGTTGGTGAAATGGACTAGCAGATAGCGAGCCGTCACCAGGGGATGTAGAGCGTCTGTCCGACGTAGATCAGGTGCGGATTCCAGATCCCGTTCAACTGGGCAATGGCCCACACTGTGGTGCCGAAATACCAGGCGATGCCGCTCAGCGTATCACCCGGCTGCACAATGTGAACGCGCCATGGTCCAGGCGAGGGTCCGGTCACCGGTATAAGCAGTACTTGCCCAGCGCGGATGTAGTTGACATTCCAGATGCCATTGGCCTGCGCGATGGCCCAGATTGTCGTCCCATAGTGCCGGGCGATCCTGGTCAGGTTCTCACCCATCTGCACGACGTGATAGACGGGATACCCTGGAGCGGGGGCAGGCGGTGGTGCCGCCGGCGCTGGGGGCGCGGCAGGCGCGGGTGCTGCTGGCGCCGCGGGTGGCGGCGCGGCCAGCGCAGCCAGCGGAGTCAGCAAGGAAATGACTAACAGAATCCCAACAACACTCAAGAACCTTTTGCCGGTCATCATGAAAGACCTCCTTCTTCTGACATAAGGGCCACCTATTTGGTTGACCCCATTATACTCCATGACAGTGCGCTTTTCAAGTGCTTCCGATATGGTCAAATGCAGTCAGTGCACATCAAAAGGAACGTCCCTGTTCCTCAATGCGTCTTCATGCTAATGGCACGGACGCCGTGACGCCCCATAAGAGGACAATCGATCCCTCAGTAGATAAGACGTTAGCCAAACCCAAGAGTTTCGGCTGGCGCTGGCGATGTATTATGACTATGGAACCACGTTTTGCGGCAGAGCGCATGACATTGTACGCCTTTGTTCTAGATCCTTTCATGACTTTCACAGGACAGGCGCGGTTTTGAGCCCCATACGTGCCCAGCCTTGGCATCTACGATGAAACCAAGGGTACACCCGCCGTCGCGCAAGAGTTGCAAAATGTACATAAATATGCTATAATGGGGCTAATTGTGAGGCCGCCTTTCTGGCTAGCAAACGAAGGGAGGACACGTAAGATGTCAGCGAACTGGACTCGGCAGACAAGCCGATACCTCGCCATCACCATCCTGCTCGTTCTCGTCTGCCTGGGAGCCATGCTGCCCTCTGCCGCCTTTGCCGCGGACTCGCTGTGGCGTGCCGAGTACTTTGACAACCAGAACCTGACCGGCACACCCGTTGTGGTCGTCGATGAGGATGCCATCAACTACCGGTGGAGCAACCACGGCCCAGGCTACGGGATACGCTATCGCAACTTCTCGGTGCGCTGGACAGCTTACCCCCACTTTGCCGACGGCACCTGGGTGTTCAAGGCCTATACCGACGACGGCGTGCGGCTATTCGTCGACGACCAGTTGGTGATCGACGAGTGGCACGATCACCCGGTCACGCTTTATGAGCGTCAGCTCTACTTGACGCCTGGCTACCACAGCGTGCGCGTGGAGTACTACCAGAACATTGGCGATGCGACAGCCATCGTGTGGTGGGAGCGTCTGTCGCCGCCTGCCACGATATGGCGGGCAGAGTACTTTAACAACCCCTACCTGATTGGTGCCCCAGTCCTGGTGCGAGATGAGGCCAACATCTACTACGATTGGGGAACAGGCGCCCCAGCATCTGGCGTTGCAGCCGACAACTTTTCGGTGCGCTGGACTGGCACCGTCAACTTCCCGGCGGCCGGGAACTACACCTTCCAGACAACGTCGGATGACGGCGTGCGCGTGTGGATCGACGGAGGGCTGCTGATCGACAATTGGCGCGACCAGCCGACCACCACGATCACGGCGGTGCGCTTTGTCTCCGCTGGTGCACACCCAGTCATTGTCGAGTTCTATGAACGCTACGGCACCTCGCGGATCTACTTCTCTTGGGGCTCAGACGTGCCTCCCCCACCCACCGTGACCCCGCCCCCATCCGCCGAGGTCATTGTTGACAACTTGGACCCCGGGTTCCAGAAGGGCGGGCCCAGCGGCAGCTGGTACTACCGCTCGGTGGGCTACAAGGGACACACCTACTGGACCTACAACAGCGATTCAGTGGTGTACAACTTTGCCAAGTGGGTCCCACAGCTCCCAGGGGCGGGCAACTATGAGGTGTTTGCCTTTATCCCCAAGCAGCGTGCCGACACACGGAGCGCCCGCTACCGCATTTACCACAACGGTACCGAGCACTCCCACTGGCTCAACCAGTCCATCTACTTTGACAAGTGGGTTTCGCTAGGCAGCTACTACTTTGCCGCCAGCGGCAGCGAGCATGTGTACCTGGACGACGTCACAGGCGAGCCCTATGCGTCCTACAAGATTGGCTTTGATGCGGTCAAGTTTGTCCCGGTTGGCGGCGCCGCACCGACAGCGGTACCGCCTCCCACCACGACACCCGTTGCCCCTACGACCACACCGGTGGCGCCCACTACGACGCCCGTTGCGCCAACCGTCACGCCTACGGTGCCCAGCTGCGCCATCACGCCCATACTGGGCTTTGGCCAGGTGTGGAACACCTACCCCGATGTGCGCGCCAAGCTCGGCTGCCCGACGGAGCTGGAGATCAACACCTGGAGCGCTGAGCAGACCTTTATCAACGGGTACATGTTCTGGCGCAGCGACTTGAGGCTGATCTATGCCGTGTACAACAATGGCACCTGGGAAAGCTTCGTCGACACCTGGAACGAAGGCGATCTGGAATGGGATCCGACGATCATCCCGCCGGCTGGCTACATCCAGCCCAAGCGAGGCTTTGGCAAGGTCTGGCGCGATCAGGCTGGGGTCAGAGACAAGCTCAGCTGGGCAACCACAGAGGAGCGTGGCCTCAACGCCTCTTGGCAGGGATACGACGGTGGCCTGATGCTGTGGAGCGACACCCAGGGCGTATTCGTCCTGTACAATGACGGTACCTGGAGCCGCTACTAGCTGAACCTTCATCAGCACGAGAAAGGGCCTTGGCAATCGCGCCAAGGCCCTTTTTTTCTTTCCCGGCCAACGAAGACGGTCATGTGTCCCAGCGGATGTCCAGCTCCTCCAGCGCCTGCGCCTGCAGGCGCCACATCTCCTCTCTATCTGCGGTGGTCTCATGATCATAGCCCAGAAGATGCAGCACCCCATGGACCACCAGGATCGACAGCTCGACATCCACCCCATGCCCATAGGCGGTGGCCTGTTCAACAGCCCGGGGATAGGAGATCACAATGTCGCCCAGGTATGGCACGGTGTCCGGAGCGGTGACAAAGGCAGTCTGATCCTGACGCTCGCCAAAGGCCAGCACGTCGGTGGGCGCATCCACACCACGGTATTCCCGGTTCAGCGCCTGCACCTGTGCCTCACCGCCAATGACCACGGTGAGCTCTCCAGAGGCCGGCCAGCCAGCGGCCGAGAGCGCTGCGCGCGCTGCGCGCTGGCACAGATCGGAGTGCAGCGGCACAGTGAATTGGGGCGAGACCTGCACATTGACCGCCAACACCTCGCCAGCGGTCATGCTGCAGGCTGTTGGGTCATGCTGTCCTTCTCAGGGTATTGGATGCGCAGATGGGAAACACCCTGCAGGACCTCAATAAAGGCGGTGCGGATAGAGTCCAGATCACGCAACGTCAGCTGGCACTCGTCGAGCTCCCCACTGACCAACCTGTCGTTGCTGATCTTGCGCACAATCCGTTCGATCTCCCCGGCAGAGGACGGCGACGAGGCACGCACGGCGGCCTCGACACTGTCGGCCAGCATCACGATCGCCGCTTCCTTGCTCTGTGGGCGCGGACCGGGATAGCGAAAGTCAGCCTCATCCACGGGCTCGCCGTCAGCTTCTTTGCGGGCTTCGCGGTAGAAATAGCCAAATCCAACGCTCGTTGTTCCGTGATGCTGCGCCATGATGTCAAGCACCTTGCGCGGGAAGCGGTACTTGCGCGCCAGGTCAAGGCTGTCCCGGACGTGGCTGATGATGATCTCGGCACTGGTCTTGGAGTCCAGTTGCTGGTGGTAGTTCTCACCGGCCGCCTGGTTCTCCACGAAGAAGTAGGGGCGCAATACCTTACCCACGTCGTGGTGCAAGGCGGCCACGCGCACCAGCAGCGGGTCAGCTCCGACCAGGTGCGCCGCGCGCTCACTGAGGTTGCTGACGATGAGGCTGTGGTGATAGGTGCCAGGTGCCTCTGTGAGCAGCCGCCGCGTCAGCGGGTGCGTGGGCCGCGCCAGCTCCATGAGCTGCAAGGGCGTCGCGATGCCAAACACGCTCCCCAGCCAGAAGAAGCTGGTGAACGTCAGGCTGGCGGACAGCAGGCCATTGGCAACACTGGCGCCCGTCAGCTGCAGCAAACCCATGGGATCATAGCCCCAAGTGGACAGACGGAAAGCGAGCGCCACAATGGCGTTGACCAGCGCAGTGGCCACTCCAGCCCAGGCAAAAGTGCCCAGGTGTTCCAGACGCGAGACTACCAGTGCGGCCACCACGCTGCCGAGCAGGACATAGACCGTCAAATCTAGAGAGCCACCGGTGACAAAGCCAACAAAGAGGCTCAGCGTGAAGGTGGCCACGATGGAGAGTTGGGTGTCAATCAGCACAGACACAAGCATCGCAAAGGCCGCCATGGGGAAGAAATAGGGCAGCAGAACATGGCCGGGCATGACAAGCTTGGCCGCAACAGCTGTGAGAACGATCAGCAGGCCCAGCAAGACAACCCGTCCGCGGTGACGCAGGATCTCGCGGCGCAGCTTCCAGATGTAGACACTCAGCACCAGAACCAGTGCCACTACAAGGAGTATCATGCTGAGCAAGGTGTGGATCTCGAGCTGCGAGGGCTGCAGGCCAAGCGCTGTCAGCTGCTCCAGATGCAGCGGCGTGATCACATCACCTTGGCGCAGAACGGCCTCCCCCTGCTCAATGACCACTTGCACTGGCTGCACCGCGGCGCGCGCCTGTTCTCGCCTGGCAGCCGTTTCTTGCTCATTGAAGAACCTGCTGGGCTTGAGCATGGCCTGCACGACGCTCGACACCACTTCGGCCTCGTCGGGCCCGAGTGCGTAGCTTACCAACTGCGGGACGGATGCGCGCGTCTCTGCCAGCTCATCGTTGCGCACACCATCTCGCATCAGCCGATCGAGGAGATAGGACACCTCACTGGACACACTCTGCCAGCTGCTATCGTCCAGTGAGACTACTGTGGTGACCACAGAGGCTGCCAGGTCCAGGTCAGGTATCTTGGAGATCCACCTAGCCTTTTCCTCCACTGAGGCGCGATCATCCTGCCTGATGGACTCGATGTAGGAGAGGATTTGGCCGACCCGCGTCAGCTGCTGGCGCGCCACGGAGGAATCCACGGAATAGGCCGGTTCCACCGCGGCTTCCGCACGGGCTTGCGCATCCTCGGTCAGCAAGCGACTGACGTATGTCACGCGCCGGGGGGCCAGCACATCATGCGTGCTGACCATCCCACTGGTATAGGCGCTGCCGCGAGGTATTGCTGGCAGCACCAGCGTCAGGCTCAGGCCAGCAACGACAAACAGGGCACAGAGCAGCAAAGGCACCCACGCTCTATGCGTTGACTCCTTTTCGATTGAAACAAGCGGGGCCTTATCACGGGCCCCGCTCGAATTGGATTGTGACATCCAGGCTGTCCTGAAGGGTTCAGTCCTAGTTGGATCTCGCGCTAGTCCTTGGCGACAAGCAGTTCCCTCACTACCTCATTGACAAGCTTACCATCCGCCCTGCCCTTGATGCGGGGCATGAGGATGCGCATCACCTGCCCAAGCTGCTGTGGGCCCTGAGCGCCAGACTCGGCGATGGCCTGCTTGGCCGCCAAAACGATCTCCTCGCGGTCGAGCTGTTGTGGCAGGTAGCCAAAGAGCACATCCAGCTGCGCCTGCTCCTCCGCAACACGCTCAGCGCGCCCTGCCTTCTCGAACTCTTCCAGCGATTCGCGATGCTGTTTGACCTCGCGGTCGATCAGGTTGAGGATCTCTTGGTCCTTGAGCTCGCGCTGCTTGGCAATCTCCTCATTGGCCACTGCTGCCAGTGTAAGTCGAATCGCCGACTTGCGCGCTGCGTCACGATCCCTCAACGCCTGTTTCAGATCCTGAAGCAGCTGCTCTTTGAGGCTCATCCCTCGCTCCCCACATCATCACACGGCCAAACGCGCATCGAACAAGAGGACTTGCAGAAAGGGCTGTTTCTAGTCGTAGCGATGCTTCAGCGTCTGCTTGCGGCTCTTGCGGCGCTTGGCGGCCTTTTTCTTCTTGCGCAAGACGCTTGGCTTCTCATAGAAGCGACGACGACGAACCTCCGAGAGCACGCGTGCCTGCTGGACCTTTTTCTTAAAGCGCTTTAGCGCGCTTTCAAAGGACTCGTCCTTATCGACAATCACACGCGTCACGCACTCCCCTCCCCTCTTCCCAGCGCAGAGCTCACAGGCTGAGCGGTCTGCTCGCTGTTCATTGCGGGCTTGAATTATAGTTGGGCGGGTAGAAATGTCAAATTGGGGGCTTGAAACACGGGCAAAGGCACTGGAGGGAGCCGACCGTCAGCAGGCCAAGAGACGGCGCACCCCACGCTCAAACCGCTGTTGCGCAGAGTGCGCCCAGTTCAAGGAGTACGCTATTCCGCTTGGCGAACCACCGCCATGGCCGGACCCTGCCCCTCAGGCAAGGGTATGCCACGGCGCATGTGCAGCCAGCCTATGCCTGCGGGGGCATCTCCAGCCACTTGTTCTGCACAAGGAAATCGGTCAGCAGTGGAATCCTGAAGTACAGCCCCTGATAGGCCTGGTAGGCGTAGTAGAGCGCCGGAATCACCGGCAGCAGGAAGACCAGCCACAGGACACAGGCCAGGCACCCTCCCGTCACCGCCGACAAGCCGCAGTACACGATGCCTGCCAGTATCTCAAAGATTACCGCCGCGGCCAGAAAGCCCAGCGACTGGATGGCGTGAAAGCGCTGGAAAGGCCGCTCCTTGCTCTCCTCAGCCAGCAGCATGACCGCCGGAACGATCAAGGGTACCAGCACCTGGCTGGCGTAGGCCAGCGCAGCCATGAGGCGGTCGTTGTCCGTGGCCTCCTCTGCCGGCCAGGCATTGGGCGATGCGGCAGCAGGCTCGAAGATCTCTTCGACCTCAGGCGCTTCCTCGGGCAGCTCTGGCACTCCCTCTGCCTCCTGCTCGAGGTTTTTCTCTTCTTCGCTCATGCCATTCCACCTCCTCTCTACTAAAGATACGCAAGATGCGCCCCAGGGTTGCATACTCAACGGGCATTCTGAATCGATGGACGCACACTGCAACTCTAGCGTTCCAGTCGCAGATGGACAAATCGTCGCCGCCTTTCAGGTTGCGCCGGGTCTCTCGCTGTGCTAGAATTGACCGCGCTGCGCTCATTCAAACTACGAGGGCTTTCGCCCACTGCACGAAACGGAGGTCAACCGCCATCAGCACGCCGCGTCTGCTCTTCATGGGCACGCCACGCTTCGGCCAGCTCATACTGGAGGCACTCGTCGACCACTACGAGATCGTCGGCGTGGTCACCCAGCCTGACCGGAAGGCGGGGCGCAGTCGCAAGGTCATGGTCTCAGCGGTCAAGGCCCTGGCCTTGGAGCTCGACCTGCCTCTGCTCCAGCCGCGCAGGGTGCGCGACGAGAGTGCCCTGCAAGAACTGCGGCAGCTAGAGCCGGACCTGATCGTGGTGGCTGCCTTTGGGCAGATCCTCCCTCCGTCGATACTTTCGATGCCTAGCCACGGCGCGATCAACGTGCACGCTTCCCTGCTGCCGCGACACCGTGGCGCAGCGCCGATCCCAGCAGCGATCCTGGCCGGTGACGCGTGCACCGGCATCACCATCATGCTGATGGATGAGGGACTGGATACCGGCCCCATCCTCAGCCAGAGGGCGCTGCCAATCGGCGCGCAGGACACCTCAGCATCGCTTACCGAGCAGCTGGGCCAGCTGGGTGCCCAGCTGCTCCTGGACACACTGCCACTCTGGCTTGCAGGGGAGATCTCACCGCAAGAGCAGGACGACAGCCAGGCAACCTACGCACCAGTGCTGCGCAAGGAAGATGGACGCATAGACTGGAACGAGCCCGCTGCCAGGATTGCCCGTCGCTGCCGGGCCTTTGCCCCGTGGCCCGGGACCTTCACAACCTGGCAGGGACAGCGATTGGTGGTGCACCGCGCGCAGCCGCTAGCGGCTGCGCCGGTGAGCGAGGTTCCGGGAAAGGTGCTGCAGCACAACGCTGGCATCGTTGTGGCCACAGGGGACGGTCTGCTGGTGCTGCAGGAGCTGCAACTTGCGGGCAGACGGCGCACGAGCGGTGGAGAGTTTGCCCGGGGACAGCGCGGTTTTGTGGGTTCCGTTCTGGAGTAGGCCACGAGCCGGCTGCAACGAGCCTCTCGCCCGTGACCGCAGATGCCTAGCATGCCGTTGGCATAGGGCACACACTACCCAGCCTCGACGTGCCCCTTGCAGAGCTTGCGGTATGGTCCCGGAGCACTGCCGCTTTCCCCAAGCCACTGCTCTGTCAGAAGGGAACCAGCGAGTGTTCTTTGTGAACCTGGGTCCAAAGCCCTATACAGAAGCCTGGGACTTGCAGCACCGGCTGGTCAAGTCACGCCAGGCCGGCGACATCGACGATGTGCTGCTGCTGGTGGAGCACCCGCCGGTGATCACCCTGGGCCGCGCGGCCAACGCAGAGCACGTTCTGGCGGCATCGCGCAAGCTGGATGAGGCGGGGATTGGCGTACATCGTGTCGAGCGGGGCGGTGATGTCACCTACCACGGACCCGGCCAGTTGGTGGGCTATCCTATCTTGTGCCTGGCAGCGTATCACCTGGGTGCATCGGACTATATGCACGCATTGGAAGAGGTTCTCATCCGCACCCTTGCTGATTTCGATGTGCCCGCCTGCAGGCGCGAGGGCATTATCGGAGTGTGGGCGCCAGGTGGCAAGATCGCTGCGCTGGGAGCCCGCATCGAACGCGGTGTGACCTATCACGGCTTTGCGCTCAACGTGCATCCCGATCTGCAGCACTTTGACCTGATCATACCCTGTGGCCTGAGCGATGTCAGCGTCACTTCCATGGAGCAT
>Ga0180438_10008311_pt1 | contig 13228 bp, 12 predicted proteins | sample SS_ome_12_FD_132455 | JGI IMG/M metagenome (GOLD analysis project Ga0180438, IMG submission 132455) | Hypersaline lake sediment archaeal communities from the Salton Sea, California, USA - SS_3_D_2 metaG | ecosystem: Environmental > Aquatic > Non-marine Saline and Alkaline > Hypersaline >... | reverse complement strand
ACCCCCAACAACGCCACGGCGCCGCGCCGTTCCGAAGCCTCATACCCCTAACCGAGATCCTGGCCGAAGTCGAAGGCGTGGGCGCATCGACCAAACACGTGACCCGCCGCTACACCGACCTACTCGACGCCATCGGCCCTGAACTCTACATCCTCGAAAACGCCCCCCTCGATCAACTGCGCCAACACGGCTCCCAACGCCTCGAAGAAGCTATCCGCCGCATGCGCAAAGGCAACGTCATCCGCCACCCCGGCTTCGACGGCCAATACGGCAACATCCGCCTCTTCCCACCTTGACGGCATCTGTCGAAACGCAGCAACGCAAAGGACTTATGCATACGGCCCTGTGGTCCGGGTGGGGCAGTCTTCCTGTTTGTCAGCTGTAACGGTGCGTCTTGGATTTTGCATTTGGCGGCCTGCCGCCTTGGGCTGGGAATAAACTGCGGGGGTTGGGGGACTATAGGACGAGGCCCCAAGACCAGGCCTTGGGTTGCGGCCTCGATTTCAGGCCTCAACTTGAGGCGTCGGCGTAGTGTATCATGGGTGTCTGGATGATTGATGATGCAGTGCGCGATACGGGGGCGGCCTGTTTGCCCAGGAAAAAGTCGAATTTGCGCGGCTCACGCCGGGAGCGCGCGAGGGAAGCCGAGCCGAACGGCGCGCCGGCTTTAGCCGCGCTGGCGGCCGAACATGCGCCCGCCCTGTTTCGGTTGGCGTTCTCGCTGACGGGCAATGCGACAGACGCGGAGGACGTCGTGCAAGAAACGTTTCTGGCCGCGTTCGAGGGGTGGGGCCGCTTCGAGGGCCGTTCCTCGGCCAGAACGTGGCTGATGAGCATTCTGGTGCGAAAGGCGGCAAGACACCGCCGATATTCGAAGCTTCGGCGGACGTTGTCGCTCGATGGCCTGTCGGGGATAGTCCGATCGGCCTTCGGGCACGCGCCGCCGACGGGCGAACTCAGGAAACAACAGATCCAGTTGGATATCGAGTCGATATTCGCGTCGCTTTCGCCCGAACATCGGGAAGTGCTGGCGCTTCGCGAGATCGAGGGCATGTCGTACGCGGAAATGGCGGCGGCGTTGGGCGTGCCGATAGGCACAATCGAGTCGAGATTGCACCGGGCGCGCCAGCAGGTAAGAGCCCAGTTTAAGGACTACTTTGCGTAACGGTCGAGGCACAGCAGGGCGTGCATTCTTTGGTGGCGGTCGCAGACGAGTGTGGAGGGGCAGGCATCATGGCTAGTTGCTCACGGGAGCGCGAACTCGAAGCCTATCATGACGGCCAACTCGAGCGCGAAGCGCGTCGCGATATCGAGTGTCATATCGAGCGATGCCCGCACTGCGCGCGCGAGCTGGCGCAGCTTCGGCGGCTCTCGGGGGTTATCAAGGCGGCGCCGATGCCGGCCATGCCTGCGGGGACTCTCGATCTCCTTTACGGGCGCCTCGATGCCGCGAGGCAACAGGACGTGTTGCGGCTGGGCGAGTTGCTCGCGGCCGCTGCGCTAGTCATCTGCTTGGCCAGTCTGGCCGCGCTCTGGGGGATGGGCCGCGGCAACGCGCCCGAGGTCGCGTTCGGCCAAGAATGGGAACGGGCGGCGGTGACGTTGCGCGTCGAGGACGCTGCGCTCGATGAACCGGAGATTCAGTTGGCGCAAGGGTTATTCACGAGCCTTCGCCCGGAGAACGGCAATGAGTAAGGTCAAGCTAATTGTCGCCCTGTCATTCCTTCTTGCTTTTGCGGCGGGCGTGTGCGTGGGCTTAGTGTTCAGGCCTCCCGCACGAAGCCCTCGAGACCCATCGTGGTTTGCGCATGAACTGGGCCTTACGGCCGAGCAACAGAAGCGCATCGAGGCGATATGGTCGGAGGTCGTGCAGACGGGCCGGACACGGCGCGCCGACCATCGACGTGCCGTCGAAAAGGCGCAAGACGAACGCATTCGCGCCCTGCTGACTGAGAGCTAACAGGCCGAATACGACGGCATAATGGCGGAACTGCGCCAAGAAAGGGATGCGTTCCACCTCGAGGGAAAAGCGCAGATCGACAAGGCGGTCGAAGACACCAAGCGTTTACTTTCGGAACGACAGCGTATGAAGTACGAGAAGCTTCTCGAGGAAATGAAAAGGGCGCGTGGGCCGATGCCGGGCCCCCCTCCCAGATGGGACTCGGGCAAGGAGAACCGGGCGCACCGGAACGAAGGCGGCTGACGTGCTCGTCGGTGCGCCGCGATGAAAGGGGATCACCATGAGAAACCGAAATCTTGGGGCAAAGATGGATGCGTGGGGACGGATCTTGTTGGCGGTTGCCGTCATCTTCGCACTATGGACAACGGGCGCGCACGCCCAACGGCCAGGGCGCGGCTGGTCGCGGTTGTCACCGGCCGAATCCGAAGCGGCGTGGACGCTCGAGGCCCATCATGTGGCCAACAAGTTCGGCCTTTCGGAAGATGAAACCAACAAGCTCGTCAACGCTTTCAAAAACGTTCGAAAGGAGTACGCCGAAGCCATCCGGAAACAAAGGGAGGCCAGGCAGGAGACGGGTACGGATCCTCGGGACATAATGCGAGCGTTCCGGCAGCGCCAAAAGGAAGCATCGGATGCCGCACTCGGGAAATTTCGGGAGACTGTTTCGGCGTTTCTTAACAAGGACCAGACGGGCTCGGTGGTCGAACGACTCGGGGTATTCAGTTCGCAGTGGGACAATATGGTGCATACGCTGGCTGGGTTTGGCCTCGGCGAGAAACAGGGCGACGCACTCGAGCTGGTAAATACGTACGCCATCGAGTCCGCCAAGGCCTTTCAGGCCTTGCCGAGCGAAGGCGGCGACCCCTCAGCGTTTCGCGAGAAACTTCGGGCCGCGAGGGCCAAGCTTGACGAGGATCTGGCCAAGATCCTCTCGGCAGATCAACTGGCGAAATGGAATGAGGCCACCTCGTGGCGGGGCCGCGGCGAGCGGGGTCCAGGCGCAGGCCGGCCTCCGGTCGCCGGTGGGCCGCCGAGCACGCCAGGCGGTCCGGGCACGCCGCCAGCACGCGACGCCGTACAAGAATAGCCGCCACCTTTTGTGACGACAACGCGGCTTTGGCAGACGCTGAAGCGTTCGGCAATAGGCCAACGCTGAGCGGCCGCCGGGCACGGGAGAAGTGCCTGCCTTTCGTGGGTCGTTTTGCAGGGCAAGCGAGAAAAGGAGCAGTCAATGATCAAGCAGCTACGGGACCTGAAGTGGCGTCGATGGGTATGGGCGCCGATCCTTTTGGCAATTCTGATCCTTGTGGGCGTGCGCAACGCCGTGAAGGCTAGGATCTCGGACGACGAGTTTGTCGCCGGTGGACAACCCACCTTCGAGGTCCAGCAGGGGCCCCTGACGATCAGCGTGGACGTGTCGGGCACCATTAAGGCGCGGGAACAGGAGGAGCTGAAGTGCGAAGTCGAGGGCCAGACGACCATCCTGTGGATAGTCCCCGAAGGGACGGACGTCGAGAAAGGCGACCTGCTGGTCGAACTCGACAGCAGCCGATTGAAAGACGATCTGGTCGATCAAGAGATTCGCGTTCAGAACGCCAGAGCGGCTCACATCAGCGCCAGCGAGAATTTCGAGGTGACGAAAAATCAGGCCCAGAGCGACGTGGACAAGGCGGAATTGGCCTATCAGTTTGCACAAGAGGACCTAAAGAATTACCTGGAAGGCGAGTATCCAATGGACCTCATGGAACTCGAGGCGCGGATTACGCTCGCCAAAGGCACCTGGATTCGCGCCAAGGAGGAGTTGGCCGGGTCGGAACGACTCTTCGAGAAAGAGTTTATCACGGCTACTGAACTCGAGGCGGACAAGCAGGCCTTGCTCAAGGCGGAACTCGACCTCAAGCTGGCCGAAGAAGACATGAAACTGTTGACGGATTTTACGTACAAGCGCACGCTGGCGGAACTCGAGAGCGACGTCAAACAGTTCGAGATGGCCCTCGAACGGACGGTGCGCAAGGCGGAGGCCGATAAGGCCGAGGCGGAAGCGAACCTTAGAGCCAAAGAACTCGAGTTCAACCGGCAGAAAAGCAAATACGAAAAGACACAGGAACAGATCGAAAAGACGAAAATCTATGCGCCTACGGAAGGCCTCGTGGTATACGCCACGACGGGCCAGGGGAGTTGGCGCAGAAACATCGAGCCGCTTGCCGAGGGGCAAACCGTCCGCGAGCGCCAGGAGTTGATTTACCTGCCGACGGCTTCGTCGTTCATGGCCGAGGTGGACGTCCACGAAACGAGTCTGGCAAAAATAAACAAGGGCCTGCCGGTCGATATCACCGTGGAAGCCTTGCCGGGCAAGCTGTATACGGGGCGGGTCGCGTCCGTGGCCCCGTTGCCGGACGCGCAGAGCGCGTGGATGAACCCAGACCTGAAAGTGTACAACACCGACATCCACCTCGAGGGCGACACGGAAGGCATCCGCACGGGAATGAGTTGTCTCGCGAAAATCATTGTCGAGGAGTACGACGATGCGACCTACGTCCCGGTGCAGGCCGTCGTGCGCTCGGGCGGCCAACCGACGGTGTATGTCGTTGACGGCGGCAAAAGCGTCCCGCGGCAAGTCGAGCTTGGGTTGGACAACAACCGTATGGCCTGCATCGTGGGCGGGCTGACGCCGGGCGAGCGGGTGCTGCTCGCGCCACCGTTGGCCGAAGAAGAAGACACGGTGGAACTGGCGCGCGCAAAAGACGAGCGGCGAAGGGAGCGGGCGACTGCAGAACAACCGGAACAACCCGAGGCCCTCGCCCGGGCTGACGCCCCAGAGGGCCGGCCGGAATCCCAGGATGGGGACGCGATGCGCCAACGCTTCATGAACGCTACGCCCGAGGAGCGCGAGAAAATGATGCAGCAATTCCGCGAGCGCTTCGAGAACATGTCCCCCGAAGAACGCGAGCGTATGCAGGAGCGATTCCGGCAGCGCGAAGGCGGGCCGATGGGCGAAGGCTTTCCAACAGGCCCCCCGCCCGGCGGCGGTGAGCGTGCCGATAGCGGCGAGCGCGGGGAGCGTGGCGGCATGCGTCGCGGGTTCATGGACGCCACGCCTGAAGAACGCGAGCAAATGAAGAAGCAGTTCGAGGAACGTCTCAAGAACATGACTCCCGAGGAACGAGAGCAAATGAGAAATAGATTCCGAGGCCCGCGTCGGGAATCGGCCGAATCGGAACAATAGGGGCCTCGGGCAAATGCTTGCAACGAATTTCTCGAACGCGTCCATTATCTCTTTACAGAACGTGACGAAGACCTATCGCATGGGCAGTCAGGATGTCCACGCGGTGGCGGGCGTCTCGCTCGAATTCGCCTCGGGCACGTTCTGCGCCGTCATGGGGCCGAGCGGCTCTGGCAAGAGCACCATGTTGAACCTTTTGGGGTGTCTTGACCGCCCAAGTTCCGGGCGCTACATCCTAGCGGAACAGGACGTCAGCACGCTCGACGACGACCGGCTCAGCGATATCCGACTCAAACACGTCGGTTTTATTTTCCAGAGCTTCAACCTGATCCCGCAGTTGACGGTTCATGAAAACATCGAACTGCCGCTGTTTTATCTGGGCTGGGAGGCGGATCGGAGCGCCGAGTACGCCGCCGAGATTGCAGAGCGGGTCGGCCTGACCGAGCGGTTGCAGCACCGGCCTACCGAACTGTCCGGCGGCCAGCAACAGCGCGTCGCGATCGCCCGGGCGCTCGCGAATGATCCCAAGATCATCCTGGCCGACGAGCCGACCGGGAACCTCGACACGGCAACCGGCGAACAGATCATGGGACTGTTGTCCGAACTCAACGCGCAGGGCAAAACCATCATCATGGTCACCCATGAACGCAATGTGGCCGGCTACGCGAAGCGCCGGGTGCACATGCTCGATGGCCGCATCGAGCGAATCGAGGAAGACAATTGATGCAGAAGCTTAGGCTCATGCGGAACATCTACCTGGGCATCAAATCCTTGATGCTCCACAAACTCCGCTCGCTCCTCACAATGTTGGGGATTGTCTTTGGCGTGGCGAGCGTAATCGCCATGCTGTCTATCGGCGAAGGCGCCAGTAAAGAGGCCCTCGAGCAAATACGCAAGCTCGGCAGCACCAACATCCTCATCACCTCCATGAAACCCGTCGAAGAAGAGGCCGCAGCAAACGTCCGGGTATTCATGAGCGTGTACGGGTTGCTCTACGACGACGAACTACGAATCAAGGAATCCTTTGCTTCGGTGGAACGGACCGCCCCGGCAAAAATCGTCCGAAAAGAAGGCCGGCTCTATGAACGGGCCCTCGAGTTGCGCATCGTCGGCACAACGCCAAGTTGGTTCGACCTGGTGCGCCGGCCGTTCCTCGCGGGCCGGGGCCTTTCGGACCACGACGTCCGGACCCACGCGAACGTCGTGGTCCTCACCGAGTACGGGGCGCGCAGACTGCTCGCCACCGAGAAGACCATTGGCCAGAACCTTCGCATTGGCGGCACGTACTTCGAGGTGGTCGGTATTGTCCGCAGCGAGGCCGAACAGGGCGGCACGATTCAGACGCCCGACCAGGAAATCGACGCCTACATCCCGCTGAACGTCGCTAAGACGCGGTTCGGCGACGTCAACGTGCGCATGTCGTCCGGGTCGCGCGAGATGGAGCGGGTCGAACTCCACCAACTTATCGTTGAGGTGAAATCCAACGAAGAAGTCGAAGCCACGGCCGCCGGCATCACGGCCATGCTCGAGCGGTTCCACAAAAATACCGATTACCGGGTCAGCGTTCCGTTGGCATTGTTGCGCCAGGCGGAAGCCTTCAAGCGCACGTCCAATATCGTTCTGGGCTCAATCGCCGGGATTAGCCTGCTGGTCGGGGGCATCGGCATCATGAACATCATGTTGGCCTCGGTGACGGAACGCACCCGTGAGATCGGCGTGCGCCGCGCCATCGGGGCGAAGCGCAAGCAGATCATCATTCAGTTTCTGATCGAGACCGTCGTGTTGTCGACCGTCGGCGGGTTTATCGGCATCGGCATCGGGATATCGATCCCGTGGGCGGTCACGCAATTTTCGGGCATGCCTACGGACGTCACACTGTACAGTCTGGCGTTGTCTGTCGGGATCAGTATGGCCGTCGGCATCATCTTCGGCCTCTACCCGGCACGGCGGGCCGCCAACCTCGATCCCATCGAAGCCCTCCGCCATGAGTGAAAAGAAAGAACAGCAAATGAAGAGGCAACTGCAAACGGCCCGGAACATCAACTACCAAGAAACCCGCCGCCCGGGCGAGTTGCGGCGCAGCGAGCGCGCGCCAAAGCACGGGGCTGGCTTTGGCGGTGCGTATCGCCTGTTTGCATTCCTGGCGGCACTTGGCATTGCGGCTGGCGGATGCACCACGACGCACTATCGCGGCGCGGCCGATCGCGAGACCTACGCCATCATCAGCGAGAAGGCGCCGCTGGTGCCGAACATGGAGCCGGAATTCACGATCGAGCAACCCGAGTTGCCCGCGCTCGACGGCCTGCCCAAGCTCGACGTTCTCGATGAGGCGCTCGGAGATGCTGCGGCAGCCGAGATGGGCGGGGGGATTGTCTCCCTCGAGGAGGCTTTGGCGTTGGCGGTGCAACACAATCGAACCTACCAGAACCAGAAGGAAGCGCTGTATCTGGCCGCGTTGGGCCTCACCCTTGATCGCCACCAGTACACCCCCACGTTTTCCGCGGGCGCGAGCGCAGACTACAACCGCTCGACGACCGACCGCGACAAACTGTCCGCAGCGGCCGCGATTGCCCAAGCCGCGCCGGACGTGATCCGCGACGTCGGCGACCTTGCGGGCGCCCCTGCCGACTTGATTAACCAGTACGCGGCGTTGGTACAGGAAGCGGCCCGGGTAGCCGGCATCGATCAGCCGACCACCGAGATCGTGAACGAACGGAGCGTCAGCGGCCGCACCGCCATCAGCGCCGACTGGCTGCTGAAAGGCGGCGGCCGGATCGCCGTCGACCTGACGTCGAATTTCCTCCGCTACTTGACCGGCGACCCGCGTGTCAGCACCTCGTCGGCGCTGATCGGAGACATTACGCAGCCGCTGTTGCGCGGCGCAGGCCGAAAGGCCGCCGCCGAGAGGCTGACCCAGGCCGAGCGCGACGTGCTCTACGCCCTGCGCGACTACACCCGTTTCAGGAAAGAGTTTACGGTTCAAATCGTGACGGCCTACTATAACGTGCTGCGGAGCCGCGACGTCGTCCGAAATAACTACCAGAGCTACCTTGCCTTCAAACAAAGCGTCGAGCGCGACCGCGCCCTGGTGTCCGAGGGCCGGCGGAAGAAGTCCGACCTGGGCCGCATCCAGCAAGCGGAACTCAACGCAAGAAACAATTGGACGACTTCGGTTCGGCGCTACAAGCAAAACCTTGACAATTTCAAAATACAACTCGGACTTCCTGTCGAGGCGAACATCGTGCTCGACCAGGACGAACTGGCGGGACTGAAGGAAGCCGGTATTCGCGATTGGGACATCTCGTCGGAAGACGCCGTCAAAGTCGCGTTGTTCAGCCGGCTCGACCTCTATAACGCCCGCGATGAACTCGAGGACGCCGCACGACGGGTCGAAGTGGCCGCGAACAGCCTCAAACCGGACCTCGACCTGGTGCTGGCCGGTTCCGTGGACAGCAAACCGGGCGATCGGTTTCAGGAACTGGACTTTCAGCGCGCCCGCTGGAGCGCCGGCCTCGATTTGGCCCTGCCGCTCGACCGCAAATCGGAACGCAACAACTATCGCGCCGCCCTGATCGATCTCGAGCGGACCGACCGCGAACTCGAGTTGGCGGTCGACAACGTGAAACTCGAGGTCCGCGATGCCCTCCGCAACCTCGAACAAGCCAAGCAGGTCTACGAAATCCGGCAGATCGGCGTCGGAATCAATGAGGAACGCGTCGAGGAAGAGGGACTCCTCGCCGAACTGGGGAAAGGCGACGCCTTGAACCTCGTCGACGCCCAAAACGACCTGACCGCCGCCCGCAACGATCTCACCAACGCGCTCGTCGATCACACCATCGCCCGACTCGAGTTCTGGCGCGACATGGGCATCCTCTTCATCAAAGAGGGCGGCCAGTGGCAAGAACCCACCAACGAAGTCGAACCCGAAACCCTGGCGCAGACCAGCCTGGTGCCCTGACCCTTTGGCCTCGCGAGTGGAATAGGACAGCGGCCTATTGCTGAATGCGTTGCGAATTAGCTTAGGTCGCCATTCTTCAGATCAACGAGAAATGGGATAAGGCCGGCCATGGACACTACGAGTACGTCGTCCCTCCATATAGCCGCGGGCACAAGCGCCGTGGCAACCACGAGTGTCGCTATCAGAACAGAGCGTTTCATCGCCGGATCCTCCAGGGCAAAGCTCGTATCCGCCTCACCGCGTTTGTATCCAGAGACCCGCCGCCGCGCACCCCACGTCCACCGTAGGGACCTATGTTCCGCACCTAGGGCCAACTTCAATTCAGAACAGAGAAGGCCTCTTTGCCTATCAGCGGAACAATCCAAAGCAAACAGTGCAACTCGGCAGCAACGCTCGGCCAGAAAAGGCCTTTCGTGTCCGTGTTACCTGTCCGGCATCGGTCGAAACGCGGGAACCACCGGGGCACTATTTCCAGGTATCGTGCGTAGGGATCCCCGTACTTCTGCACCAGGTGCCTTTCCTCGCATCGCACGACGGCGTTGTATACGACCACGCACCAGACGAGCATCACGGGCAAAAACCAGAGCAACTCAGACATGATGGTCATACCGAGAAGCATCGCCGTATTCGCAACATAGATAGGATTACGAACGAGGGCGTAGGGGCCGGTCGTCGTCAGCTTCTTGCGAAGACGAAGGCGGTAGTGCAAGTGCATCTGGGCCCAGATTCGCATAAACACACCTGTCAGGAAAACGCCGCCGCCAAACGGCCAGACGATCGCGTCACACTCCGTCTCACGAAAGAAGACGACTACAGTGAACAATACCGGCGGGGCCATCAGGATGCCACGGAGCCTGTAGGGCAGGCTGGAACGTTCCTTCATTGCGTTACTGTCTCCCGAGAGCCGATGCTAAAAAGCGGCCAGTTCAGTTTCTGGCTGGGCGACGCCATCGATTGTTTGCCCCCGCCTCCGGATAACGGCTATAGTGTATACGGGTGGACGTTGCGGGAACCTTGCACGAACATTGCCAATTGGCAACCTGTGCGGCGCGCCGGGTTTGTCGGGATATGGGCCGGCGCGCGCGGCAATTCCGTGAACGCGCGGCAAGATCGGAAGCACGTGACGGTATGCGTCTCCTCGTAGTCGAAGACGACAAGAAGATCGCCTCTTTTATCATAGGCGGGCTCCGGCAAGAGGGATTTGCCGTTGATGCCGCGGACAATGGCGTCGATGGCTTCCATCTCGCTTCGACGGAGTCGTACGACGCGGCGATAATTGATATTATGCTGCCTCGCCTCGATGGCCTGCACCTGATCCAGAGTCTGCGCGATGGGGGTAACCTGACCCCGATCCTAATCCTGAGTGCGAGAAATTCCGTCGATGATCGCGTCAAAGGCTTGCAAGTCGGCGGCGATGATTACCTCACTAAACCATTCTCTTTTGCGGAGCTGCTCGCGCGGCTCCAGGCCCTCATTCGGAGGGCAAACGCCCTGGCGGAGCCGGCCTCGATCAGTGTAGCGGACCTCACCGTGGACCTCATCCGGCGCAAGGTGTCCCGAAGTGGAAGGACCATCGAGCTTCAGCCTCGCGAGTTCTCCCTGCTCGAGTACCTTATGCGAAACAAAGGTCGGATCGTCTCGAAGACCATGATCATGGAGCACGTTTGGAACTACGATTTCGATCCCCAGACCAACGTGGTCGAATCACGGATCAGCCGGCTTCGAGACAAGATCGATGACGGGTATGATGCGTTGTTGATACGGACAATTCGGGGAGCGGGATATGTCATCGAGGAAAAAGAGTAGGTTGACCAAGGGCCTCGCGTTTCGGTTGACGCTGATGTATGCGGGCATGTGCGTTGTTCTGCTCACAGCGGTGCTGACAATCTCCTACCTGTTCCTCCAAAGCAACCTCCGCCGGAAACTGGACGAGGGCTTGCTGAACGAACTCGACGAATACCACGCCTTGTTGAAAACCCAGAGCATGGAAGTTCTGCGGGACGTCCTCGAACGGGAAGCCGTGTCCGAAGGTACGGACCGTGTGTTCTTTCGAGTACTGGACGCTGCCGGCAAAGCAATCGTGGCTACAGACATGAGCGCGTGGCCCGATGTCGCGATCCTGCGCTCCGATCTGGCCGCGGCCGCCCAAGGCAGAACCGTCTTCCAAACATACCGTCACGAGGATCGGGCGCATGCGGCCCGCATTGCCTACGGCCGGATCGGCCCCGACTTGATCCTGCAACTGGGCGAATCGACCGTCGGCAATGCGGAAGTCCTAGAGCACTTTCGACGGGTGTTTGCGGCCGCGATAATTGCCCTTGCCTTGTGCTCAATACTGGCGGGCGGCTTCATGGCAAGGCGGGCGCTCAGCGGCGTCCAACAGGTAACGCGCACCGCGCGAGCCATCGCATCCGGGACATGGAACAGCCGCGTGCCGCTGAGCCAGCATCATGACGAAATCGACGAACTAGCGCTGGCATTCAACGAAATGGTCGAGCGGATACAGGTTCTGATAGGCGAGCTTAGGGAGGTAACCGACGATATCGCTCACGACTTGCGAACGCCCATAATGCGGATACGCGGGGCGGCCGAGACGGCACTGAGGGCCTCCGAGGTGAGCCCGGACCAAGAGGAAATGGCCGGAAGTATTCTCGAGGAGTGTGACCGGCTATTGGGACTCATCAACATAACGCTCGAGATTTCACAGACCGAAGCCGGTGCAAAGCCGCTCGCGGTTGAACGCGTAGACCTATCCGCCATCGCCAAAGATGTATGGGAACTCTTCCGAAGCTCTGCGGAAGATAAAAGCGTGACGTCCGATTTCCGCACCCGATCCGGGCTTGTCGTCAACGGCGACGCTCAAAAACTCAAGCGCGCTATCGCGCATATCGTCGATAACGCGGTGAAATACACCGATCCCGGCGGGAACATTTCCGTCGTCTGTGACCGGAACGGTGATATGGCAATAGTATCCATTCGAGACACCGGCGTGGGCATTCCCGAGCGAGACTTGGACAAAGTGTTTGCGCGGTTTTATCGCGTTGACCAGAGTCGCTCCCGTAGCGGCAACGGCCTGGGCTTAAGCCTTTCAAGAGCCATCTGCAGAGCCCACGGAGGAGACATCGCCGTGACCAGCGTCTTGGGCAAGGGCAGCACCTTTGAAATAACCATCCCAGCAACCGCTACGTGAGCATGCAAGCGAGACCCCTTCCTTGTTGCCTCGCTTCCGTCGGCGCCGCTATTTCAGGGGGTGCAGCAGCTTCTGAATCTCGGGGGTCTCGAGGTTTTCGCGGGTGACGACGGTTACGCCGGTGTCGATGCGCTTCTCGACCGGGCGGCCCTCGAGGTGGTCGACGGCGGCCTTGACGCCTTCGTAACCCATTTTGAAGGGGTTCTGGACAATAAGCGCTTGGATGGTTCCGTTTTCGAGCGCGGCGATCTCTTCGTCGGATGCGTCAAATGCGACCAGCTTGATCGCGCCGGCCTTTCCGGCGACGTTTAGGGCTTGTGCCGCGCCCATGGCGCCGCTCTCGTTCGCGGCGAAGATGCCGTCGAGGCCCGGGTTGGCGGTCATGATATCTTCCGTGACGGCCATGCCCGTCGCCACGAGACTCTGGCTGTACTGTTTAGCCACGAGCTTGATGTTCGGGTATTCTTGAATGCCTTCGATGAAGCCCTTTTCGCGCATCTCCGAGGTGGCCGCGCCGCGCACGAACGGAATCAGGGCCACTTCGCCCTCTTCGCCGATCAGCCGGGCCAATTCGCGTGCGGCCAGGTTGGCGCCTTTGATGTTGTCCGTCGCCACAAATGTGATTGGCGTATCGGACGTAACGCCCGAGTCGATAGTCACCACAGGGATGCCGGCGCGGTCGGCTTTCTCGAGCACGCCGACCAGGGCGTTCTCGTCGCACGCTGCCATAACGATCGCGTCCACCTCGCGCGTGATCATGTCCTCGACGATCCCGATCTGTTTCGCGACCTCGGTCTCCTTCTCGGGACCTTTCCAAAGAATCTCCGCATGGAACTCTTCACCGGCGGCCAGTGCGCCCGCCTTGACCGTCAACCAGAACTGATGCACCAACCCTTT